>JGI20166J26741_10041115_pt1 | contig 17564 bp, 14 predicted proteins | sample TergutCu122P5_FD_26741 | JGI IMG/M metagenome (IMG submission 26741)
TTTGGATATAGGTGTTTTGGGTTATATCGGTATAGTTTAACATAAGGAACACCCTCCCGAAGTTTGGCCCTTTCCTCCTGTGACACCCTGTATATAAGTATTATTACTTGTACTGCATATTTGTCTGTTGAGTGGTTCATTCAATACAACATTACACTTTACAATCTGAGAAACTCTTCTTTTTTTTAAGCTGATACAAAACCTGTTAATGCCATTGACTTTTCTTCCATTGTTGAATTAAGGCAAAAGGTTTAAATGCAATATTTGACCTTCAGTGTATGGCCTTATAAATGCCAGATTTCTTCTCCTTCAGGTGTACTATTCAATTTAAATGCTCAGTTAGGAAAAAGGATGTACTTTAAATGGGACAGCATCATCCTGTTCATCCTTTCAATGTTAACAATAAATATGAGTAGTTTAGGCACAGTTTTGTACCGTGAAAGAATATTACGAGTTAAACACACGAGGGGCTGTAAACCCAACCTGAAAGTGGTAACACAATTTTTATAGGGGGTTTGAGGTTAGGGTAGCAAATCCACAATATAATTAGATGGCCTGCTTTTTAATAGTAACAAATGTTACTTACAGTTTCAATTTCAAATTTGTTTGGAATTTTTAAGAAGGAAGTAAGGAAGAAATTTGTATAAATTTAGAAACCCTGGACCCTTCAGCTGAAGCATGTAATGGAGGATGGATGTCATTTGTAAAGGAGGCTAAGGTTCATAGAGTTATGTTAATTAAGTACAGTAGAATTCCAATTTAAGGTCTCAGTTTAACGTTTTATGGCACTTTAGGCTAATTTTTTGTGGTTCCAGACAAACCCCTATATAAATAATGTATGACTTCCCTCAGTTTAAGGTTTCTCAATTTCAGGGTTTTGCCACATTCATAAAATGGGAATAGGTTCCCACACCATTTTTGAAGCACAGTTTAGGGTTCTATTTACAGATTTTGAGTTTGAATTGCATAAATAATGCAGTGATTCTGCACAGTAGGTGTGAAGTGATATCAGAAGCAGTTGTGAAATATTGTAGCAGTGTCCTCTTGATTCTTAGGAGTTGTATGCATGTGATTGGTGAGAAAGCCTGTGGCAGGAGCCAATTACACTTACACATGTTTTTAGCACAACAGTGTTAGTATGATCATGAATCATGTATGGAGGCTACCTTATGACTGGTTATTATACCCAACACAACCACGAAGGGCTCATCACATTGTCTTGTAAGATCTGGTAACAAGAATTGACTCACAGAATGTTTTGTGCAGTGTCACTCTAATTTGAGGTTGCTCTTCAGGCAGTTGCTGTCATGTCCCATAAAATAAATATGAAGCTGTATGTATAAAAACGATTGAAGGAAAACATCTGAGGTTTACAAGTGGAGTAAATATAAAGTTCCTGTATCCATATCTGTAATTTTCTCTTTGATTTTGACACATCTGCCATTCCAGGTATAAAAAAGATTGTCCTACAGATGAATCTTCAATTGTGGTTCTGCTCTGTGTGAACAGTTTTAGTTGGTGTTCATTATTGGATGTGAATTACTTTATTATGATTTTGAGGACCTTCCTAACAGGAATCTAATGTATGTCCATATAGACCATTCAATAAAATGGTGTCCAAATGCTGTAATCTCAAGCCTAAATGCTGACATTTATTACACATGAAGTACATGCAGGGTCACAACATCTGCAGATTGCATTCAGCTGTTGAAACTCTGCGTGCCACTGGGTATGTATATGTAATGGAGATAATGTCATTAATGTTTGTGCTGCTTCATATTGTGTGTGAACAGCACTGTCCTACTGCATCTGGCACAGTTAATATCATGCTCTGCTTAATGGCAGGAGCAGCACCGACAGTGAAGTCTGTATATGTAGCTGACTTAAAAGAACAGGAAGTACTGAAATGAGGCCCTGCAGCACTATTAGAAACCGAACAATCCAAGAAGAATTGAAAGTTGTTTGATGTTGTAATAAAGCAGTTGCTGACAGAGTGAATTGGGACCGTTATTTTGAGAGTCTGTTTGATGTGACATTGTGTTGGTGTATCCCAGAAGGTAATGGAGGAGGACCATGTAAGAGATGGAGAGAATAATTCTGAATTTTCATAGTTTGCTATTATTATTATTGTTGTGTCATTATCATCATGATGATGATCATCATCATCATCGTTTTATCCCAGTTAAAGAGTATGAATTGCCATCTTGGAATATATGCCCTATTTCATGTGTATGGTTATGTATGTATTCCAGAGCAGATTGTGCATCCATGGGGGTAACCATTTGTCAGTGAATTAAAATATGTGCTATGTTGATATTAACAAATTTTAATTTAATTGTGCAGCTCCTTGTTAAGGTTTTTAGGGAACAAGAAGCATCTCAAAATGTGATCTTGTTCTGTGAGAGAAGGAAATGAAAAATGGGTGCCTGTGAGAAAATTTGAGCGTGATGGAAATGAAGTGATAAATGAAGGATGTTGCTTAGTGAGAGACTGTAGGAAAATGTGGGGTGTTCATTGCAAGTGGTTTGTTGTAATAGGTTAATGTGGAATAGGCCTTCAGTCTCTCTATAATGTTTTGATAGAGACAGTTATATTTATGATCTGAACACAAATTAGTATGTTTTCTAACCCTGTAGATGCCAGATGTGGTACCAGCCAACACTGACAACCATATTGCCTGCAGACACAATTGTGCGTACAACTTACCAGCCATGACCACATTCTGCAGCACAGCTGGAAAAGTGGATAATTTCATCCAGCATCTCTACTCAACTTTGCAGAATCTTGCATGTGATCCGTACTTCATGATTCGGCAGACAGTTGCCTGTGGCTTGTATGAGGTAATGTTAGTCCTGACAGTACTGTCATGGAATCAGAAGCCCACATGTATATGATATTTCATTACTGTCCAGCCACTTATGTCACCATAGACTTTTTTGTAGTTACTTTTTGTTTGTATTTCAGTAGTAATGTACTTATATCTGCTTGACCAGTGGTGTAACTTCTGTTAATCAAGGTACAGCAGCAATATGTACATAATTATAAATAAATAAGTGTAACCAGATGCAAAAACAAAGAAATAAGTTAGTAATTTTTTTGAAGGGAACAAAATGTCTGACACCACAACAAAATGTCTGTATTCAACTCACCGACACCCAGTCTCCCACCCAAATAAAGAAAAATGTTTTGTAGAATCCAAGACATTCTGTACGTGAAATTATGCAAAAATTAATCAGCATTCCATGCCTTAAATCTAATTAAATCCAGTTGCTTTGTTTCAGAAGTTTCCATAGACTTTTGAACAGTTCAAAGCACAATTTGATGTAGACGTATTGTTCTTTCAAGACTGCTTTCCAGGTATGCTGAAATTGCAAATGTAACAACATTCACTTGTATTTAATCAGACTGTGCTCTTCAGTCTTACAAAATACAGCCTTATTCCAAGCAGGATTTGACCTGGCACACCATTCTGTCTACACCTAGCAATTGAAGTGTGTGCTGGCAGCAGCAGTGTCATCTTGTGGTCAGTCCAGAAGCCTGTTTAGTGCACCATATGTTAACTTGAGCCAGCAGCAGTTAGGCTACAACTCAAGTCCCTTGAACCACAAATCTCACCAGCTTCTGTGTAGCCTGTGCTCTGTCTCGGCAGTAACTCCTCTGATGTGGACTTTGAATTTTCTCCAGGATGACATTTCAGATGTCAGGCCTTCACCAGCAGTATCTTCGTCTCTCAACTTGCTGCTCCCAGACAAAACTTCATGTTTTGTCATCCTCTGTTCTGACAGTCCCTCCTAATGTTTCTTCATAGTACAGAATGTTGTGTGGTAATGTCTGTGAAAGATGAACGCATAGCTGCTTTTTTTTGACTGCAGACCTGTTTGTAATGAGAAATGTTGACTGCTGCTGCTGCTATTGTCATCATCATCATCATCATCATCATCATCATCGTTATCAGTTCACCATGATTTGGCTGGTTTTCAAAGAGGACTGGTCACTGACTGGGCACTTCTTATTCATTATTCTGCTGAAAACTTTCATATTATACGGCACATGTTAAATATTACTGCTCTCTACATAAGAATATATAGACCAGGGTGGATTGTGCAGTTACAAACTATTGTGTAGTATATTTGGCATAATGCCCACTGTGGATGTTACTAGTGGTACTGTACAGGCCACATTCATTTTCTGTATTTTGTTAGCTCTTCTTTTAGGTCTGTATATTCCTATTGCTTCTTGGTGATGGTGCTGTATAGGTTTTCACTGTTGGGGATTGCTGCATCTATTAAATATGCTTCTTTGTAGCGTCAGACATATCTATATCTGGTCTGTTGTTGTTGGCAGTTTGATCAGTTACTGTGGACCTGCTGTAGTGTAGTTTATAATACGAATTCTGTAATACAGATTGTAATTCATGTTTATAATACAGGGTTGATTTTCCTTTTGATAGTCCACATTTGATGGACAGTATCGGTTACCCAATTGTGGCAGTGGGTGTAATAACCCTGAGTTAATGCACAGCATGCACCAGTGTATGTGGCATGGTTTCTTACTTCTCTTGGCATTTTCTGCAGCTGTCATTAGTAATAATTCAGGTCCTTCAGAATGTGCTGCTTATAATTTTGGTGCTTAAAACCTGGTCCTGGATGTCTGTCAAAAATCCAGTAGTTCCTGGAAAGAGTTTACCAACTTTCAGCCAAGCATTTGATACTGTTCAATTAACATTCAACTCTTCAAAGTCTGTAGGCATTCACACAGAGTTCTACTGTGCCACATTGTTATTCTTTTGTGTATCATTTTGATGTTCTCAGTTTGTTGTGGAAGAGGATTGTGTATGTTAAGATGTGAGTAAGTGATGTTTGCATCACATGTAATTTGTACAGGTGGGAATTTTTCTTGTTGTGAAAGTGATTTAACTTGGTTACTGTGAAGGTTGTGAATATCAGTAATTCCTACCCCACCCTCATTTTTCATTAACAGAAACCTTTCAGAACTACAGTTTTATGCTGCATGCAGGCTTTTGACATTTTAATTCTAATAATTCTTTCTGAACTTTACAGATCCTCCTGAGACTTGTCCTTTCTTTTTCTTTCCCTTTTCTGTTTATTGTTTCATCGCTTATTTTTTTCTTTTTTCCATATTTTTCTTTTTTCTGCCTTTTTCTTTTTTCTTTCCCTTGTTTTCTCTCTTTTCATGCTTTCTTCTTTTTTGTTTTCTCCTCATAAGACTCTTCAGCAGAATCAGAATATAATGAATGTGTATTATTTGTAGATTGCACACATGTTGGGGTCAACCAGCTCTGTTCTACAACCTGAGCTCATTAGACTTTTGAGGGATGATGCAGAGGAAGTGTTACAGGCATTGGTACCCCACTTGGGCAAAATACTGGTTCTGCTTGCTAAGGCTGGCACCTTCTCACCAGACTTTATGGTGAGCACATTACATCAGCATGATAAGGAGTGACAAGAGAACATTTTACCAGTAGTCATAACTGTGATGTTTGGTACTGAGGTTTTTGTTGACAGATTCTGTTCTTGTATTGTCCAAATGGTCATACTTAGAATTATGGACTTGCTTCTCTTATTATTATGTTAATAAGGAGGAAAGTATCTTGGCTAATATAAAGTCTAATGGATGCAACTTGTTCAGTAATTGTATTAATGTCTTTATGAACCAAACGTGCAATTGATGTGCATCTAGCAGGACAGTTTTTACATAAAGAGCAAACAGTGTGTTTCCTGAGTCCTAAGACTTTTGTTTGTATGTAATGAAACCACTATGCCTTTATAGGACGGTGCAGCAGTGGACATTGGACAAGCATTGCTCAAATGTGAGGCAGAGATCAGCATGACTACTAACTGGAGACTTCACGCAATGACACTTGGTCAGTTTGAGTGTTTGCCTCAATGTGTGCCATCCGATTTCATCTATAGCCATTTCATTCCAGTTATTTTTGACCGCATATATACTGCTGTAAGTACTGTTAGTGAATTGAAGTGTGAGGTGGGTGTGTGTTAGGCAGTGTTCACATAACTGTCATGTGCCCATGTGATATTTAATCTGTGCATATACTGATATGTATTTTCTTTTCATACTTGAAAGCCATCAGGTTTTAATTTATAGCCATAAAATATTCTTTCAGCTGTTGAAATTTTGGGGTTGAAAAGAAATAAAATCATAGCAGTGTGCATATACAGTGAAACCTTTCAAGTGTTTGTGGGAAACTTCAACAAATTAGGCTTCTTAAGTGTGTTTAATATCTTACAGGGGTAATGTAATTATTTTGAAATTCTGTCATGCAGTTGGTATTCACTCAGTAGGTATTCTTCCACATAAATTCTGCATTAAATGGTCTGTTGTCAGTCTTAACATCGTCAATATCTCTGCATTAACAAAAAATTCACACAATTAAACCAGCAACTGCACGAACATTAAAATTACACTTATTATGCACAATTTTTCATAAATCCCACATGTTTTGATCTGTGTTGGTCATCCTCAGGGAGTTACTGAATGCCATTAAAGCATATATGAAAATATCTGTGGACATTTTAATGTATTTAGTAATCCATCTGTGTTTTTATATATGCTTTAGTGTTGTTCAGTAACTGCCCTAGGATGATCATGACAGATTTAAACATGTCGGAGTTATGTCTTCTTCAGCAAGGGCCACAACACTTCCAAACTTGGGGGAGACTGCTCAACAGTGTACAGCATATTGATAGTTTTCTTTGATTTTCTCCCTGTTTCAAGTAAGATTTGATACAAACATGCTGCTATGTCAAGTCTGCCATTTTCTAGGTATGTTAAAATTGTAAATGGAACAAAACACACTTGTACCTAACAAGATCTCACTCTGCAGTAGCATGTGATACAACCTTACTGAAGCAGGAAATGGCCTGGCAGACTGTACTATATCTACACCTAGCAGCAGTAGTGTCACCTCATGTTTAGTTGAGCAGTTGTTTGGTCACACCATATACATGTTGCTTATTTCTTTGGGCTAAAGAATGGGAGGAACTCAGCCCTTGCAGTTCTGCAGATAGATCCATGCCATGTCATTTTTAGTTATGTCATGGTATCAGACCTGGGTAAATTATGTTAACAGTTTTGTTTTCCTGTCAATTTTTACAAGGGTTTTTGTTGTTTTTGATAGCGCCCTGTCCCTTGTCGCATGGCAGCTGCAAGAACTATGTTGGTATTCTTACGTTACAATGTGAAGGAGACACAGAGAAATGCCATTCGAGCACACATTGACACAGGTTGGTTCGTATGAATGGTTCTTTTATTGTAATTTTGTGGATGTAAGTTGTGTACATATTGTCCACACGTGCAAATTTGTGGATGCTGAGGCTGAAAAATTCCCAACAGCCACATAATTTTGTAAGATGTTTAACCCTTGGGTACTGTAATTCAATGCCTGCAGTGATCTGCAGAAGACAGAACTTTATATCAGGCCTGCATAAGAGCGGATGTACTTATATAACATTGGGCACCAAAGGGTGTAGTACTTAATGTACGTATATCTGTTTTCAGTTTCAGTATCTGAAAAATGGTTTGGTCACTTTTTCATGTTTTTCTGTCTGTGGTATGGATCTTTGGCCATGAAATTGTGACCATGCAAAAGAGATGTGAATGCTGGAGTGCCTTCAGATGCAATATTGTATAAGCACAAGGTTCTGTACTCTGTCCAAGAGTACCAGGAGATTAAATAAAGGGTTGCATGACTGAAACACAAAGCAGGCAGCCCCAGAAAAAACCCCATGTGAATGTAGGGCAGCCAGGACACACACCACACTGTCATCTGACACTTGATTTCTGCAGACTAGCAAGCCAGTATCAGTGCACATTGAGGCATAGAAACCTGATGCAGTGAGATTCTTGACTGAGACACCGCACTGTGCAAACTTTAGGTGGCACAGCGGACCCCTTCTTCTATCCACAGATGGTGAATACAAGCGGTCCACAGATAAAATGTGTGCTGTGTTGTGTCTACTACACAAGGTCTATCGGCAGGCACTGGCTGAATGAGGACTGCCAGCCAACATGGTGAAGAGATTGGCATTGGTCATGCTGTCATGCAGCAGCCCTCATGTTGCTGTGGCTATAGTGCTACAGTGTGTGTCATTGCTTTGCAGCGTATCATTTCCATTGCCTTATTGCTGCAGAATGGCACCAGCATTACATTACAAGCAACAGGGGACAGATGAGTTTCTGGATAGTGACTGATCCTTTATTTCAACATAATATTATGTTTATATGTATTTATATTTATTTATAAATTAGAGTTAATCTGTGTGTCTGTTGTGTGTGATAATTACAACCACCATCCCTCTCTGTCAGTTATCCATTCCTTTGCCAACACTTCAGGTGTTTGCTAAGTGGTATAACAGTTTCAGAAATATCCACAGAATTTGAAATTGCTTTGGCATTGGAAAATTGTTTTAAGAATGCTGTTTCTGATCCTTCTGTCCATTATTATTCTTTTTGCTAAAAATTGTGCTAACAGCCTGTCAAATTTCAAATCATTGTAGCATTTTAAAACTGCTACAGTACACATACTCAGATTTATCCCTCTTAATTTCCAGCCTTCTATCCATTTTATAACTCTTTCTTTGGATACACAATGGATCATTCAGTTCCCACAGGTGCAGGAGATTTAGCTCTTCTCCAAAGAGTTCAGATTGGCTCTGGTGCCCACCCAGCCTCCTATTCGGACATTGCTGTCTTTCCTTGAGGGTACAGCAGTTGGGGTGTAAGGCTGGCCACTCACCCCTTCAGCATTAACAATGTCTCCATTCCCCCATTTGCCTTCATGGCATGCAGGTGGAAACCCTTAATTTTTTATATTTTTACCTTTTCAGGATTTTCCTGCAAACCCCCTGTTGTAGGTATTATGCACTGGCCTTTCTTGCAGAATATCGTAGTTTCAGGACAGGCTGCATGCATTGCTGATTTGTCTGCATCTCTACTGTCAAACAAACTGCAGGAATTCCACCCTGTTGGTGCTGCCATCTAGAATGCAGATTCATATCAAAGCCATATCTGGCAGGCAGATTCTGTCAGCAATTCATACCTGAAAGCATAAGCCACAATGACAGTAACAAGATTTGTGTAAAGGCACAGTGGTGTTGGGTATGTCTCGAAGTTTCAAAGGTCTGTATAACCTGAATATGAAGGCACTCAGTCTTTCTAAATATTGGGAGGCGTAAAGCAACACAACACAACACATTGTCACATCCCAGAGCACTTGGATTTGCAGTAACACTGTTGTGAAAGAAACCTCAAGTCTCCTGTAATGTATACAACATGTCACTGTTCTTTAACCTGTATATACTCTGTGTTGGTTCTAGACCTGCGTTGCAGTGATAGCTGTTATAAGCGGATGCTCTACGTAAACATGTGTGACACTGCTGTGGACTTGTTCTCCAGACGTTATTTCAAGGAATATTTCTTCATGCCTCTCATTGGTCTTTCAGGTAAGACTGTGTGGAAAAACAGCAAAAAATGCAAGAAGAGATAGGCATTACCACATTTAGCCAAATACAAAATGATCCCCCCCCCCCAAATAAAATACATGTGCCAATGGGAAATATGTATATCCAAATCGAAGGTGACTGCAATAATGAGATATATGCCAAGAAAAATGTTTTACCACTAATTTCATATAATTAATACACGAAACCTGTTAGACTCCATTTGCCTTTACCAGTGAGTGTCACTGTCTGTACCTTTGTTGTTTGTAAAGTGTTCATCTTTACAGTCCATGCGTCCATGTACTGGATGGAACCTGCTGTATCTAACAACAGTAACCCATTTATAAGGTGACAGGAGGACCAAACCAATTCCTGTTGTTGGACTTCACTTGAACAGCATAGATAGGGATATCACCAGAACAAGTGGCAAATAACAGGTGGTTTGTATGCCTTCAGCATTAGGCAGAGCAACTTGATAGCAGAACGTGTTCAACAGTTTGTGTTCCTTTGTGCGAGAGTTTCAGATTGTGTGCTTCAGCTTCCATTTCCTGGCTGTGACATGTGACAGTAGACCTTTGGGTTCCATAAAGTGCTGGGTCTTCTTGAGTAGCCATGGAAGTATTTGCTTCTGAAAAGGGACTTTGCTCCCAGTAGTTAGTTAGTAATATGGGCTTTTGTACACTGAATTTACTGGCTGACACTAGACAGTCAAACATACATCACACATGCAAGGGTCATGTCTGAATGCCTAACATAATGTGTACATATCCATAGTGTTGAAAACAGTTCAGTGCTAAGTTCTAGGGCTTGGTTCTTTGCAGATGACCAAGTGCCCAATATTCGTCTGAAGGTAGTGATGATGTTGCCAAAGCTGAAAGCTATGCTGTGTCTGCCAGGAGACCACAAACTACTGACGTCATTGGAAGCGTGTGTTCGCAGCCTGTTGCTACATGAAAAGGATCGAGATGTAAAAGCCCAGTTACATCTTACTGTACAAGCCTTGGATGCTATAGAAGTTGGAGTGGAAGTGGTACGGTATAAAAAGAGATAGTTCTAGACCAGGCAGTCAGAGTAGCGAAGGACCTTTATATTAAGTGACAGGATGCTTCTTTGGTCCATTGGCATTCAATGTGATGTCCATTTTGTGGTATTTGGTTTCCATGCAGCATTCATTATTTCAAGGAAGGTGTGCTGTATTGCTGTCTGTCACTTTTCTTCTGGCTGGTTTAGCACAGATTGTACCAAGAATGTCCAATGAGTAAGATTCCCTAGGTCATAAGAATGAAAAAAGAGGTCATTACAACATTAAATGTAATTAATTTATTCTGCTGATTTATTATCATTTTTCATTGTAATTCCTGAGCAAATTGATGCATTTGTCTTATTTTGACATGACTTTAACAATTTTGGTGTGGTAGACATTGGTCTCTTACATTCACAACCATTCACAAACAGCCATTTCCACTTCCACATTATTGTGGAATTGGCAGCCTTCCAAATGCTGCTTAATGACTTTTCATTTCATTTTTATGACTTAAGGAACCTTACGGAACACCCCTTTTACTTTGGGGTGGGTGGTGAGGATCTCTGAATGCTTTACTCAAGTAACTTCGAATGTTTGACAAGTGGTGGTACTCTCTGTACTTGGCAGTGCATTAACAAACCCCTCCTGCAAACAGACTTTTATTTTGGTTTGTAATAAACCATTTTTGAGAAATATCATACAGTTAAAGTGTAACTTCACCATAAATATTTCTGCAAGGTTTGAGACCCTCGTAATGGTATTGCTGAAGATCCAACTGTTATGAATATTCTTGCCATTAATTTGATTCTTACAGTATGTTCATGATATGTGGCTTCCAATACAGGCTGTGATTTCACATAGCCCATTGTCAAGATGTCATTAGTAGCTCTTTCTTGCTATATAATTCATTCAGCATAGTATAAGAACAGAACTCTGTTGTCACCTTCATCTGTCATAATTGTTAAGCAGTACAAATTGGTTAATTAGTTTCTACTTCCACATGCATCATTCAAAATTTTGTTCTGTTTTTTTGTTTCTTGGTTTATCTGATAACTGTTGAGACTGCATAGTTTATGTATTGCTGAATGGGAGGGTGCCTGTAAATTATAAATTAGTAAAGGAGTGAATGTGCCAAATTTTAATGCACTGTCTTGGTATTTATGTGGGTGAACTGAGGAAAATCTTAGGAAGTTTTAAAACTTCAGTGAGGGTGAATGTGTGTTGTTATTAGAAGTAATTATTGGAATCTGAATATGATTACAGGTTGGGAGTCCGGCCCCTGCATCCAAGGAAAATATAGAAGATCAAAGAAAAGCTGATGAAGAAAAAAAGTTGTCTGGAACTGTTTCATCATTAAGCAAATGGAAAGTTGGGGGTCAGACAGATGTAAAGAGGGGTGAGTTGTTTGTGCTTTTGGTTGTAGACTTTGTAGTGGATATTAGCCTTGCATCTGTGCACTGTAACCAAGAAAGGAAGCACAAAGTATGTGTTATGTAACAGTGATCTCATTTACTAAAATTGTATAGCATCAGTGTTAGATGAATAACTTTGTACAGAGCATTGGTGGAATGAAATTAACATGGGAGATTAAACGTACTTGGAGACAAACCTGGCCCCTTGCCACTTTGTTTACCACAACTCTCACATAGATCAAGGGATCAAGCTTGAGCGTCTGTGGTGAGAGGCCAGAGACTAATTGCCTGAGCCATGTAATGGCCATGATGTTTTGCTGGAATGACGTGTGCTATGATTTATGTTAATATTTAGACTCTTTGTTGACAATTTCTTCCCCAAACTGCTGAAAATAATGCAGTTTTCTTAATTTTCATTTCCTCATGGGAAGTACAGCATGTGAGGGATATAACACATAAATCGTACCCATTTTTAACCATTTTGATTTCAGCATATTGGAGATGAATATGCTTGAAATGCCCTATCAGTTTTGCTGACAGTGCAACCCTTCATCAAAAGTTTTTCTTACCTTAAACTTAATGTGCTGGCCTTAAATCGTTTCCTGATCTTCACACAACGTTGCTGAACACCTGCCATTTAGAAAAGTTTCCATACAGCTACCATTCCTATACAGAATACAACAAAACAGGCAATGTACATATAACATAACATTGAAGAGTGTTCATGTAACCATTGTTGCCATGGAAAAGCAATAAGTATTACATATTCTGGGTGTGTGTTCGTAGCCTTAACTATCCAGCATACAAAGCACATGTGCCCTATTATATTGTCATCTGTGGCCTGTCTGTCTCTACCTAATTTTTTCTTATTATCTCATAAACAGCCTGATTTTCACCTCTTCAGCCCACTGAAAGAACACCTTGATGGCAAACACTCTGCCTTCAGTGCAGATGTTTTGTGTGAGAGACAGTTGTGCTGATGACAGCGGCTTATGTTGTTTTGCACAGCTGGTTTTCAGAAGTTGGTAAAACAATGGAACAAGCATATTTTGGGTTTGTGGGATTATGTGGAAAAATAAGTGATTTTTTTCTGCTGATTCGCCTACTGACTTTAATGTTTGCTGCAGTTTGTAACTCCTTTTCATAGTTTTTGTCATTACTTGTTTGCTGAATGAGTGGAGCCTGGAACTGCAACTATTAATATTTAGTGTTCCACGAAAGTTTTTTGAAGTTACGAAGGAGTTATCGTACATGAGGGTGTTGGGATTTGCTGTTATAGAGTAAGTAATTGTAGGCATGTCTGGTGGCTGTCATAATGTTACATAACACACAGTGCCAGCTACATTTTCAGTCCACATGTTGCTCACTACTGGACACCTAGTCATTCTATATGTGCACAAGTTTCAGGGTAGCCATGTGAAGTATTTTTCTGTCTTGTTTGCACACAAAGTGACTCCTTTTGATAAACTTATAAATAATAAATTTGTATTTCCAATTTGATGACATAATTTACATACTGAACTTTCTCCAAAAATTAGTTTCTTTTCTTTTTGTGGTTCCTATAGTACTAGCTGCTGGCTTAGTAATTTCAGTGGATGAAACATAAATCTGTGTATTATTTTATTATTTTCAGGGTCTGTTGAGCTTAAAAATGTACCAGAACTTTCTTTAGCTGAACAGAGGACATGTTTATCAAGGTGAGTGTTTGTACTGTTCAGTTGTTTGTTCATGTACACATGTATCTTTATGGACGAGGAAAGATCAGTCCAGTCACAACACACCTTATATTCTCTCTCAGAGGCACTGGCTGCATGTTTTGGATCAATTAATCCATCATTAGGCCCTTATACGAGACACATGGTGGGTACAATGTGTAATGACATGTCAACATATAGCACGATCACACAAAAGATCAGAACACAAGTATTGTATTTTGACATGTCATTATACCTGCTTTTTGTCTCATACAAGGTCCCAGTGATGGATTGATTTATCTGAAAATTCAGCCTATGCTTCTGCAAGAGACTTCTGGTTGTGTTGTGTCTAGTGACTGACCTTCCTTCCTTCCTTCTCTTGAGTTGTAAAACAACAGGATGTGTTCTGGTGAGTATCTTCAAGGTGTGGTGTGAAACTGTGCTCAGGGACAAATTTACCTTTACCTTGTTTGCACTTATGTTTGTAATACTAACAAAATATGCTGGTGGTAATATAATGTAATTAGTGTAATCAGATTAAGGATGATGAGAGAGTTACTGCATATAATGTGGACTGTGGACTTATAAATTGCATGCACAATATTGGTTGGAAAATCATAGATCACTGGAGAGCCTATAAACCTGTTTGCAACTGAGATTAATAATGGATGTTGGTCCATTTCTGGTATCTTGTCTGTGCAGGAGGTGAATATTAATGTTGTAACACAAAGCTTGTTGTTGTTTATTGTGCTGCCATCTGTAATTATTGTGTCATAATGGCATCGTAAATTGGGTGGTTGTACCCCCTGTATTTGTATGTACAATAAGCAGTTGTTTTTCCATTTAACAATTTGCAGTATATGCAGTCACTAAGACTGCCCTATATATATCACAGTTCTTAAAGCATACTGTATTCAGCTGCTGTAAGATGACGTCAGTTGTGTGCTGACCCCAGGTTTCTACATAAACCACAAAATAAAAAATAAAAATTTGGACTTCGCCATCAGAAGAATCATGCTACATGTGTTCAGCCAGAATTGAGCTTCGCCCAAATTTGGGGTGAAGATGCTGCGTGATAACAGTAGTGATGATTATTAATTAGCTATGGTTGTTCTGCCAGCTTCACTTAGCTGCTTTTGACTGTAGCTGACAGTGATGAGAAGAAGCACAGGAACTTAATGATGTGTATGCACAGGGTGGATATAACATATGTGCACTGCTCTCCTGCCATACAGTGTCTGTAAACAAACAGCCTGTAAGCAGTGTTAACCTACTGTATCAGTCCTCTGTGAATGACGCCAGTTCTAAGCTGCTGGGCTTTGTCAAAGGATGAAAAATAAGAAAAAATTGGGGTTACAGTTGAGTAAATAGAGTAAAAGAGAACCATGTCAGATCATGCACCCAGGGCACTTTATTTTGTAAAGCATCTATTCTGATATTTTGATATTTTATGAGAGTGTTTTTATAAAGGTGAAAGTAAGCCTATCTGTAGTTATAAACATTACCATGTAAACTGTGGGAGTAGTAAATTGCTGTCATAAATAATTGTAACATGACTCTTTCCACAGTATACCTGTGTCAAGACAAATCTGGAGAAGAATCCAGCATCCAACAACATGTAAGTCTTGCAGGTCTAAACATTCACTAAGTTCCATAATCAGTGCACTGTGTGCTGTGCTTAGTGTGCTGGATTATTCTGAGCGGTGTTGCTTAACTCTTGAAGTACATTTAAACTGAAATGAATTAGGACAAGAAGTTGGTTGATGGAGATCTAAATCACAATTACTGCATCAGGTTGGTTAAAAAATGTACCAGGAATTATTACAAAGGAGTTTAGTAACTGTTTGGCATAAACTCATGCCAGGAGGATTACACAGTGCATTGGATTGGCGGATATCTGAACAGAATTACTGCAGTAAAATTTGAGTGTATTGGATTGTGGACTGACAAATTACAGTTGAAACCCTGCGAATTTTGAGGTCTTTCAGTAGTATAATGAAGGATTCCAGTCTTCTAAAACGTAACGCTGTGTGCTGGGTAACTGGTTTCTGATGTTTTGAAGGGCTGTGTCACCTTCTTCTTCTAGGTTCATTAATAGAAAAGGGGGCTAAGTAGTGGTGATATATAGGCATATTCCTTTCAAATGCAATTACATTCTGGAAGACTGCAGTCCTTTGCTTTGAGGTCCATTTAAGATGACCCCACACTGAGATGTTTTTCCACCTAAGATGTTAAAACAGTTTAATATGAAATCTTTTCTGTGTGATGTAACATGTATGAAGCATGTACAACAGTAACCATTTGAGGATGCTCACAGGTGAAGGTATTGCAACATGTATAAAAATCAGTGCAGGCATTTAGACTGCAGTCCCATTGATGCACAAGTCAACATATCACATCTGCACCGAATTTCTTGGGCTGCTGCCTAACACACATATCCTCCTCGACATGAATATGCAACGTCAGGGGCTGGGTTTAACCCTTTGATGCTGAAAATCAACTGCAGTCTATGCACAGTGTGATGTTGGGAAAACTGAATGTCTACCACAGTTGTCGGTCAATTACGTGCAAGTAATGGGCAGCCATTTCAATTCCGGGTCTTCTGTACAGTACACAGGGCACTTAATTTCTTCTCCAAATAGTTAATGATCCAATGATGTGAAAATCACATGGCATTCAGTTTTTCCTGTGCTTTGTGGGTGACATGGGAATGGGCATTGTTATGCAGCAGCATAATGCTGTCATAGCATTTGACAGTGTCATTGAACAACACACACATGCACACGCATGCATGCATGCGCGCGCACACACACACACACACTTACTTTTCATGAATGCCTGTTTTATCACTTATTTTAGTGTTGGGGAACTTCATATTGATAAGGAATTGTGTTTCTTTTGATTTTAGCATTTGATGGTTGCCCACCTAAGAGCCCAATGAACAGGTATGTGAGTATCTAGTACTAGATTTTTTACACCATTTAAAGTATGTCCAGTTCGTTAAAGGACAGAATAATGGTTTTTGTTAAATTAGTGAATTCCTTCAGGAATTTTTTTGAGGCATTGATGTTTACATAGAAAGTATCATCAGTTGTTGAAAAGAACACAGTAAAACACTATGAGATTTTAGCTTCTTGTGACAGTGTCACATTATATATATCAGATACGTAACAACTGCTACAGCAGTATCATTCATCATAATGCAGGATAATTTCTGTACTATAAACAGCCATTATGCTAGATTGGTGCTGTCTAGTATGCTTGGTGTGATGTGATACTAACCTTCAGTTGACTGGCTTGGTATTTAAATTTTAATGCATGGCTTATGAGAAATGTATTATTTGAACAGAAAAAAAGGGTAAAATTGTGAAATTAATGGCATTTTGTGGAAAGTGAAACAGTGATTAGGTAGCATGCACTAAATTTCTTTATTGCATAAATATATGAAATGACTTACTGGGGGTGTTTTTATGTGCGTTCACTTGTGCAGATGTAGGTGGTTTCAAGGTTTATGGCATTAGTCTAAATAATTAGTTTTTTAAATTTACTTTGCAAACTACCACTGTGATGTTGTAATGCTGAACCATTACCAGTAACTATCTGTGTCATTCACCTACACAGTAATGATGATGTGGGACAGTTTTTACAAAACTTTGGTGACTTTTTTTTTAAGATGCGTATTTTGCAAAATTGTTGCATGTGAGCATGTTTGTTCAGGTGCTTACATACCACAGGCACACTAATACCACCTGCACTACACAATTTACAGAAAATGATTGAGTGTCTGTAGCTTGGCCCACATTGCACTGGTGATAATGTAGCAGTCCAATGGATTTGCACACCTACACAACTTATTACAAAACCGTCAAACACAACAAATATATAAGGTCACAGATTACAGGGTGTCCTCTATAAAATTCAACAGGATGACATGTTTCGATCTACTTAGACCATCATC
>JGI20166J26741_10042226_pt1 | contig 17549 bp, 16 predicted proteins | sample TergutCu122P5_FD_26741 | JGI IMG/M metagenome (IMG submission 26741)
CAGTGGTACGTCAGGCACAACTATTTTATTGTATTATATCATAGGCTACATGTTTCGACCTATATACAGGTCATCTTCAGGCCTTCTTTTACAGGTAAGTTCATAAAATGTTATACATGTTGGGATCCCATCGTGTTATTTTATGGACTTACCTGTAAAAGAAGGCATGAAGATGACCTTTATATAGGTCGAAACATGTAGCCTATGATATAATACAATAAAATTGTTGTGCCTGGCATACCACTGTTCTACTTCATTAGTACTATATGGCATTAATTTCAGCTCACAAAAGTAGCCAGATTGTGTTCTTCTGCAATGTAACACCATGCACCATGCACCAAGGTGAATAAGAACTTGTGATGCTGTACAACATGACACAAAGCTATATCTATCAAAGCAATCTAGAACAGGGCACTGAGGAAGATAGTTGGGCCAAGATGGAGGAAGTAACAGGCGACAGGAGAAAACTGTATAATGAGGAGATGCATGATTTGTACTCATCACCAAATACTATTTTGGTGATCAAATCACAGGTGCCTGACACATATGTGGGGCCTTGATGAGGAAACATGAACAGACCACTTGAAGACCTACGCATAGACGGAAGAATACTAAAATGGATCTTTGTAGGATGGGACAGCATGGGCTGGTTTCATTTGATTCAGGACACAAAAAAGAGGAGGAATCTGGCGACTGTGGACCACGGTAATGCACCTTCAGGTTTTACACAATGCAGGACTCTATTTAAAGGAGTGAGATATCTACTAAACCATAATCTCATTATGAAAACAATTCAGTATTAATTTTGACAAAATGCAAAACTTTATTCTGCATTTGACAGCAATCCACCAGTGAAAAAAAAATTAAATATCCATACTGGCAGTGACAGCAAGCCATAACTTGTGACGCCTTAAACAGGGCAGTGAAAACAATCTCCCATGGAATGATGAAGTGGTACTTTCCACCACCTGAGGCGACTGCTGCTCACACAATATGCACATACCTCCTCAACATAACTGAACAAAGTCTGACAGATGTCTGGTCAAGTATTTTTTTGTATCAGAAACCACTAGATTTGAGTCTTAGAGTTCAAAGCAAAATTCCTCCCCAGGCTTGATACTAAAAAATTTACGTGATCAGCTCAACATCAAATTCATCTTTGGAATCTTCTGCATACCATGACGTGCAGCATCTGATAAATCTAAGTAAATATTAGAAAATAACACAGTTCTACATATACATCCCTTAGAAATCATGTTATCTGATCATCCAGACACCTCATACTTACTACCTTTTTTTAAATACATTTTGAATCTGCATGTCCAGTGGAGTTGTACAGTTGGACTAATTTTTTGGTCTGCAAAGTGATTACAGAGGAATAATGGGTACCCCTAGAACTTCCTCCTCATGCAATATACAGGTGTTCCATTGTTATGTTATAAAACATGAAATCACACTCTGGATGAACAGAGGTATATGCATGGTTTTCAAATTCTTATGTTTATTACAGCTGGCTTGACTACCTGGCAGTAAAGGTTAAGGCAATGTTGGGCCTATGCACATCATGAAGCCATAAGGTAGAGTGCAGGTATAGCTCCACACATTCTTAACTTCAGCAACAAATGGAGCTTCACATTCCAGCCATTTTACCCCCTGGTAAACAGCCCAGTATTCACTGAACAGGAAATGGGGTGGGCCCCAGGGCCACTCCAACTGCTTTGGAGAAATTCACTTGCCTCTGCCACGAATTGATGACTATGCTACCCCAACTATCAAAATGCAGTTACTGCTCACATGTTTGCTTCACCAGTCAGTATATAAGTTAAAACAAAACTATAATAATAGAAATGTTCTAATTTCATCCACAAATCCCATTAGAAGAAATTAAATCTTTGGAAATATGGCAAATAACAAATTCACTGCCCATCTCTCCCCCACTATAATTAGCATGGGAAAACAATGACATAAGTTGTCCTGCTGCAGAGTTTTGGAGAGCCCTGTATACACACACACACACACACACACACACAAAGTTAAATTGTTCTTTTCCAAACTGATAAGGTGAGATCATAAACATGAAGTTTTTCAAAAATTTATATGTAGCAAATGCTAGTACAAAATCTGGCATGGAGTGATTATGATGTATCAGAAGATTAAAAATGGATCAATGAACATTAATACCACAGTCAATAATTTTCCATAAGCACGGTTAATTTAAATAACATCACAATATTTAGTGTTTAGTAAAATGTGAAATGTTTAACCATACAAAGAAACAAATCCAGAACTTGCACATATCTACCTCTCTTTATCCAACAGCAGTCTTTGACATATGTGTGAGTGTTGTTTATAATTAATGATTATGATAAAAAGTATGTGATGCAAATAAGAAGAATCACATATAGGGTATAAATATTGATAAAACTGGTCCTGTATATAACTGAGAAGTCCAACTTCAGCGGCACTTACAATTTTGTTACGTTCCTTGGCATAAGCTACCAGGGTTCATTCCATTTGCTAGTGTCAATATACTTCACCAAGATAGTGCACATGGATAGATACATGAAAATAGTGTACAAGTCATAATCCAAGCATCTGATAAAAATAACTTACATTTCACAAATGAGCATTCTGAAAAATTAGTTACTATCACAATGTAAAACACAGAAAACTGCAACTGATTAAGGTTAAAGAATCAGTTTTTATGATGTTTTGGAATGTACGAACACAAAAAAAAAAAACCAAGAATTCTGTCTTCCTGAAAATTGTACATATCTGAGAGCTCTTTCTCTATAATGTATTTATGTTATTACAGACTGATAACTGACACAACTTTAAACATAATGTGTCAAGCACTAAATCTAAAGGGACTCATGCTACAGTATGTATATTCTTAGAAACAGGACTGTTATATTTATGAACCTACTCCATCCAATGTCTCAACAAAGGCACAACAAATGGGAAACATTTACAATGACAATCCACCCAGTATTGGCATTTTATCCCTGTTAAAATAAGTAATGACATGCACTTAAACATTTTAAATACAATATAGTTTGCCAATTTGATCAACTTATTTAAACATTCCAATATTTTTACATAAATCATGACCCATCTCACTAGATGCATATCCAAGTAATTTCATCCTCTGACTGACATCTTACATAATTTTTGGGGAAGACTGTCATTTTGAAGAAACATAAATAGACAATACAGTAGTGTTGCAACAGGCAAGGTGGATGGAAGTTGGCTGCTTGGAGCCAGCACTTTTGAGAACGCTCTCGAGAACAAATATCGCTCATCTCGGCATTCTTTACACCGAGTATTAACCTTAACGGTAGTAACATGTCTGTAGATTATTGCATTAGTGTGTTGATTTGTGTGATTTCAGGCTAATTTTTGTTGTTTAAAAATAGTTTAGTGAAGCGTTGGAAGTGGTGTTGTGTTAGTCTGCCCCACCATATTTTCTGAGGTGTATTGTGACTGAAGATATTCATAGCACACACTGTAAGTGCACTGTTTAGTATACAAAAGTTTTAAGAAAAGTTTCGAGGTAACTGGACAGGAATATATGGAGAGTCAAGGTTGCACGGATGCCACCCATTAAGGTAAACTAATTTTTTCGTCCTTCCAATGTCATCATTCTGTCTCCTGGCGGGAATGTGGGAATTCACTCTGCTGCAGCCGGTCAGTAACAAGTAAGTTGATAATGACCGGAATGAAGAAACAGCTGTAGTGGGGTTAGGAACTGACGTAACAGAAGCAGAAAAGACTGCAAAATATAGTTAGGATGTGTACAAGAGATAGGTGAACCCGTTTAATTATCACAATCAAGGGGCAAGCAGGCTCAGACAACTGACTGAAAAAAACAATTATCTCTCTTGTTTAGTCTCTCTTTCTTTCTTCATATTTCGTTTGTTTAATTTTCTTTATGTTTTTTCCTTTTCTTTGTGTCTTTTCAGCTTCTCTCTTTCTTTGTTTCCCCTTTGTGAGGTTTTATTTTTATTATATCCACAGTACTGTGGGCCGGGATAGCTCAATCAGCATGGCAACTTGCTACAGGCTGGATGGTCCAGGGATCAAACCTCCTTGAGGGCGAGAATTTTTACATCTGTCCAGATTGGCCCTGGGGCCCACCCAGCCTCCTATACAATGGGTACCAGGTCTTACTCGTAGGGAAAGTGGCCAGGGCGTGGAGTTGACCACCCAACCCAAAATAGCACTGAGCTTAAAGAAACAGCAGATGCGGTACCTCTACTCCACCTCTGGGCCTGGGTGGCCTGTTCTAGGGTTAACTTTTACCTGTATATACAGACAATACAACTACATTTCAATTCCTGCAACTGGTTTTTTATCTCTGTGTCACGAAAAATGACTAAGCCTTAACATCTGAATGTCTGTAGGTGCTGTACAGGAATGCATTTATTTAGCTCACACCTGCTATGTGCTCTTGTCTTTTACCATAATAAACGTATTTTGTCCCATACAAGCAGTAAGGTAAAGAGATAAGCTGCCAGAATGCTTTTGAATTGAACCATGAAAGTGTACAATGGGCATTGGAGTAAAGCTCCATGTACTGTCGACCTTGGCACTAGCTGGTCAAGATGAATGCTCTGGCTACCTTGGCTGAGAAGAATAAGCCCCAGGACACACTAGGTAGGAGGATGGGTGGAAACCAAACTTATCATGAAAAACAAAGCTGGAATCAAATCCCAGACACATCCCACAGCTAGCGATTGCACATTTTGAATTTAGTACATATGGTCTGCAGTTTAAAAGTAAATTAATTATGCTTAATTCAGAATACACTGCAGATATACTTATTAAAACCAGAATCACTACTTTGTAATCATACAAGTAACACCTACTTTGTAATTGTACAAGTAACATCTCCTAATCTGAGTGATATTTGCACTCTTCATATTATGGATTAACTGTAATCCATCTCAAGTCAGCAAACAGTTTAAACAAATTAGTTAAAAGTAAAAACATTACATGTGTTGGGTGATTAATACTCTAAGCATATTTAATCCTATCATGTCCCTTGAACACATGCCATGTTGAAATCCTCACATTGTTAGGCAGAAGAGGGAAACTAACAGCACTCCTAATTAAATAGGGAAGAAGGGCACATTTACCACATGTAGTAAAGAGAACCCAATAATACAGTTACCTTCACAGCTTGAGACACACAGTAGTGCCTTCAGAGAAATTGTATTAAATGTTAAGAATGTAAGTACCTTCCATGCTCCATCTCCTAATCATGTCTTTATGGAACTCAACTTCAGAACATATGTCTACTCAATACTGCAACAAGAACTGTACATTACAAAGAAATTAATATAAATGATTTCTACGTTTCTGAAATTCCATATTTACTTCAAATTTTACAGCTAGCAAAGAGTTTGTACTGAATCTATTACTTAAACTTCACACACCCGTAAAAATCCCTTCTGTCCGCTGTGAACAGCAGACAGGATGTAATTTTCACCAACAACTTTTAACAGAACTCAGTGTCAAAATTAACTTTTTAAAAAAATGTCTAACTAACATTACAACTGTATAATACCAGAACAAGTGGACACACAATTAAAGCTTGTATTCTTCGCAATACACACGCTCAGTAAGTGCTTAAGAATGTCCATGCATACAGTTGCTTTATAAACAATGACTTTCCAAAGGAGACTTCGAATATTCCGAAACCAAACTTCAAAACCAACAGCAGATATTATTCACCATTTATGCTACTAACCGATGCACATGAAAAGAACCCAGGCTTACAGACAAAAATAAATTAACCAGTTAATTTACCACTATAAGTTCTCCACAAAAAGAAATTAACCAGTTCAATTTACCACTATAAGTTCTGCACTACCTGCTGCAGACAATGTCACTAGTAATGAAAGATTAGTCATTAGCTGTTTATGTTAGCAAGCGTAATGCCAATATGCTGGTATGTGTTCTGTATATCCAAACCTATAATGGTTCAACCTGTATAAAGCATTTATTTTAAATTTCAATTAAACTGTGACTAACATATGCAACCCAATTTTTATATTCATGCTGGTGCAAATCCAGCAAGTGGCTGACCCTGTACATATGGGGATTACTAAGAGAATACATCACAGATAAAACAGTAGTGTTTTGCCACCAGTACAGGGATTAAATACACAATGAAGCTGAAAGCAAGTATAACCTTCTATGGAATATAAAACTGTCCCCCAACCCTACTAACAGTGAGGCCCATTCCTTTTGAACACTCCAACAGATTTAACCTCAAACTGAGTAATTTCCAAGGAAACCGCTTTCTGATCTGTACAGATTCACTACCACTATACAGCATACAGTATTATATAACAAAGTTCAGCTGAAAGCACAATTCACAATCATTAGGTCACACATGTGATACATGTTCCATATATACTGTTCTCTGCTATATTATTACAAGAAAACAGCTCATTTAGCAGACAGGTTCCAACAAAGTTTACAGATATAAGAAAAAATAATAATATACCTACATTATAGAATACATTACCAATATTGTTATATAAATTCCCTGGAAATACTGTGACAAGAAGTCCCGGCACTGTACAATGGAAGTAAATACAATATGGGAGAGTAATACCCTCTAACTATAATCCAACACATAACATCATTCTACATGAAAAGGGGCCACTCTGGCAATTTCAGGCTAAACTGTCCCTTAATATATTTATCACACAGAAACATGGCTAACCACAAATCTGAGCATGTTTGCACTCTTTGAAAATCAGTTCTAGAAAAGCTTACACTTCACATACAGTGTTAAGATTTACAATAAACTATCAGGAAAGTCTCTTCTGGTATCTTTCAAACCTTAAATCCCACATATGGTACAAATTCACACCATGCTTGTATGAGCAACCAAATACTGTGTACAAAGACTCATAAACAAAATGGACCCTTTCCACATAGAGCATCATATACTGGCACCTTCCACACCAAGCACTTCGAAATCTTTTTTTGAACAGCTGGCACCATTATATTAATATTATATTACAAGTAAATCATACGAATGCTAGTCTTCGACGATAAGACTTCTTACATTTAAAATGGGAGCAGATTCACTGGAAAACTATCTAAAGTCCACGAATTTTATGATCTACGACTTCCCGCAGACCAGCAGCAGGCAAGAGGTGCAACATGACAGGACCAAATCCTAGGGTTATCATGTGGAACAAAAATGTACAAACACATGGAAACAGTCAATGCTCCAACCTTTGGTGTCCCCTGCCCCAAGTATTATACACATTAAACAGGTCAAAAGTTTCAATGCAATACGAAATGGAACTCGGCACATAATAACTGGTAGTGTACCACATAACCAGAAACCTTACACCATCTACCACACAATAAATCCTCTAATTAAGTTAGATGTCTTTCACCAAAAATTTGCGTGTGTGGCACAACTTTTGTAAAGTTTCAGCAAAGTAACGTAACAATTCTCCTCATACCCACATACATTAAACTCCTCAGTCTACTAACCTATACAATAAAATGTCTGCATCATTTATGATTATCAGACTAATGATTCAAGAGAAGATTCTGATGCTGTTACTAGTTACTATTGTACTTCAAAAATCTTTTACACTGTACTGACATTACAACATATCAGATAAAGCAATGAAGACTCAAACTATTTTGGAAAAATTATGAAGTTAGTATATATTTAAGAAAACAATGTGGACAATGTTTCGCATATATACTCAGTGTGTTATATGTACACTCCGTTGCAAGAGTCAATTGCACGTACTTGCTGGGAAACACATGGGGAATACATGTGTATTTTGGGCTTCATATCTCCACTTGCACACACCTGAATTCTAATAGCCTTATGATCTCCCACAAATAAAATGATTTTGTTAACCAAAGCTTAATTCCTGCCACAATTGATATTGTCTTTTAAAATTATCACTTTTCATCGAAAAGTGGTATGGCAAATCCTCCAGAACTGACCCATTTTATCAGCTCTGTGCATGGACAATAGCAAAACTGCAGATACAGTATGCTGTCTAGGGTCAACCAAAGTTGCATTGGTACTGCTACAGAATTCTTGCTCATAATTGACCATTATGAAATGGAGACCCACAGATAAAGTTGGGATCTGAAGTACTTATGAAAAGAAACATCAATATACTATTGCAACATGTAACAAGTTTCAGGAAATGCCTAATTTCATGGTACATCTAATTCTTATGTTTAATGTCATGCTATTTTCATATGCTCTGGAAGCTAACAAAGATTCTTCCCGAAAAGTCACATAACGTTACACATTACTTACCCAAAGACCTGTAAAAATGTGTAATTTTCTTGTTTCATCTTTGTTTAATGACTAAATTCAAGTGTGCTGAAAACAGGTTGCCTGCTTTCCTCTGCCTTGCACCATACATCAACCACTACACAAGCACTCCCTGCTCTTGTCCACGTTACTCACACTCTGCCTCCTGAGACTGCTCATCAGTAGGATGTGCATGTCCACTGTCAATGCGCTGATGTCACGCGCTCGTCTCCTGCTCACCCCACCCCTCACTATCATATTCACTCTCAGATGCTGAATCTGAATCGGAAAATTCAACAGCCACTCGACGAGCCAAGATTGATGCAACATCATGCAGCGCATTCACACGTTCCACTTCCTTTTGTTCATTCTTTTCAACCTTCCTTAGCTTTATTCCTAAATGACAGAACAAAATATACATTATGAACTGTATGAACTTTGACAGTCACCATAACATCACATCATAAAAAGCACATACATGTATATACACCAAAATCATAACCTACCATCACGTATAGCCTTGAGCAAATCGCTCCTTGGATCAAAGGCAGGTGCTGGTGGATTGGCCAGTTTGTTACGAGCAGGGTTCTCTGTCTTAGGAGGAGACTGTTTTGGTGGTGATGTAGAGATGATCTACAAACATAAAAATGAATTTATTGTGTCTCAAAGTAACTACAAACTATAAGAAAGAGGAACATACATATAAATATCACAGGGAAACTACCAAGACAAAACAATGTTCTTGTTTATAACTAGTCTTTATGATGTACAACCATGTTTGAAATGGTACACATGCTCTTAATGATAATCACAATTCTTATGTCAAATAAGCATGTATCAATATGACGACTTCTGACATATTATTTTCCTCATTTTAGGTAAATTCTACATGAACCATAATATAATAAGCCACTGGAGATGACCAAAGCACAAACCTGACTGATGGGAAACCAAAAATAATTAGGTTGAGGATATCTTACAATAGGACAATCATACACATAGACAAATAAAATCCAAAGGACAAATAACAGTACTTAGTTCTCACAATGACCACTGGATTGTAAAACATTATGTAGTGAAGGTATACTGAGTGAATCCTACAAAAAACATATTTTGTCTTCAATGGAATATTTCTCTGATCATCACAGAAAGAAGTGAAACATCCTCTAGGCACTGCACCAGAAACTTACAATGTTGGATAATGTAACCAAATGACAATAAAAGTAAAACTACACCACGAGGCATATATGAGTACGTAGCCTTGGAAGTAGACAGATGCAGGCTGTCAGCTTTATACCCCAGCACAGACAGCTGCAGACACCTGGTTCAAATGGTACTAATGGAATGTTATGCAACATTCTCAGCTACCCTTGGCCATAGCTCCCTTACACAGAGAGTCATTTGTACTTGTGTTGATACATGTGGCACACGTCAGAAAATTAATAACTAACATACACAGCTGTGACATTACGTGTTGTAAATCAACCAATGAGTCATGATGGGACTGCACAGGTGTGTTAATGTGGTGAGTTATTTATTTAAAGAATCAGCATGAAAAACTGAGTTCAGTCAGGCTCTGGAAACAAAACCTACATTACATTTTTTCACAGATTTATTTTCACAGCTACCCCTTCCAGACCACTGCGCTACAAGCCAGAAGGTCACGGGTTCGATTCCCAATGGTGTCATTGGAATTTTTCTTTGACATAATCCTTCTGGTTGCACTATGGACCTGGGGTAGACTCAGCCTCTAACAGAAATGCACACCAGGAATATTTCCTGGGAGTGAAGGCAGCTGGTGCGTAGGGCTGATAGCCTTGCCAACTTAATGTGCAGAAAGTCTTGAATGCTGACAGCCTCAACCTTACGGCACCCTCAGGGCCTATCGAGGCCTGTACAGGGACTGCTTTACCTTTACGTTCACCTCCTCCCAGAAATACTGTCATCTAAGACAATAACACCTTGTACATTCCTCAAATGCCACAAAAACATCATATGTTCAAACAGCATCGTTCCTCACTTCACTGAAGGATTCTGCACACTTATGCATAAAATGGAATATGTATGAAAGACAACAGTCTGATAAGACTGTAAATAAACTGGGCTTAATTTGGGGTAGAATAAAATAAGATTGGCTTTCATCAGGTACAGGTAACACAAATTAACATTAACTTTGGGGTCTGGCCAGACACTTCTTGAGCCCGTCAGGTAAAATTCTGAAATTTTGGCCCTCACAGACCTCTACCCCAAGTGCATTACTACCACTACCCACTGCACAGGAGGCTGAATGCGCCACAGCCAGTAGGGATGCTTTAGAGAAGATAAAAATTGCTCCCATGTCCAGGAATTAAACTCCAGATTCCTAAGTCATCCACCCCATATTCTTGCCACCAAAATGACTAACATTTAAGTTATGTCTCCATCTTCAAGGCTGACCCTTAGGATGGAAGCAGCATGTGCCCCCAGCCTATTGGTATCAACTAAAATACTGCATAGAGTCATGACCTAGCAGCCCAGAGCCTGAAGACCCACTGCTGTGAAAACCAGAAAATTATAAAGTTTATTGTAGCTTTGCACTATAGTTTATGGAACTTAAGCACACTGGAACCTTAGTATGCCTTTTTTCACAAACAAAACTGGCTGGGTTATTCTGTTTGTAAACAGCCTTAATATTCTGACCAAGTCAGGAAAACTTAAGTCTACAAAATGGGAAAGATATTAAAATCTAAAAAAGTGGTTCTGTATGAATAAATGGATCTGAAAATATGTAATTATGAATGTCTGTAAATAACAATTTAAATCAAGTTGTGTGCGAGAGCTTTGAATTCATACATAAATAAAAATTCTAGTTTTTGAAACAACATTTCAGAAACAAGTGAAAGATACTGCAAAAATTTTAGGTGGAAGTAACTTTAAAGCTTGAACAGGTAATGAATAATTTCACACTTAGAATGGATGTCTGTGAAGTTACTCCTACTGAAGCACATGGAAACTAGGGCAGTGTTAAAGGTGACACAACTGACATATTCTTAACACACTTTAAAAAATGCTGAAAATGAAGAAATAAATGAAATACACTACAGGCAAGTAACAGGTCCTGATATATTTATATTTCTTGTGCTACAAGACCTTTATATATTGCAAATTTGTGTAACATGAAAACCTCCTAGGTCCTCAGACATTCTGTTTTATATAGAATTCACTGTAGTTCTGCTGAGCAAAAACCTACATAAACTACTGTTTACCTTAATAACAAAAGAACTTACTTGTTTCAGTGGTGATTTGCCCACATCACCATTCACCAGTGGTGGAGACATGGGTACACCACACGTAGGTGGTGATGACAATGGACCATTAGGCAAAGTCATGGGTGGAGGAGGAGGTGGTGGTGGAGGAGGAGGAATGTTGCATGGAGGAGAAGTGGGGCGCTGTTGTGCTGACAAAGGTGCTGGTGGTGAGGGAACAGCTTGCTGCTGTTGCTGCTGCTGCTGCTCTGGTGTAGGGGGTGGAGGTGGCAAGTCTGTCTGAGGCAGCTGCTGTGGTTCGGGAGTATTATTTCTGCTTAGGGAATGAGAATGTGGAGTGTTTTGATTTGAGGGTGGTGTAGGTGTAGAATGGGTGGAAACAGGAAGTGGACTTCCTGATCGACTTCCACTCCGACTCCTGGATCGAAGATGGGAAGGAAGTGGTCCATTCATGCCAGGTGGAGAACCAACTGTTTCAACAGGTGGAGGAGGTGGGGGAGGCAGGGTTTCCCTCCCAGCACTCATGCTCCGTCCTCGAGTTGGTGTATTGGTAGCAGATGATACAGTAGGTGTGCTGAAAAAGATTGCATCTAATGTACAATCACTTCAAACAAGAGGTTTATGATTAAATATAATGCTTTTTTCTAAATTACTATGCTACATCATTCAAGTTATAATTATAATGTAAGGTAAAATTTCTGCTACACATAATATAATGTCCCTGTAGTCTTGCTTTAAGATAAGTGGTTGTAAAAATAAAGTAAAAAAATGTTCTGGGATTCTATCCAATTTCTCTTAAATATTACTACAATCCCTAGATTTGGAACAGAATATACCAAACTGAATACAGCCAATGATGATAACTGGTGATATACAGAGCTACCTCAGCTAAAGCTCCACATTTGGCCAATTACTCTTCATGAATTAGAAAAACAGCCACAAAACTGTTGTTTCATATGACAGTAGGTACTTCAGGTCTGTATCTTCAATTCACACTGCACTGAACCAAAATTCCATCAAAGTTTACCCATCAACATTAGTACAAGTCATGTTTGACTTACAAACACCTGAATATAAAAGCTCTGATCTCAAATGTACTTCATGTCTCCAAATACAATTATGATCCACCGAAATTCTTCCACTTGTACTGAAGGTACTTCCAGATCTGCACATTAAAACTCTTTCTTTTGTAATCTAAGCCCTCCAATACCAGCCTGGCAACTGCAACCTTTATGGCGCACAATCTAATATCTTGACCTATTTTTGAAGCTTGATATAATGCCACAACTTCATCTCATACACAAATCTTACCCTTATTTCTGTATATTAAACCAATTAAAGAAAGTATTCAACATTCATAGGATAACATTCTATTACATTTGCCACATTTATCTTGCATGAATAAGCCTTGGACTACAGTTTACAAACTGAAATGACCTGCCAACATTTTGTAGACACCACTCACCTATTGCTGGAATTGTTGGTACTAGGTGGTGCAGGAGGAGGCTGCGAAGGGCGCTGCGAGGTGGCCCGTGTGCCGTTACGACTAGGAGTATGATTGTTGGGGGTAGGATAACTCTCACCAGCCACAGACTGGCCCTGTGCGTAGTGTTGCTGGTAAAGAGATTCTTCATAGCCCACAGGATAATTGAATCTGCACCAAAAAAATAAAAACTGTATATAGAGCCTGCATGCAGGGTGTTTCCCTGCAGCAACTAAAGTGGTAAATTACAATTCAGTCCACTTTCCTTTCTTAAGGAAAGAAGTATGATTAATAAGATCATTGTGTTGTCTGTGTGTTTCCCACATCAACTTCGGAAACAGCTTGACATCTTTATGAAACTCAGTGCAAACATTATGCCACTGAAGGCAACACCAAATTGTACTTTTTAAGTTTCCACAATCAGTAGTAACATGTCACACAATGGAAGTGAAACTCAACAAACAGCCCTCGAATGAAAATAATTTATTTGGTAGAATGTAAACAAAATGGTGTCATTGAAAACAATTTTCTGTTGCTTTGTCTGACAGGAGTATCTGGTGAACCTCTGAAGCTAGACATGTGAATTCTAATAAGGAAATACTGTAACATGCTGGGGAGGTGAACTCTGTCACTGATCAGTAAAGGTATGGGTAAGAAGAGTGACAGTCCAAAAATACAACAGGAGGTTTTCCAGTCCTATATATCCCAGTTCAAAATTTGCTGCATCTGATCAATTTCATGTCTTCAGTAATGTGCATGATGTACAATTTCATGATAACTGTTCACAATCCACTATGTACCCTTGTGTTTATGGTGGTGACAGTAGCAACTGCATTATTTGTCTTAGAAAAACATTTATTTCTTCGACTATCACAATACAACAAATCAAAAATTAAATATCTGTACCAGTTATTCATGCCCAACACGTTTTGTATCATCATGTTCATTTTCTGGGGATGTACACCATACATACGTGGGGCTACCCAAAAATTCGGGGAATTTGACCATAAAAAAAAAGTTTTTTATCGTAACTCCTAGTTTCCGCCATCTCCTTCGAAGTAGTCCGCTTGGGCATGTACACAGTGATCCCAGCGTGTTTCCCATGATTTCATCCATCCCTGGAAGTTCTCAAATGTGAGTGTGTTGATAACCTCTTGCATTTCTGTGTGGATCTCCTCAGTTGTGTCAAAACGACGCCCTTTCAGCCATAATTTCATCTTGGGGAATGGGAAAAAGTCGCAGGGGGCGAGGTCAGGCGAATAGGTGGGGTGGGGGATCACTGTAATGTTTTTGGAAGTAAGGAACTGTCGAACAATAAGTGATGTGTGAGCTGGCACATTGTCATGGTGGAGAAACTAATTGTTTTTCTTCCACTTGTCTGGATGATTGTGCCCAATGCCCTCCCTCAGCCGCTTCAAAACCTCACAGTAAAACTTGCCATTCATGGTTTGACCCAGAGGTACGAATTCCTTGTGGACAATGCCTTGGATGTCAGAAAAAACAATCAACATGGACTTGACAGTGCTGCGAACGTGACACGCTTTTTTTGGCCATGGTGAATATGGCGACTTCCACTGCGACGACTGCCGCTTAGTCTCAGCGTCATAAACATACACCCATGTTTCATCACCAGTTATGATATTGGAGATGAAGCTGGGGTTGTCTCTGGCTTGTTGTTTGAGTTCCCTGCAGACAGAAACGCGAAGGGCCTTTGGGTCATCGCTCAGCAGTCTTGGCACAAATCTCGCAGAAATGCGTCTCACATTCAAATTGTCCTCCAAAATGCGTTGAACGGTCCCATATGACAGTCCTACTATCTCACAAACATCGTGGTTAGTTGGCCTACGATCTGCAACGATAGCCTCGCAAACTTTTGCTACGTTTTTCGGTGCTATTCTTGTCAACGGTCATCCGGAATGCTCATCACTGTCAACAGACATTCGTCTGTCCCTGAAGCGTTTGTACCACACAAAAGTTTTGCTTTGGCTCATGGCATTATCTCTGAAGGCTTTCAGTAGCATTCGGTGGGTTTCTGCAGTAGTTTTTTAAAGAATGAAACAAAATTTGATGCAGATTCTTTGCTCCTTAAAATCGGTCACATCAGTTGTAAAAAAAAAATAGCTGGATCACTAAAACATAACCTCACAAAAACGCACTGAACTTAATAACACGTCCTCTCAGCTTCACAACTGTTGGCACACAGATTCACAAAGCAGACTGCTAGCCACAGCTAGTGGCGGAAGGGCATACCACAACCGGTCTGGGCGTCCTGTTTAAATTCCCTGAATTTTTGGGTAGCACCATGTAAATGGCACCAGTGCAAAAAATACTTCAAGGTTATATCAGGAAAATTTAACACAGACAGAACCCACATTTAAGTAACATCAATATTAATAACACAAGATTTGGAAAAAGATTAGAAGTTTGAGCACCAGGAAAGCAGACTTGTATGAATTCTGCAGCGGACAAGTCCTTGTTTTACATCAGAAAGCAAAAGTGACTAATAAACTTCAGCAGCACTACAGTGAGAAACTTGAATATCACGTTCTTGTAACTTACCTGTAGTGTGATTCTGTTGGGCTCTGAGCATGCCGGGGACTATAAACTCCTGAGTTTCCACTGTACACCATCTCCACTTGGTCAGGATAACTTCGACGCAATTCAATGCTGTTGGGTCTTGGAGGCCGTGGGTCCGACATCACCATTCCCATTGTTAGGAGCGCTTCATCGGCCTGCCGCACAGGATAGGGAATACAATACAGAAATCATACACATAATAACTGCAAACCTATATTATAAATTTCCTCTCATCAGACAATTTGTTTGGTCCCAGTGCCTGCACTATCTGGCTAAGTGTCAGCAGTGACTTTTGTGACTTACATTTCAAACACTGTACCATGAAGCTTTTGCAGCGACACAATTCAATGAAATGTTCTCGAGTAGACAGCCACGTCAAGTCACAAAAGATTTCCGACATTTCAGGAACTGACTCGGTCCCCACCTTCAGGGTGTTGTTGGTGGCCTGGTAGAACCAATTTTGGTATCGGTTCTATCAAGCCACCAGCAACACTCTGAAGGTGGGGATGAAGTCAGTCCCTGAAACGCCAGAAAACCTTCACGTTTTGATGCGGCTGTCTGTCCGAGAACATTTCACTGAGAAGTGTACGTGTAGTACAAAATCTGAGGAGCTGCTGGAAATGCAATGTAAACTCATGTAAGAGATCTGTCAACTTATCTGCATTTATCTCAAGAACTACTTAATTCGCATATCACACACACACGCACACACATTTACTCCAAAAATCAGAGACAATGTCGTATTACTACCTTGCTTCTTACAGGACTTGCAATCTTATCTGAATCAGTGAATGAACTCCTAAGTTGAGGTGGCACAATGCAGCCTCCTGACTAAACAAGATTACCTGTAATTTCCTTGCATTTACCCTTTCTTTTCCTTAAAATCATGTGTGTATCAATACAAATTTGTTTATACGCACATACACCAAGAAACAAAGAGTATATTAACAGAACAAAACCAACAGAAATAAATAATGCCACATAATGAGGTATGATGTTTATACATATTCCAAAGCACATACCCACAGGTCTCACAAATGACATAAAAATGATACATCACTACATCTCTGTCGTGGTATGTTCCAATACCTGAAAACTGCATTTCACTGCATTCATACATGCTCCAATGTGGTTATGTCATGAAAACTTCAAAACCTGAGTATTGCTACATTACTAGATCTTCCAATGTTGTACGTTCTAGACACTTATATTTTTGTACATTCACAGAAGTCACATTCACTCTAGAACCCACATCTGATTTCTTCATGGCCTGGAATATGACAGCTGTACTGTACAAGAATGCACGCTTTATTCCCTCTACCTTCCATAATCTGGCATCATTCGGTATTGGCTGCTGGTGCAACACATTACAGATGACGAATGGTCTGAACACAGAGCAAGTTGATAGCCCAACATCTCTACACCACACTCTAATTTTTCACAAAACAAAATTGGTGATATAATGTGTGCTGCAGCTCAAAACATGCAGACATTCCACAGCCTGCGCTGCATTCCTTTATTCACATTATGGACTGAAGTTCTTGCAGATTAACATTAAAGACATTAGTATATTAACAATAAAAATTCTATTCAGGGAGAAATTAAGAGCAGACTGAAGTTAGGGAATGCTTGTTATTATTCGGTACAAAATCTTTTGTCTTCCAGTTTGTTATCCAAAAAGTTAAAGATCAAGATATATAGAACTATAATATTGCCCGTTGTTCTGTATGGGTGTGAAACTTGGTCACCGACATTGAGGGAGGAACGTAGGCTGAGGGTGCTTGATAATAGGGTGTTGAGGAGAATATTTGGGCCTAAGAGGGACGCGGTAACAGGGGAATGGAGAAAATTATATAATGAAGAGCTTAGTGATCTGTACTCCTTACCGAATATTGTGCGGGTGGTAAAATCGAGAAGAATGAGATGG
>JGI20166J26741_10043337_pt1 | contig 17545 bp, 10 predicted proteins | sample TergutCu122P5_FD_26741 | JGI IMG/M metagenome (IMG submission 26741)
TCGACCCCAGGGCCATAGTGCGACCGGAAGGATTATGTCACTGAAAAATTCCAATGACACCATCGAGAATCGAACCCGCGACCTGCCGGTTTGTAGCGTAATAGCGCCCCCCCTCCACACACACACACACACACACACACACACACACACACACACACACACACACACATATATATATATATATATATATATATATATAAAAGAGGAACGTAGGTCTAAGTGTTCTACACCGAATTCATTGTTCTTATAATGATACATGATATGTCACAGTACTGAAACAATGTAGTCCTCGTACTGTGTCACGTTCGTATGTAGACTGATTGTCCTTACAAGCGGACTGGATGATCAAGTCCTTTCTGGTTCATTTCAAACTTTGTGAGAAAAAAAGAATTTCTGGCAAACAAAAAAGTGACTGATCAGTGTGAGTTCCATATTCAGAAGTTACAGACAGCATGGAGAGAGACCTTTCTATCTATCATATCAACATTGTGTGCTTGCCATGACGTTTGCCCGTGGCCTAGGAGTTAAGGCGGAGGATATATAACCAGAACGTTGCGAGTTCGAGACTCGCCATGCCAGTTTTTTTTTTTTTTACTTACTGCTCTCATACAATTTTCTTATTAATTTATAATTTTTCGTATTATTCCATTTTCCGTTGTGCTGTGTCACGTTCGTTTGCAAATTGATATTCCTAAGGGGAATGCATGATCGAGTCTTCTAAGATTCGTTTCATACTTTGTGAGAATAAAGACTTCCTGACAAAGCAAACTGACCAAACCGTACCACCCCACATTTAAGACTTGCAGACAAAACAGACAGAAGTTTCCTCTGTTCCTTACCACTCTTTTCTGTCCATCACATCCTACACTTCTCCGTGGCCTAGAGTTCAAGTTGGCGGTATTAGTAATAGAAAGTTCTGAGTTAGGGTGTCATCGCGACCTTTTTGACGCGCTTTCGCAAAACTGCAAAAGCGACAAATTAGTTACACCATGTCTGTCCGTCCGCCAGTCCGTATGGAACAACTCGACTCCCTCTGGACGGATTTTCATGAAATTCGATATTTAAGCATTTTTCGAAAATCTGTCGGGGAAATTCAAGTTTCACTAAAATCGGACAAGAACAACGGGTATTTTACATGAAGACACATTTTTTTATCATATCTCGTTCAACTCTTCTTAGTTTGAGAACTGTTTTAAGCGGTTTCGAGAAAATCAAAACACGCATTTTATGTTCGTTCAATAACTTTTTTTTAAAAAAATTGTGCTGTTTATGAGATAATGTGGAAAAATATTGTACAGCCGGCTAGACCACAGACGAAAATGTGGCGCATGCGCATAGCATGCTGGATACCTAAGGCTACAAATACACAGTCAGAATATGTAATACTGATTTTCAATTGCAATAGTGGTTGCACGAAAGCGCCTCAATGTTACGTTATACGCACAGTGTTTTTTTTTATAATAAGCAAATCCTCTTAGAGAGGTAAACAACTGATTCAAAGACCGAGGCAAATTAGGAGAAAATTTTCAACTAAAAGAAGCTTTATCGAAGTGAAAACAACAGGTAACAAACCACTCCCATCTCAGTAGATACAATTTTTGTCAAACATTTCTGTCTCAGAAAAATTCTTTCTAAAGTAAAGCTTTAAATACTCTGTAAAAACTTTCTACTGGAGATTCTCCAGTATTAAGCACCCAATTTGTCGTGTACTAACTTCCACATTTCTTTCATTTCTCGCCGTGACATTGTCGTACCAAAATGTGAACTTCCTGATAAAGAGATGTTTCTCAAATTCAAATAGGATATACGCACACCCCTTGCTGGATCACTACTAAGCCTTCTATTCCAGTATGTACGAGGTCTTGCGTTTTATGGGTACAGGCTTAAGAAGTGGAATTACACAAATTAGAATAATCTCGAAATCTCGAAGGTCATTTCCGGCCGGTGACAAAAAATTCAATTATTTACAGAAAAATCTCTCGTAGGCTTATTTTAATGAACTGGTCTTGTGTGCAGGATTTGTGGGAAACAAAAGGACCACAACAGCAACAGGAGTGACAACCAGATTTATGTAACACGTCATGCTTCAATTCTTTTCATCCAACAGTTAAGAAGAACTGTTATTTTGCTTTTGAATCACATGTCTGCCAAGTAATGAGAGAGGAGTAGACATCACTGTAACATCTGAGCTGCCTCGCAGAAAGACTTAGAGACAGAGTGGAATAGTGTATGAAGTGTGAAAAAATGTTGTTCAAGATTCCAGCAGTTAAAGCCATGGATTCTCGGTGTAATGAATTTTTATATATCCTAAAAGGAACAAATGGATGTAACAAATGGAAATGAAATTCACCACCATTCAGTATTTACCACGAACTTTTGTGCTGCTCAAGCCAAGTTTTCCGGATCACAAGGTCTGATTTCACGCTAGGGTGAAACAATCAACCTACCCGTTTTTACGACACACGTACCTTCTACTGAGCCATCTACAGGAAAATGTTAAAATTTTCCGTTCAACACGTAAGTAAGCGAGTGGAGAATTCAGAGTGTCCTACCAAGAAATAAAACATGTCACAAAATTGGGAAAGTTTACAGTCTCGAGCTTCGTACAAAATAACTAAAGGCAAACTGCAGCATACAGCGGGGCACAAAGCTGCGAAGATCCGTACAATGTAAGAACGTACTCACCCACTTTGTGCTTTGAACTAGGCATTGCGTTTCCTTACCTGGAAAAAGAACAGAAAAGCAGCGTGTTTAGAAAAAAGGTTCATTTACCCCTTTAAAGCCTATCGGTTATTTATGTGCCACCAGGTTGAACTTTCAAAAATTCAACGTTCTCCGTACACAGTGCATTTGTGTTTTGTGGTCCGGAGAACGATTATTTCTCTAAACAACACTGACTGGTTTTTGTAAAGAAGACGAAATATTTTTACTGTGCAGTTCGAAAAGAGCCTTTAAATATAATTCAGATTAATCTTGTTCCTGAAAGTAATGCGGTGGACAGTGTCTAAATTTGCATTGAATGAGCACGCCGCGCCGCAAGAGTGTTCCCATTATTCGTAACACCCGCTGAAAACGTCGCAGATTAAATGACATTCTCCTGTACACATTCCTCACACATTTTATTTGGTGCACATTTTGTACTTTTATTTGTTTATGATTTATTTAGCGACGTTGTTGGTGGTGTAGACTGCACAGCGTTGAGTGGTAGGAAAATTAGTGAAAAATATATTTGAGAGGATAGGGAAACAATTGAGGTGGCTTTATACTAGATACTACACCAGTATTTAACTGGTCTTGTTATCCCCTCTCCCCCCCAAAAAAAACAAGAACCTGAAGCCGTCATAGCCAATCTATAGGCTATAATCAGAATTTAGGACACTGTTAATAAGGAAATACACTACTAAGAACATGAAAAGTTCGCGTCACGTACACAGTAAGTATGTACAATCACTAGTACAGCCAAGCGCATTATTATTATTATTATTATTATTATTATTATTATTATTATTGTTGTCACTATGAACAGGTTTAAAACAGCTGAAACTTTATTTCAGGTTGTCGCAGTCACTGTATCTAACGTAATTACTTATTTGTTAACTTAGTGCCATGAGGACTGACGTAGCTCACAATATGGGCAGGCAGCAGATGTTGTGAAGAAGGTGACGGACGAAATTTGGGCTTCCATAAAAATCGCGAAATTTCGTGACGTCCCCATCATCGTTCGTTTGTCGAGTAGTGCTCTGACTTTCTGAGCCAGTTAAGCTTTAGAAAGATCAGTAATGAATCTGAATTTTAACTTTTTATACAGTGTTAGGCAACATACTCTATGTGACACGTGCTGCAATGTTAAGAAACTTCTATGAAATATAGTCTTATTTACCAGTGCATGTGCCGCATGATTGCCGCAACAAATTCCCCGAATATCGGAAACAGACATGTCTTAATAACGGACAAGTATTTCTGTGAGGTAGAGACTGAATTATCATACACAATTCGGACAAAGTCCTCACAGAATTCGAATTTCAGAACATTATCTGTTTAAATGACAGTGGTAACTATTTGCACCACTTATGCTTTAATGTTAAATAATGCAACATTTTGCCCACAGAGTGCATTTTATTCGTACAATAAACAGCGATTTTTCCTTAAACAAAATTAACTGGCTTATATTTTTAATGGAAAGACAGCCTAATTTCTGTGCGGTCGGGACTGAAAGTTTATATTACGTATTGTTTAGATGGATTTCACCTTAACACTGCCGTAGCAACTGCTGCTTTCGGCAGTTCTGTGAGCTACAACCGCATATATATCGGGACTTTGCCCCGTTAGTGTGGGCGCCCAATGCAGGGCGTGGTATCCAGCACAAGTTAATGCTTACATTGTGTCCACAGCCACCCACATTCCGTTGACACCAGGTAATGGATTCCAAACTTGAATCTTCACGTAACTTTCATTGGCAAGACTTCTCCATTCGTGAACCACGTCTGATGCTCATCTGCTGTTAACGTATCAAGCTATTCATGATCCACGAGTCCTGGCATGACTCTATCAAGTCAACAGTAAATATAGCGTACATAAATCGGCATCAATGTTAACAATAAATCAATTTAAAAATCACAGATCAGTCCACAGACGCTCACGGCAGTAAAATTTCTGATTGCTTTCTTCTGATGTGAAACCGCGTAGACTGGTAGATGGGTACCAAAGTTTCAGAGAAATATATTGTCCCCAACTTTTGTGTAATAGTGATATCAAATACCAAAGCCCGCTATTGAACAGAATCATAAACCAGCAACGACCAGCTTCACAACATAAAAACTAAACCTAAGGTCCATTTCCGTACCGGTCTTCGGATTGGAGGTCTTCTAAGGGAATTGTTTCACAAAAATTCTGTACCATTCCTAATTTTTCCCCATCCTACCCACATTTCCAGTCAGTCCTAACATCAAATGATCTACATAAATCTCACAGTCCCTCGTCATGCGATAACATATACTGCTCAATTACTTCATCCCTCTTAGATGTGACCCATTTTCCTTGCCAGTTTGTTTTCGAGCACTTGTAATTTATGCTCTGTCCTCAAAGTAAAATAGCATTTTTCGCACCCATACAAAAAAAAAAAAGTAGGCCTACTTGTCATACACACACACACACACACAATATTTTACCACCTCCAAAATCCAGAGTAGAATCCCTGAAATAAACTTTAAATACGAATGCTGCATTTCTTATGCAGGGGAACTAATACGACAACCGGTCGAGTCACGGATTGGAACGGGAAGATGAGAGGACGGGGGGAGAACCACTGTGTGTGTGTTTTACTCACACACCAACAACGTGGGTGCGCATGTGCAACAATACCATAACAATGCCTCAAAACAAATTGCTAGTTAGATTCACCTCTCTTTCTTGAATAGGGTAACAAAGAACAAAACATTCGCTTTGTTTGTTATTCAGTAACAAAAGAAATATTTAGGTCTTACTGTTTTAGTCATTAATGTCACGCATGCCAATCTTAAAACGTTGTGTGGACGTAAGTAATTCATATCACGTTCATGCTTCTGATGCACTGTCACGCTCTCATCTATTGCAGCTGAAGAGCGAGTCTTTTTATTGCTATATCCGGCGGCCAGTTACATCAAGTTGTTGGCATTGGTGCGGGATTTAGCCCATTAATTCCCCACCGATATTATTTTTAACAGCACATTGGTAACTACAAGCACAAACCTGGTTAAACGTTGCTGTCACAACGTATTCATACATTTGACACGATGCTCACACTGCCAAGTAGGAAATGAATTTTTAAGAGTCCTAGAGGAATCTCAGACTTAGGAAGGTTAGTGGGGTGAGAGAAAGTGGTAAAGGTGAGTATGGGAGAAATACGTTTAAATATTGCACCAGAACTGAAGTGTCCGTAATTTGGATCGTGACCAGCTGGCCTGAGCATGCCATTTTATTCCGTTATGTACTCAATTTATTCCAGTCAGTATGTCAGCAGGTTCGCTGTATGTGTTGTAATATCGATGGTGCGCGTTTGAAACAATTTCTGCGAAGTTCCGTGGACAAGACATGCTATTAATATTATCATTTTTGTGAGAGGCCGTGTTATACAGGCAACAGCCATACATTCTTCGTTTGTCATTCCACAAACCTGGCACCGAACGAGGCTGTAGTGTGCGTACATCTCCTACATTGTGCTTGGGAGGTCTAGCTTTAAAATTTCGAGACGGAAAGCGGCTATAGTAACTGGCGTGTTTTATGCCGTGTTTATAAGTTCCTCCAAGTAAATACCTGTGTGTTACCATCTCGAAGTCCTTTTAATTAATCTTCCGTTAACTTTTCCCCTTCAGTGTGAAATGAAGCGTCTAAAGCCATCAGAAAATCGCCACGATACACCCAGGTCCTTATCTGCTATTGTTATATTAACAAATTCATCTTAAATACATACATTATATTGTGTTGCGCACATGAAATTCCTGAGGCACGGCTACATTCTAATCTGCTAACATCAATAACTCTCTGGGTTACTGATCCCACATGGTCTCCTGCTATCATGTCAGGCCGCTACTGACAGTTTAACACACAACACTGACACCGGCGCTAACACTGCAAGAACTCTCTGCGTCTTAATTAAGGACACAATAGCCCCCTGAACAGGGCGGGACAGCATTATCTATTGTGTTGCTTCTGCTGCCGCTCGTGTGTTTTCTGTGCCGTCAGCTTTTTGTAGTGATGCTTCACTACGGTCCTTGAACTGCATCCAACTCTTCAGATCCCCAGAGAAGCTGTGTTCTTGCTGTCCACCAAACACTATTCCTTAATCCTCAGAAGACATCTTTCCTTTTTTCTGGCGTATCTATATAGGTTATGAAGCTCTCTCTCTCTCTCTCTCTCTATATATATATATATATATTTGTATATGACTGCCTCTAGCTGCTCTTCATCTGTCTGCAGAGTAACTAGAAGACGAACTGCCGCCATCATCTGGACTTTGTCAGAAAACCCTCAACTGTCTTTTCTTTTATTTTGACTTGGCTCCGTGTTTTCTTCCCCAGCCACGTAATGTAGCAGGAGGAGACTTTGGTCTCCCTTTGAGGAGAATGGAACTGGCCAGAGCCCTCTATTTTCTGGCAATGTGGTAGTTTCTCTTTTTGGTATGCTGCTGACAACTGTATTTTTATTTCGAGAACAGCAAAGAAAAGATGAATATTTAGAAGTCAGACCACACCAAGAAGCCCCTATGCTGGCTGAATACTCCTTTCAAACGGAGCAAGCGGTATAGAAGAATGTTTATTGCTTCTGATTCTCTTTGACTGAGTAGACAATATTTTACATTGTGCCACTTTAGACGAAGTTAAATAACTCAAAAAAATTATAAACATCGAAAAAGTTTATTTTACAATATAAGGATACGCCTCTCTGTCTGTTTCATTACCATTATCCATTCTTACATAGATGTCAGCACCATTTGTCATGCCACTTGTCTATTTAGCAGATTGTGTGTGTGCGTGCGTGCGTGTGTGTGTGTGCGTGCGTGTGTGTGTGAGAGAGAGAGATCATGCTACATCAGACCGGAATCCAAGACGCATGTAGTCAATTTTAAAAATTTTATGAACGTTTTTATAAACTTTGTTTTATCAGCGACAAAAGATGTTAAAAGTAATGAGACAACAAATCAACCTGTCTCATTCATCCACTGAAGAAGTCGACAGGAACTGTCTTAATTCTGGTCAATGCTTACTGAGGGCCGCCAAAGCAAATCCAAAAGACGAACCAGTTTTTAACCGTTTTGAATACACCGGTAACTATATGTACCACACGCTTTAACATTTAATAAACCTCGCATTTTTACCACACAGTGTATTTATGTGTTTCGTATGTGTCTGAAAATAAACAGCGATTATTTTCATAAACACAATTAACCGGTTGCGCTTTGTAATACAGCAGAACTGTGTTTAACATGCAGGAGGAACTAACTATTTAAAACTTGTGGAGGCTAATTTCATTTCAGGAAGGTCGTGCTATAAATCAGAATTTTAGTCCAGGCTTGTCACCGCCGAGACCCGGGATCGATCGTGGGCCAGGCTGTGTGATATTTATGGTAGACAAAATAATATTCAGACAGGTTTTCCTTCGAGTACTTCGGTCTTCTCGGTCAGTGTCAGTCAGTCAATGCTGCATATTCATCTTAAACATAATACTACTCTTATTAAAAGGGCAAGCGGGGGAAGTCTGGGAAACTTCAAACATGGCGATGTTTCTGAGGATATCAGAGATCATTAAAAAAAGTGCTTTCGAATTTTTTCTTTTTTATTTTAGTCTGTTTCTCCAAGTTTTTCGGTTTTGCCTTGTCAGTAAATTCCACTGACTCTCCACATTCATCTTCATCCACAAACTTACTCTTTTCAGAAATAAAAGGGGCGAAGCCTGAGGTCTTCCCCGACAATAGTAATGCTCTTCCAGTATTCGGGACCATCACTAGAGATAAGTATTATGATTTTTTTTTTAATTCAGGCGCCTAACCATCAGAAGGCATTCCGGAGAATCCAGTTGATAGACTGTATCTTCTAATCCCTGCGCTGGAGCAAACCGACAGCCACCGTATTCCACAGACGGCTACTACGTCATCGGACCAAGACTGGGACACGGTGGGAATAAAAAGGCCTACTTAATGAATATAGTTTTGTTTTGACATGCGATTTAAATCATCAATAAAGCAATTCTACACATGTTAGGGACACTTTTAGAAATTTCCAAATTTATTTACCGGACTACGGGTTATAGGTATCGTCAGTCAATATCCGAATCCTACGACCGGCCACCTGGATGCAGGTTATCTTGGTTTTTCCTCTATTGTAAAGCACACAAAAATGTGGTTTCCAAGTGCAGAGCTGCTACTGCACGCTTCTTACTCAGTCCAACGTAATTAAATTAATCAATATTAATCTCCATGTTCTAAAAACCAAATTATTCACTTTAACATTAAACAATAAAATAAAAAATCTGTGGTCCTTATTTCAAGTCATTACTTCTCACGTCTTTATTTCTATGCTACTCCTACCCGAAGGGCGGGCAAAGCCTGGGAACGTTCTAATAAAGTGAAGCGCTCCCCCAACCCACCCCTTAAAAAAAGGCGTGCCTCGCCTCGTCCTGACCTCCACTTTCATATATTCATCTACTCTTTCGTTTCTTTGTTTCAGGTTTAATGCCAATCACATAATAATTATAACATCAGCTTTTGTGGTACAATCCAGGAGATAAATCAGACAGGACAGTGGCAGTCTGAATGAGACTCACTAATACATTCCACAAATACCGTCCGTGATCAAATTGTTTTCTGTGAAACTTTCCCATTCTAAATAGTCTTAGCGTACGTGATGAATGTGCCAGCAAAAATTCAAATGTCAATTTCGGAAACAATAACAAATTATTGGGTAAAGAGTAATTTACAGTTGTGGTCAATCACGAACGAAATATCACTACCTGCTCCTTTTAAGGACATTTTACAGCCGAACAGCTCAGTTAGTATAGTGCCTGGCAATAGTGTCCAGATCCTGTCATCAACTCAGATTTTTATTCCATGATTACCAAGATACTCCCAGCGGAAGTGGCCGCGGGGTGAAGCTAACTCACCCCCTCCATCTACCTAATTAACGCCATGGAGAAGAGTCCTTCTTGAGAATAGTCCCTCAATACTACAGAAGTTAGTCACGATTTACAGACATCAAACATTCAGTATCGGGGTCACAGAAGCCAGCCCCTGCTCACCAGAAACCAGTTCAGAACCTCACATTCAATTTCTTTAAGATATATTTTAATATTAACATTCCACCAACGCCTACATCTTGCAAAAGGCCTCTTCCATTCAGCTATTCTGACTAAAATTTGCCACTTAATCCATGCCTGTTAGACGACATATCCATCGCGTCCTCTTTAAATCCCCGACCCACATCTGGTGTAGTGCAAAATTTATGAAACTTCTGGCTATAAAACTTCCTCCATTCTCCAGTATGAACAAACATTAAAACTGGCACACAGAATTAATTACATTTTCTTAAGTATAAAATTTAATAAAAATCCGTTCAAAGTCTTCGTACGGAAATATTAATTAAAATTTGCGCCTTCTATCCCACTTCGTGTCCACATGATGCGCAAGCAACGTGTAAGAAGGAAATCGCTATGTTTGGTAGCGACGATACAAGAACCGTTTGCTTCCCACCGTTTCATACTGTTCCTCTTATCACGTAACTCAGCACACAGAAACTACTAAATTCTCATTCATTCTCAACCCCTCCCCCTAGCTTTATTTATCCCATAAATAAAGGAGACCGTGACACCCTTTGGGCACAGCGTAGTCTTGTACCAACAGAAGGTCCGCCGGTCCGTCGGTCCGTCGGTCCGTCGGTCCGTCTGTACGCAACTCCTGTCGTCATTATTAACTACCTCGGCGAGAGCAAACCTCACGACGCCATACTTATTGAGACAGATGAGAAGCGTCGTGTGGTATATTTGTCTCACCTGGCTAGAAGCCAAACCAGCCCGGTGAAGCTCTCTTTAAATTGCTGGCAACACTCCTATCAAACTTTGATGTTTTGTTGAAAAAAGAAAAAGGGTCACATTCCGTAGCTAATCGCTTTAAACTTCGACTGTAAAGATGTTAATAGGCCAACATATAATCGATTTATCATAAATCGAATGATGTTGCAGTGTAATAACATGATTGCTTGTTAGTCCAGTACTAAAGCATAACTTATAAAGCACAGAAAGCTAATGTGTTTTGCCAGAAGGTTTTATATGTATTTCATTCCATACATTAGAGTCCTTTATAATCTGACAGTCTTTCAGCTGGTCAAGAATTTTCCGCGCCATTACCATGTTCACAGACCCTGTAGTGGTCCCTATCCTGAGTAAGATAAAACCATTCTTCCGTTAACATACAGTAATATTATGACATATCCTGCTACCGACGCCCAAAACACGCATGGGATCTCCCCACTTCCAAGTTTTCGAAATAAATATTGTACACATGCTTATTTCCTTTCATGTCCAGCAAATAAAATTTTTCTGATTTTAACACTCCAGCGGTATTCCTTTTAGAGTCCAAAAATATGCAGAGTGTGCGATTTGCCATCCTCTTCAGTTGCATTACACATCCTTAATTATGAAACACGAAACTTGTTAATAAAAAAAACTAAAATACGTTCGTGTAGACATTTATTTCCTAAATAATTAACAGCAGGCATGAGGTATCACAACATAAAATTCAAATAAGTAAATAAGAAATAACAGATTTGAAGCTTTGGCCGCAGTGTTGTTGAGGTTTTTGCTCTTCTGCGATGTTACGCATTGTCAATAGGTAGGCTGATCGTTCCCATCTTCAAGGGTCAAAATGTAAGCTGTCCCAAAACGTCGCCAACCAACTACCCATTGAGGGTGTGCAACATGCCGGAAGACCAACGACCTTACCTCTGTAAAAGCCTGAATCGCCCCAGTCACAAACATCAATGTAACTGTCAGAGGCACCGTCCGTGCTCTCTGCAAACATATACGCTGTAAAACGTCCCCACACGTCTTAGTATTCTGTCTTTATACACGTTGGCAAACAGTTACGAACACGAGCAGAAGATGGCAGCATTACAAGATATGCTTGATTCGGAACTACAGTAGCCACCTATGCTGAAAATGACCTCTAGACGGCCACATGCTTGGACAACACTTGGTATAAGAAAGAAATAGTCTTTCCAGAGCTTCCCGCTAGAACAAGTCTCGACTCTTTTATGTTTGTTTTTAACTATTTCCAACTTTAAGCTACTTTCAATACACTGGCTCAAAATCATTTTTAATCACAATGGAATTTTAGGAATATGGGTGTAACCGGAACGGTGTAGAAGTACGTGGATCTTTTGAAAACTTCACAACTTACAGGCATGTGGGCCCCAGTAGTTTTAATGTTGCAGGATACCGGTACAGTTTACTTTTAGAAAATAACAATAACGGGTACTTGCGATAAATACGCAAGCATAATTGTCCCATAATAAGGGTAGAGTTCGTAACAGCGCTATCGCCATCCGGGTGTTGCTTGTATTTTACCATTTCTAAATTTCATGAGGTCAGAAGGCAAAAGACTCAGAATAAGGTAATCGGTCTGTGGGTTATAGACAAGGCTTACCAGGACTAATTGGGTAAGAAGAGAGAATGGATTCAATGAAAGAGAGAGGTGAAAACGGATCGAAGATGTTCAGATGGCCGTAAAATTACTCCTAATTTCCACGCTAAATCTATGAAGCCTTACAAAGGAATACTGACCTTACGCTCAACATTAAGATATTCTATGCGTACCCTTAATGAGGGGGAGAAAGAGATGGAGTTCGGTAGAGTGCAGAGGGCTCTAAACGACGAAGAGAGGAGAGCACGTTTGAAGGAGATTACGTGAAATAATGTACAGTGAAAGACTTTGCTACAGCCTTCTACTTTCCCTTAATTGCCTCCTTAGGAGTGGATTATTAATTGCTTACACGCAGTGTAGCCTGAGAGGCTATTATATTAAAGTTACCATAACAACTACAATTAGAAGCATGAATTTGATTCATAAAACAGAATGCTAATCATTAAGTTTAGGAAACATGTTTTCAGCATCTCAAAGATCCGCTACAAACGTTTACGAATACCGATGTTTCATGATATAAGAACTGTGTGAATAAACAAAGTTAGCACAAACATGATAAAAAAGAAACCTATCGTAATTGTTTCCTTGACTTTAGCATCTAAAGTAAGATTATATGCTACATATGCTGAGGTATCTGTAAACAAGCAGCGGGCGGTTTTCTTTGACTTTGTTCACGACTTTCCACACGGTATGTAAACAAACTACAACAGTGTAACTGTTAAACTTTTGAAACCTGACACTTAACTAAATTCATAAATTCATTAAAAAATTCAAATCACACCTCACAGAGAACATAATCTATTTCCATCATAAAGAGCAAACTGTTAGTACTGCATAAATAAATACTCACTGTTTATTCTTACAATCAAAAGGAACACCGTAAGCAATGTGTGAGCAAAATTCAGAAAATTTTTGCAGTAATCGGGTGGTACATACTCGTAGATTTACCACTGTGCTTTAATACGTAAATCTTGGAAGTGCGCTACATACTGCAAGCTGGCGACTTCAAAAATACATGCGGGACTTCAAGAAACGGAATACTCGTAACTAGTGATTTGTCCACCGATAAAATATAACCGCTTTGAATTACAGGGGGGAGAAAAAAAAAGTTTACCGTTCAAAGTGTTAGACAAGTTTAGAGGGCCAGTTATAGCTGTCCCTCCACATGACATGAAGGTTTATGACGAAGTGGAGATACAAATTCACAAATAATGACTTTACATGTATTTTACATGTCATTAGAAGTTTTTGGAAATTACACCTTTATTTCTAATAAGTAAGGAACTGACTCGATGGAGCAGAGACCTTGCTGAGAATTTGTCATCTCTCAATCTACGCAACAATTTCACCTAATTTCTCAGAACCAGAAAGTCTACTGCCGTAGTCACAACAGCCAGTCACTATTTTCCACCGTCACCCAATGCATCCTGCTTCTTTAAGATACATTTTAGTACTAGTACCATAGTCACATCTGCGATTAGGTACCCAGGAATCCCACTTAATCTCTTCATATGTTCCGAAAAAATTCCGTACGAATTCCTTAAATTTCATGCCCCCTAAATACCTCCGGACTGGTACACCCGACAAATAATATAAATTATTTATTATATGAAGTGTAAAGAAATGAGCCTTCAAGCACAAAAAAACTTTTTATTCTTCCCCAGGGATTTAGTGTGTTTTACAATATGTTTCGGCCAACATGGCCATCTTCAGGTAATACAACGGTGTACGGAATACATGGAAAGAAATTATCAACATAATATATTTTAAAAAATGAAATCTCATTTTACAGAAAATTTAGTAATAAGTAAGGTTATGTTATTGAAATAAATCCTGCGTGGGAACTATACCGACGATGTAACACCATACAGCTGTAATAACTCCTGATCACGATTTATTTTTACACGTTATAACCGTAATTATTACTACATTTTACATAACATGAGATCTTATTTCTTTTTATAATACTTTATAATTTCCTCCCACGTATTCCGTACAGAGTTGCGTTCCCTGAAGATGGTCCGGTTGGCTGAAACATGATTCGAAATGACACAAAATCTCCGAAAAAATAAAAACTTTGCTGTGACTGACGGTTAATTTCATTTCACTTTGTACATTATCACAAGGCGATGTTTAAAATAATGGTTCACATTATACAATTTTATCCTTCTTCCTCTATCTTCCATTCTCTGAGGTCAAAATGTTCCTCTAAACACCCCATTATCACACACTCCGAAATGCATTCTTCTCTTACGGTACTACATGGGAAAGAGGGAAGATTCTGCTCTACAAGGAAACATACTCAGAATGTACAAACCATAATTTCTTTGCGAATGTAATTATGATTCATTATCCTAATTTCGCCTATTGCTATAGGCTATATGTGTGTGAAACTTGATCTCTCACGTTAAAGGTAGGAACGTAAGCTGAAGGTGTTTCAGAATAGTGTTCTGAGAAAGATATTTGGACCTACGAAGGAGGAAAAAACAGGAGGACTAAGACACTTGCAAGTAGGAGGTTCACGATTTGTACTCTTCACCACCCTTATTAGGGTAGTCGGATGAAGTAGGAAGAAATGGGGGAAAATGTGGCATGCACGGGAGAGACGACGGATACATACTCAGTTTTGGTAGTAAACCTGAAACGAGGAGTCCACTTGGGAGACCAGCACGTAAATAGGAGATTACTGAACTGCATCTTAAACGAATAAGGCGGGATGGTATGGATTCGATTTACCTTGCTCAGGATAGACATAATAGCGAAGTTTCTGGTTCAAGAAAATGCGGCTATTCAAGAACGACTCAGCTAAACGGGGCTGGTTAGTTAGGCCCACTTTCGTTCCGAAATGTTCCGACTTTTCCGTTTCATCTGAGAGCACTGCCAGAATTGAAGTTGTCCCTGTTAGATCAAGCACCTGAGACAAGCGGATTGGTGAAATTACAGCCCCACGGATTCTTCACTGCGATAGCAGCTTGAGGTGAGTGGTCAGCTTTCCGCCCCAGCCGTTTTATCCCTCTCCCGAAGTAGCCGTGGCATCCAATGAACAGGGGGCGCCCCAGACATGGCGTGCGCGCCTCGGAGAATAGAAAAATATCTTACATCTGCTCGGAATCGAATCCCAAGTCCGCAGTCGTCTGCGTGGCAGTCTAATTACCATACTGACTGCCGTGTCCCGTCTCTTTCTCTCCCGACTTCAATGAAGCAGGACTGAAGTCATAAGCGCGGACAACTATGGATATGACCCATGACATTCCGCAGCAGCTAAACATGTTTGTGCAAAACCTTGACTGCAGAAGTGTTACGTTGCGGCTATTAAACAATTCTGACCCTGTGTTCCTACATCAATCAACTGCATCTACACTCTTACTTCCTTTCAACAACGTTGTCTACCAGCTCGCGACTATACAGCATAAATGGAAGGAAGGTTAGTGAACAGTGACTTCGAAAAGCATTGGAAGGAAGCGCTGGTAGCGCATTTGTTGCCTTATCCCGATATTAATGTGGAGAGACTGAAAAAGAACATGAAAACGCTGTCAGCGAAATTGGTTCGCAGGCAGAGACTTAAACCCGGGACCTCACGAATACGAAGTAGAGTGCGTCTTGCGAGCTGGTCAGATATAAAACAAGCTACATGTTGTTTTAAAAAGTAGAAGTTTCAACCTGATCTGTATAAATCACTGGTCGCAATACTGACTTAACATCAAACTGTAAGTCAGACAAACTCCTCAAGAAGCCACCAGCCTACACAAACATCAAAGGAACTCTACGCTCAAGACTGCGTTATTTTTTTCTGGCACATTAAAAATAGAAATCACTTGGCTCTCTATTAGTTAGATCTCTGCTTGTGTAAGTGCTCATGGTTCCGTCTCATCAAAGCAAACAAGCGTGTCGAATATTCAAAGTTGAACTCTCAGTCTTCCAGCATGCCTAATCGCAAACTCCACTGCACAAAACATCAGCGATTTGTGGTTCCTCACATCCGCCAATATTACGATCACGGTCTTCCGGGATGTGATGCCATGCACTCTGGCCAACAGGAATCCATGTTCAGGAACTATATACTGCCCCCAGAGTGGTTTCTTCCACTTTGAGGATGCAGACAGCAGGTTCCGCGAAACGTTGCTACTTGTCTACAGAAACACAGGATGATACGAATTAGAAGACGACAATCACAAAATACCTGTTTCGGCATTAATCGCAGAGCTTCGGAGGAAGCAGAATATAACCGTTACAATTTAATTTAAAGCAGACCTCATTATTTTCCTGATTAGAAAAGGAAGCATGCCTACAGGCCTATTTAGGTGGCGACATGCAGAAATTTTCCTCCTATTTAAGCTGTTTGAATGTTAATTTTGAATTTTTGACATTAAATACACAACCTGCTTTAACGTCGTCGTCGTCATCATCGTCATCTTCACATCATCATCATCATCACGAAAAGAAGATAATGTAACCCTCAATTCTGCCCACACAGTGTATCTATAGGCTTCCTAAGATTATCATAGCAAGCAGAGAATATTCCCTTAAACATCATTAACCGTTCGGTCTTTATACTAGTAATACATAAACTGAGTTCCCTGTGAAGTGGGAAGTGAATTTTCATTCACTACGAAGTTCAGGCTTCAGAGGGTTACTGAAGATCTCTGAGCTGTAAAAGTAACCTGGAACGACCGGCAGTAAGGACTGTCTGTATTTGCCGCTATGAGTAGACACAGAGTAGCCAACTACAAAAATGTAGGTGGTAAGTGTCGTTGATATGATGAGTCTGACTCAACACACACTCTTCATGGGAAGAAGCGTCTATACAGTCCCGCAGCCCACCCAGGCTTCCAGCCAACAGCTGCCTGGTGGTTCTTTCTCCACGCGTAAGACAATCGGGGCGCAAAACTGATGATTAACCTGGATGCAGTGCCCAGGCTAAGAAAGCATGAATTTACAGGCCACCTTTATTCTCCAATACTGTTCAGATATATGAGCTTAACTCTGAAATGGTTTCAAGTTAACCTTTGCTTTATATTACTAAGTGGCTGCCGCAGCACTACGATGTCAAATCTATCAGCGGCATTTCAAATTAATGAAATGCACATGGTCTAACGACAAAGTAAGCAAACTTCTGAACTGAAGATAACGGTGTGATCACGCGGTACCTTGCTTCATTTCATGGCGACGTGTATCCCGATAACTAAACGTCTCGGGACATACCTTGTAGCCTATAACACTGTCGACTTACAAGTTAAAAAGAAGTTACTTTTTGGAGAACTGGGAACGAGCTTCTTTTAACTATACAAGGTGTCACAGGAGGAACGGACCAAACTTCGGGAGAGTGTTCCTTATGTTAAACTATACCGATATAACCCAAAACACCTATATCCAAAGTTG
>JGI20166J26741_10044449_pt1 | contig 17541 bp, 14 predicted proteins | sample TergutCu122P5_FD_26741 | JGI IMG/M metagenome (IMG submission 26741)
GATGGAACCGATAGAAGGTTCTGAAACGTCGGCAATTATAAACCAGACGCCGGGGAATTACCCTAAAGGAAATTTACTATATTCAGTACACGGCGAAAGTCTAAAATCAAAAATAAAATCCTTGAGTAACGCAATGTAAATATGTATTTCAAAAACAGTAATTTTCCCAGTAGTAATGACAGTAAAAACTTACAATTAGGTAAAGCCTAATGGGAAAGAACTTTATGTTCTAGTCAGCTGAATGTACTGAAACTGTAAGACCTCTTATCAAGAAACATTCTTATGTTACACTATGTCCATGAGAAGACGACAATCCAACTTCTAGCACTACAAAATCTCAAATTTTCAGGGAATTTCTTGATCACAGGAGCTCAATAAGAACCGTGTACCTGTAGATTTTGCAGCTCTGGTGCCTCTGCTCTATCTGCAGGTACTCCGAACCAGAGGCTACAAAACGCTAACAATGCAGATTGGTCATGGGCTGTTTGTGCCTCCATCTGGACTGATTTGCAATATGGAGGTAGAGTACTTCCGGTTCAAGGACAGCATTGCTGAGGACATCCAACGTGCAGACTTGATCATTAGTCATGCAGGTGCAGGCAGCTGCCTGGAAGCTCTGAGTGCTAAGAAACCACTACTGGTTGTAATAAATGAGGACCTGATGGACAACCACCAGCTGGAACTAGCACAGCAGCTTCATGAAGATGGTCATGTTCAGTACACAACGTGCACAGATCTGGAGCACACACTACAACATATGGACTGCGATACACTCAAACCATTCTCACCTGCAGATCCCCACAACTTCACAGACTTCCTAGACAGCATCTTTGGCTTTGAGAATCAGAAGTGACACACAAAACAGTGTAATTAATAAAAAAGACCATCTCCGTACACCCGATGGCTGTACCAGCCCTTCCTTTGTTTGTTTACGGTGTTATTTCTGCCATGTTTTGGCCTCTGCTGGGCCATCAAGCAAAACATACACACACAACATTACACTGCTGTCTATAAATGTTTTCCTTGATGAAAACCAAGTACAGACTGCAAGATGTTGGCAATAACAGTGTCAGCAAATAAAGGAAGATTTAATACAATCCGTTAGTGTAGAGAGATGTTGGTTTATTTTACTTATCATAAGTTTGCACACGGTACAACATGAATATTTTCAACATCCAGTATGTTTCACACCTTCACTAAACTTATATACTGGTTGCAATGTTTATAACCTTATCCATGGTACAACCCTTCTAGAAATGTTGTTACCTGTTTACATTCTTTCTGTTTCCACCCTCTAAAACATGTTAATGTTTTATCATGATCAGCTCATGTACATACCCGATCAATCATTTTACCAGTTGCTTTCTGTAGTTATGAAGCATAATGTGTAACCTTCATAGGAGAAACACTGCAAGTACTGGCAAGAAAAGTGTTCAAAAAATGCCTGTACCAGTGAGTGGTAATGAAGTTGCCAATGCAGATATTACATAATGAGGGACCCCACAAATCATGTCCAACAGCACATAAATGAAGTTCTGGCCATAACAAACTGTACAAAGACAACCGACTATCAGAAGCCTCTGGATTCAAACACAGGCTGTGTGATAAACACTTTAACATATAATCCATTCAAAATGTGTCCCCATAACCACTTTCCAACCATTCTCTAATGGTGATACATCATGAGACACAACAAGATTGTGGTATTACTGAATGAGGGCCAAAGAAAGAATGAACACATTCTCTGCCCACATGTTGTCTACCAATCTCCCCATTCCTAGCAGTTGTTGCTTTATAAGGTCATTTTTTCTGACAGGTATCAGCTTCCACTTCCTTTTGGCCTGTTTATCATAATAAAATGGCCCAGCATGCTGACTGCTTACACAAACAGCAGAGAACTGGTGGATGGTAGTTGTCATATAACATGAGGACTGTCCATTGTCACTATCATTGAGTCTCTTTCTTTGAATTTTTAGTTTCATACCAGTGCTGATGAATGGGCGGTGTGCAGTGCAGGCAGCCACATTTAACCCACAACACCTGTTTTCACTGTTTCCTTGGCCCAAGTGAAATCACAAAGCAATTTACTGTACATCTTGTATGCATAGTACAAAATGAGGTGTCACCCCACTGTGGTATAAAAACATAACAAAATATAAAATAAGTAAATCTATAAAACTGTTTTTTCGCACCTGATCTGGTGGTAACAAGGATGGTCAACCCTACAGATGGAGGATCACTAGGCAGGAACAATATCACCTGGTAATTCCTGATGAACTTGTCGCAAGGGGACAGCACTGAACGTGCTGGAGCTACAAATGTGACGTCAAGGATTACTGAAGCACAAACGGGCACCATGCGACTGCTCGTCTTTCTGTAGCACCGTCTGGTGCAGGATATATGTGCCATGCAGGTTCTTCTTTGGTGCACCTTCTCCACACCTTTCTTTCAGCCATCAGCCACATTCTGCTCTTGTAGTCTGCTCTTTTGTGTTGTATTGCTGTACCAGCTTCATGTGGTCCTGTCAACAACAATCTAGGCTTTTTCTCTGACAAACAGAAAACTCTGACACAAATCGTAGGCATAATATCCACCAATTCTAAAGTTTTACAAAGCTACCTGGTGGAATTTTCAACTGGCATCTCTATTAAGCAATGTACTGACTGGCATATTTGACAAACACTTGTCAGTTACAGATACTTGTCATGTTATGGGAATGATATACTGGCACACATATTGGTAACTTGCCTGTTTCCCACCAAGTGTCTGTAAATATTACACTAGTCAAAGGTATGATCAATGTTTGTTGCCTTATCAACTTAGACTTGTTGTTGCATTCCCATGATTTGTTTATACTTGACAGGCACATTATGTCAGTCATGTGTGGACAATCAGCTTCACTTGGTACATCACATCTCCAAGTGCACAAGTCATGGGAATGCAATCACGGTGACCAGGCAATACTGAAGTACGAATGTCTGCCGAACAAACCAGTCATGAAAGTAGTACAATCATTTATTTGGCTCCCTGTACAATGCACAGGTATTGGCACATTTGTCAAATACACTGGTCATGGGAATGTGAATTAAGAGTCACAGGTGAGTGTCAAGTTGTGTTTATCTTACACTCTGACAGAAGCTGAGTCTCTCCCCACATCCATTCCCACGTGCTGCGTCAGCTGCTGACTGCTCATGCCGACATCTCGTAACATAGAAGATGACCTGCAGACTTCTTGCAGGTCAGCAGGACTGGACTTGTTACGTGCTGCAGGACTGCTGCACAACTTCCTGATAAAGACTGACAGCTGCTGCCTGTCTTTTGCAAGGTTCTCTAGTGAGTCCAAAACATCTGCATCCAGAAGTTCACTGAGACTGAAAAAGTGACATTATCAAAACTGCAGAAAGGGAAACATGCTCAGTTCTCAAACATTAACCAACAGAAAAGACTATTCTCTTTGTTGAAATGGTGGTCTTGTGGGGGTTTCCACACCAAGTTCTGACATTCTGAAGGAACACATTTTCTCCACCCTCAATAAGACAGACTCTGATTCAGGTAGCTGCTAAAAGTAAGCGTGGGGGAAGAAAGTATCAGTTATGCAGGAAGGTTTGAGGGAATCTGGCCGCCATCAGAACTACTTCAGTGTCCACCTAACACACAGTGTGTCACCCTGAAGACAGACACAGTACATCCCTCTGAACTGCTGGAACAAACCCAGACAACATGGTGTGAAAATGCAAAAAGTTACCATCACTGGAACAACCACCATCAGGAAGGCCTGAAAACCTAAAATTCTATTTGTTATTGGTAATAAATTGCACTCTGGACTGAACTGGCTGTTCTACTTTTGTACCCGTTACAATGGACTGGGACATGGGCCCCTAAACCATGTGCCATACTGTGTTACTGTTGCTGCATACAACTGTGTTACATTTCCATTTACTATATTAATCTGCTGCCAATAAATGATACGCCATTGCAGCTTGCCAAATACAGTGTTGTACTTCCACAGATAACAGACAATGTCAGAGCGGTAACTAAATTACTTTTCACCCATGGCAAGGACATGAAACTTTGTTCCTGTGCATATTTTGTTTGTTTGTGAAGAGGTAAATACATAAGAAATGAGACAGCACACCATTCAGTCTAGGCATGGGACAGCAGATGCATATTTAATGAGTATATCTTTTGTGCCTTGCAGCTGTGCATGCCTGAGGCAAGTGCTTCACTTGCCAGGCCTCATTAAAGCAGCATTCTCTTTGAGATTTAAGTGTTCTGGGATGTGCCATTGTGTCAAAGGGTGAGCACTTCCTGAGGTCCCCTCTTCAAGGTCAAGGACAGTTTGATCCTGAAGACCCCATTACATGCTGATAACCACCTGCCCAAGGACACAGTATTGCAACCTAGTAAACCTACATCTTCAGCAACACCCTTGTGGAGAACCTCAAATATCACAAGCAATTATGAAGCTGTCAGCATTACGCAGAGTGAAACTTACAATATTGTAAGATGTACAGAGAACACAGGCATGTGCACAATGTGTTGGTGTCACTCTGTGAACAGACCAACTTCACATCCAGCTTTAACAGTATTCTGATGATATGTGATATACAGTTTAAGAATATTCTTTTTGACTACATCCATAATCACCACACTTTGTAAATTACATGTGTACCATGACTTGACAACAGGTCTACCAACGCAGTGCCTTTTTTGGCATTTTATACAAAGTACAAGGTGAGAAAGGAGAATCATACTGTACTGTACCCTGGGTCATATGGGAGGTGGTAACAGTTGTGGAGAGTACACCCTGATGGGGGTTGCTACAACACGCGCTGGCTAATGGGGTTATGGTCTACCCAAGCCAAGATGGAAGGTATCGTGCTAAGGGCTGTATGGCACTGGGGTAGAGACAGTAGTGTTGTTAACGATCCCCTTGGGGAACCAGGCCACACCCCATTGTATGTAGGCCTTCCATCTGCGTGGGGCTCCGTGGACAGTGACGTTATATTTTTCCCCATTTGTAGGAGGGATCCTTTTTGGGGACTCTGGCAGACATACATGAATAAATGAATGAATAAACAGACCAGTGGCTCCGGTGATGGAGTATCCCTGTCCATGGGGACCCTGTTAGGGAACATGGAGGGGGTTCCCTTACCAGGGACTCTGAGGGAAAGATAAAGGGATATATTAAGAGAGACGTAATAATGCCCTGTAAGCGGGTCTCTCTCTCTCCATAGGGACCCCATTGGGGAACCTGGAGGGAATTTGCTTGCTGGGACTTTTTGAGCGAAAAGGATAGTACATCTGGGTTCCTTTCTTGGACCCAGAGGACATTACAATTTTAAATCTAGGGGCCACCTGGAACTTTGATAAAGGGACAGGGATCTCCTGAGCTGATATCAGATTATGGGGCACAAAGGGCCTGTCTATAAGGCCTAGGTGCGTTGGAACCGTAGGGCTCGAACCCAATGCAAATCTATCTAATCTATCTATCTGTGAGACTGGAGGAGGGAAGGAGAACAACAACAGCCAGAACTTAGGAACAGGTAATACCCCAAGTTCCGCAGTTTCTGTATGAACTTCTTGAAATCACTGAAGGATTGCTGTATTGCATCCATGGTCTGTTTCTCTACCAATACATAGTTATGCCCCAGCAGATCCTCCAGGTGATGCTGCATAGCCAAGTTCTTTTGTTCCAGCTGCCTGCACTTCACTGCCTCACTGCTGAGCTGCTGCGAGATCCACTGTAGCTGCTGTCTGCAGTGCACAAAAACATGCATTGTAGAGTCTCACAGTGGCACTGCAAAGAACCAAGTCTTCCAGTATGTGGCTCCGTTTCATTTGCAAGCATTTCCCGACATTTTGAAGGATCACAGTGCCTTCATCTGCAGGGTCAGGCAATTCACTCTTCTTGGACTGTTTGACCTTCAAAACCTTACAAACATTCAACCTACTCAACCAACCTCACACTGCCACATCCCAGAAGACTTGGATCTCAGCAGTCAGACCCGCCTGTCCATCATCAGCCAATCGCTGACACACACACATATATAACATAAGGCACTGAGCCTCACAAACATCACTCTGCCCTAGTAACATGCAAGATAATGAAGCCTGTCAGGTGGGTGAGTGCAGGAACTGAGTAAAACCAGGATCTGTATTATGAATTTGTGGTGAGCATATATTAAGGTTCTGTTCCAGCATGTGTGACAACTCACTTTGCCTTCTCAAGCTCCATACAGCAAGATGGCGGTGTGTGGTGCCGCTCCGAGCACCATACTCCTGGCTGCCCTTCAGCACGCCCCCAGTGACCACGCCTGTGGGCAGAAGATACAGTGAGGGACCCATAAGATGGGCTTGGAAATTGGCAGTGTTTTGCACAGCTGTCTATGATCAGTAACCAATACATTTTGGTTACACATAACCAAATCCATGATCAAAATACCATGGAACAAAACACCATCTTCAGTACCTAATAACAACCTGTTTGTCAATCTATCAACTGACACAGCCAATCATCAACACAAGATTACACAGTGCAATTAGAATTATTATTTAATATACAAATTTCTCAACCAACCAGATAAGCTTACCATACATCCTCACCTCACCACACACCCTCAACTTACCACACACACACACTCACCTCACCTCAACATACACCCTCACCTCAACACACACACCCTCAACTTACCACACACACCTCACCACACACCCTCACCTCACCACACACACCATCACCTCAACACACTCACCTCACCACACACCCTCACCTCACCACACACCCTCACCTCACCTCACCACACACACCCTCACCTCACCACATACCCTCTTTCCACACTTTAATATTATAAACATTAAACACATTCCATATTATTTTTATAACTAAAATCTACCAACTTTTTCAGGCCATTTACTTCAAAAAATGGAACATACAAAACAATAATGCACATATTAACCCAGATTCCTGCAAAATATGTTTTCTCCATAATTTCTGTTTTTATATTTTAATCCTTCCTCTATGTACTATCACATGATATATATGGCCCCTCTTTAATTTCCTGTTTTCCATAGTCACTATCAATTCAGCACCTAACCACATCTTGTATCTAAAACCTGCTTACAAATAAAGATCTCACCTTTTCTCCATTCATGACGACACACACGCACACAACCTACATCTCCTCCAGTACACTCTGCACTGGCTTTGCCTTGATTGCAATGGTTCAAATTCTACAGACTGCTCAATGAAGCTAGGAAAGTAATAAACCATATGGATCATAATGGCAAAACTATGAAATTCATCAGCACTAATGAGACTGTGTGATACTTCTAAAGCACAATTCAGCAATTGAATTACATCTGTTAAAACAGACTGCAAATTATGAAGCTCCTCATTTTTCATTTTTCTCCAAATTTCTGTTAGTTGCTCTCTCAAATGAAGAAACATTAGCCATGTTCATTGTCACAAAATGCACACCCTGATTGAAAAACACACGTCCTGCTCTTTGAGGCTTGAGTTTCAGAGCAGTGCCAATGATGATACCAGTCTGCTGGGATGTGACACTGCACTGCTGTGTCAGTGGTCCCAGCATTGCAAAGGAATCTCGGACCCTGACCTCTAGAAAACGAAGGCACTATATTCCTTCAGAATGTCAAGAACCACTTAGACAGTGATGCAGCGTCACAATTCAGCATACCTGAATGAAGGTCTTCCTGTTATTGTAGGAATACTGCTTATGTTATAATGGACAGCAGCTAACTGCAGTGGTACGGATTAGGAGCGCGGTTTGCTGCACAGTACTACAGAAATACTCACCTGTTAGGGGCTGCTGTTGCTCTGGGGTCCGAACTGAAGGAAGAAGTTTTCTTGAATAAGGCCTGTGATTTTGGGCAAATATGAAGCTTTGGTCTTAGAGGTTTATGTACAGCCTGGCACCAGTGATACTGCAACAGACAGACAGATAGAATGTACAGCCTGGCACCAGTGATACTGCAACAGACAGACAGACAGAATGTACAGCCTGGCACCAGTGATACTGCAACAGACAGACAGACACAGAATGTACAGCCTGACACCAGTGATACTGCAACAGACAGACAGACAGACAGAATGTACAGCCTGGCACCAGTGATACTGCAACAGACAGACAGACACAGAATGTACAGCCTGACACCAGTGGTACTGCAACAGACAGAATGTACAGCCTGGCACCAGTGACACTGCAACAGACAGACAGATAGAATGTACAGCTGGCACCAGTGATACTGCAACAGACAGACAGAGAGAATGTACAGCCTGACACCAGTGATACTGCAACAGACAGAATGTACAGCCTGGCACCAGTGATACTGCAACAGACAGACAGATAGAATATACAGCCTGGCACCAGTATATTGCAACAGACAGACAGAGAGAATGTACAGCCTGATACCAGTGATACTGCAACAGACAGAATGTACAGCCTGGCACCAGTGATACTGCAACAGACAGACAGATAGAATGTACAGCCTGACACCAGTGATACTGCAACAGACAGAATGTACAGCCTGGCACCAATGATACTGCAACAGACAGACAGAATGTACAGCCTGACACCAGTGATACTGCAACAGACAGAATGTACAGCCTGGCACCAATGATACTGCAACAGACAGACAGACAGAATGTACAGCCTGACACCAGTGATACTGCAACAGACAGAATGTACAGCCTGGCACCAGTGATACTGCAACAGACAGAGAGACAGAATGTACAGCCTGGCACCAGTAATACTGCAACAGACAGACAGATAGAATGTACAGCCTGACACCAGTAATACTGCAACAGACAGACAGATAGAATGTACAGCCTGGCACCAGTAATACTGCAACAGACAGCACCGCCCTTTTACCACATGACACACACACAGCTGCACGTCAGCATGTCTACCTATGTACATTGCAGTACAAATACAATAAAGCCTCAACATTTGTGAACCTTGAATGTTCAGGATTTCAACTTTTGTCATCACCCATTTTAATACTATGGCTTCAATGTTTTGTGACCGGTACCGAACAATATGGACGTGGTGAGCCACCATCCCACTCTGCTGTTACTGCACACATCACTCTTAGTTCAATAAAACTCAATCTGGCAACATGTGGGGTTGACTGCTGCCATGCATTATGGAATGAGACACTTCTGCAATCATTTGATGTGTTTTGTGTTGCCAAAACAAATTTGTATTTCATTAAAAATAAACTATAATGCTTCTTATGCTTTCTGAGGTTATTTTATAGTTTTGCTACTGGCTCATAAGTTGTTGGAACCAAAGAGGCATTTAACATTAGCAACTAATTCTGATGTGCCTCACAGTTTTATCGGTACACATTCATCCACGAACATCAAGACCTGACTGCGTATAAAAAAATTATTCCAGCTGCTGTTTATTATGTTTTTGACCAGAATGAATGCTATCAACTAACCGACACACTGTAGCCAGAGGATGCTGCAGTTACCTGCCACAACAGAGGTGTGTGTGGAACACGTGAACCAGACTGACAATACACCACAGTTTTTAATGTGACCTGGAAAGCCTTATCTCAGAACAATTAACACATGTAATAAGGCCCTCTCTAAGGAATCTCAAGTGGTCATGTTATGTTATTTGACAAGACAGTTATCAGGATGTGACAGTGGTCAGACAGTGTGCACTGATTGGTTTCCATTGTAGCTGTCTATACCACGACTTAACTGATTTTCAGAAACTTCCTTAGGTTTCTACTGTGGTTCTTTACAGTGTCATCTGTTGTCATACAGTAACCTACCATTTTTAACTGTGTTGAAATTATTCTAGAGCAAGTTTCAATACAAATCAGTTTATAGTTTTGTCTACCACAACAGTTAACCCTTTGTTGTGTCGCAGTTGTTAATTTGGTAACAATCACAGTACATAACATGTATGATTGAATACAATGATGCATATCGCAACTGTTTCAGTGCTATAAAAAGGGTAAATTACTGAAGCCCAGTAGACAATGCTGTAAAAAACTCAACAGAAGCCAAAGGAAGCATATGAAAGGTGAAGAAACCAGTTCCAAACATGTCACATGTAGCATAAAAAATTCAACATAAATAAAGCGGTGACAGCATGAAATTAGCATATGGCAGTGATTATAACATTTCAGGGTAACTTTTACAGCATCTGATTGCAGGACTGAGGGAGGCCAGAAAAGGAGCAGATACAAATTGGGACTCTCACATATGGAGTGGGAATTGACAATGTGGAATGTAATGCAGCATTACTGGGTCAGTGACTTCCAGAAATTGAAAGGAATGTTGGCAATCATTTACCCAGCAATGCAGTGTCACATCCCAGAAGACAGAAACCTTAAAATTCACCACCCTGAAAATCTCAAACTCACATAGAGTAGCAATGCAACCAATCCACACACTCCTGTCAGGGGCAGTCACTCTGCCATTACCTTCAGTGGGACACCTTTGTTGTTGACATGCAACTGTCGCATTATCTGAGTCAACAGGTCACAGCTGATGTTCTGGTTGCCACGCAGATCCACAATTTCTAGACTCGTGTTGGAACGGAGCATTTCCAGTGCTGCCTTACCACCAGTGTTGCCCACCCCACAGTTCTGCAGATCCAATGCTACCAACAACCACATATCCACTATTACAATTACAAATAATGCACACTGTCAGGTTTGGGGTCCTCTGGGTATGACACCGTGCAGTCTGGTAAGTGTGTACTGACCACACTGCAGTCCCACAAGACCACAGTCCGAACTCTCAGTGCTGCATATGTTTGTTACTGTACTGAACGGCACTGTGAAATGTCAAGATGTATTGTGACTGTGACAGATCAGTGAACAAGCGTGAAGGACTGGTGGAAAGATACAGTCATGGGTTGCTTGACAACGGTGATACATTCTGAGAAATGCATCATTAGGCAATTTTGTCACTGTGCGAACGTCACAGAGTGTACTTACACAAACCTAGATGGTATAACCTACTACACCCCCAGGCTATATGGTATAGCCTATTGCTCCTAAGGTACAAACCTGTACAGCATGTTACTGTACTGAATACTGTAGAAAATTGTAACACAATGGTATTATAATTTTATATTATAACATTACAATATTATAATATTATGGGACCATCATGTATGCGGTCCGTCCTTGACCGAAATGTGGTTATGTGGCACGTGACTGTACTATCAGGGGAAAACCAAATCACTGGAAGCAAAACCTATTCCAGTGTCACTAAGCCCACCACAAATCCCACATGGGACTGAGCCCAGGTCTCTGCATTTACAGCACACCAACCGACCGACCAACCGATCAACCAACCAACTACCTGAGGCATGGCATTGCCCACTCAGTGCTGTAAATTAACAGTGACACATATGACTGACATATGTCAGAATAGGGCTTCATGCACATCTCACCTTTCAGAAAGACGTCATCCCTCAAGACATCCATGAGGTGCACAGCCCCCATGTCACCAATGTTTATGTTGTGGTTGAGAGTGACCCTGCGAACACCAGGCAGACAGTCCAGATCTGGCTCTTGGTCACGCAATGTCTGCCTCCATCTCTCACTGTAGCGCTGGATCGTCTGGTACTGCAATGAGTGTAATGTCAACATTACATGTGCAGCTAGACCAGTTCAGTCAGTACAGTAACTATGCCACAGGACAAATAATCTGGGATTTGATTCCTGGCAGTGGCAAGACATTTTGCCCTTTTCCAAACTGTCCAGACTGGCTCTGGTAATCACCCAGCTCGATATTCAATGTGTACTGGCCACAGCACAGAGCCTACCACTCACCTCCATACAGTACCAAGGTTACGAATGAGTGGAGCTACCTCCATTCACTGATATGCTCTCATGGCATGTACAGGGACAACACTGCCTTGACCTTGCACTTTATTTTTCAATCTCAGTGACAAACACCTGCCCAAACTGAGATTCAAGCCCACAGCCTGCTGTCAGATAATGTGAAACAGATGCAGTGGGAATAAATTATGGTGTTGGATTTACAACAAGCTTCTGACTGTTGGGATAACTGCTTGTTCACACTGATAACAATGGACCAATGCTAAAGAGCTACTGGAGAGGCTTTGTAAATACGTATAAGTATCTTATATAAACAGCGTAACACAACCTTCTACTTACTGCATTATCACCCAATGCTGTACTCCAATTGCACGAACATCTAACAAACCACCAAAAGAGTCACATGGACTGACTACCTCCCCTCCCCCCAAACTTCCCCCTCCACCATCCTTCCCCATAGTCCTCTCCTGTCATGCAGCCATTCTGTTGCTAGTCACAACTATGGTGTGCAGCACTGGTGGAATGACAGTGACAGCAACCACAGAACAAATGGCAATATTACAGGTCAGACTGTACTGGTGTAAGAACCACAACTGGACAGACCACATGCAACAACTCACCTTCAACATCTCCACCACTGCCAGTACACCACCAGCTGTGATGCCACAGCTGGAAAGATCCACACTCTGTATGTTGGTAAGCAACTTAGTAGCATGGCAAATCAGCTGGCAGCCCTCATCCCCAATAGGACTGTGACACAGGGAGATATGCTGAAGTGACCTACAGCTCTGCATGCCCTGCAATCACACAGGTATGGGTGACGACATTTTATTAATGGGTCAACAGCACAATCCACAGCAGCAGAATCTCAACACAGAACAGCCTATCCCAGAGCAAAAGGTGCCAGTCTATCACCTACAGCAGTGTGTCTCAGACTGTTTGGTACTGCCAAACCCTTACAAAGTCCCACTTATTCTGTGAACCCCTCGTCAACATTATGTAAATTTGGGGACCCTGGACCCCTAATGCACAACACATGGCAACATTTACATTTCAAATAATTACAAACAAGCAACATTACATAAAAATTCATTACAAAAACTCTGAAGTTCTTACCAGTCACGACCACAGAACCATTACGTCAACCCAAACAAACAACTGCATGTTCCATGCAGCAAAAACCTACATTGTGCTGTATCGTTTCATATACACAAATTTTGTAAAATATTTCATCTTTTTTCCTTCCAATGTACTATGGGAAGACAATAACCTTACAGATGTTCTGACCAGCCCTGGTTTGCCCCTAGGGGTAGATGGATCACACTTTGAGAACCAACGGTTCAGAACACCAGGCGACAGGAATAGGCAAATAAATCAACTTTCTTCCATATTATGACTTCCAAGCTTATGTTTCGTAACACTGACAATTTATTTATTAAATTTAGCTTCCAACTAAACAGTTGTGTTGTTGTGAAGCAGGGGAACCTGTTGCTCCAGAGCTGGTCTGTACATTTTGGATATACTGTGCTGGTGGCAGAACTGGGCCTCACCTTGATGAGCTCACTCAGGTAATGTGGTGCAAGTGGCAGGCCTTCAAGTTCCAAGGAAGTGAGTACCTCAGTGTGGCACATACATGATCGGATCGTCTTCATAAGCAGCAGCAGAACGTAACGTGTCTGCAGCAATGGAACCCGACGAAGTGCACGGACTCTAGATTCAGTTGTCACATCCTCCATTGCTGTGGTTCAGACATATGTAGATTGTAATGGGTTTACAGGTAAGTTATGAGATATGGTCTGCATTACTTCAATATAAGATATACAAAGAATTTTCAATAAGTAAGTTTCCTAAGGTCATACCAATTAAGTGAGAAGTTATTACAATGTTAAATGCAGCTAATTCCACTCAAGTATCATTATTTTTCAACATTATCCACGACTCCACTGTTGATAAAAATGTCCCATTTTGAAACAAGTTTAAAAATTCCATTGCTGTAAAATTGGGCTGTTGACAGGTGATAACGTGTGTGACATTCCACTGCTCACACAACACAGCGTGGAATGGTTTGATGTGACTCTGGCAATTCAACAGTAGTGAGAAACTGAAAATGGCTGTTATCTGAATTATTAAACACATGCCAAATTGTATCAAACGCACCAACGTGCTTGTGGAGTATGCTGAAAAATAGCAATACTACAGTGACAAATGTGCGCTACACTTAACACTGGAAAGACTTCTCATTCAAATTTCTGACACTAATGGAACCGTACTTATCGAACATGCTGTGTATCAACAACTTTGCACATTCAAGCTAACATTAACAACTGCCATGTGTACAATAATACAACAATGCTAAAACATTGTCACACATGCACACAGCTACAATTAAGTACAGTTGTCCCTACACTGAATTACTAATGTGGGGGAACAAGAGACACAGCGCCACACTTTCTTCACACCCACAAGAGCCCCCAATGTGCTGTGTTGGCCCCACATGAGGTCTGCACATCCCAGATCCCAGTGACAAAACGGACATGGCAAACGTTACCTAATGATGAATGCACTTCAGTATCTGTGTTCTTAACCCAAACCTGTTAGAGGATTAAAGTTGGACAGGACCAGCAACACACAAGAGCGACACTAAAAAATGCATACAATTTCAGTCATCAAAAGAATTTCAGAGACAGACTCACAAATGAGAGTGAACTGGGTTGAACTGGCTCACCAGCAGTGTAATTTTGTGTGAAACATCTGAGTTGCAAGGCAACAGTCAGCATGTACTTGTGTGTTGTGAGCCAGCTGCAGCCAGACACGTGTAACTAGCAGCGCCCACCACGGCCACACGTCCTCTGCTTTATTTTACATGTTGCTGGTTTGTAAGTTCACCCACCTACACACATTATGCACATGCTGCCCTATCCAAACTCCTTATTATGAATCTGTCTCCATGTCCCTCTCACTTCCTCTCTCCCAAAACCCGTTTCTCAGACACGCTCAATCTGTGTTCTTCTCTCAAGGCATAACACACAACTCACAGCTGTACAAAACAACACAGCAATAGTGATGATATGAGACACCCTGCTTTGTGTATAACATTAGGGTCAAACACAATGGGAGGTCAGTCTGGCACACCTCTATGAACAAAACAGAAATCCTCTGTATGCACTTTTCTAAAATTGGACTAATTGTGGCTTGCATTTAATGTGGAACATGTGGCCTAGAACGTTTTCTGTTTTTATTTTAAAAAAGTTGCATTACACTGAAGTGCCATAACAATGGATCTTTAACAATGATGGAAGTTTTAGAGAACACAGGAAATGAAAATACAAGTTCAGTGCAACTGCCAACCTACATGTATGTATACAGTGCATAAACACTATTACCAGTTTTTGCAGAACACGTGCTGTGCACACTAATACAATGCAAGCTGCTGTCCAGGCTAAGTGCATCAAGAACTGGCACCCATTCTTCATATGTGAATCTGTCACCACTGAGACGCAGCTTGTTCCTCTTCTGATGTGCCATGACAGCAGCCAATGGCATCATACTTTTCCGCTTACACAGATCATCATAGCACAAATAGAACTGCCTCATAATCTTCCTCTTTTCCTTTACAGCTGGCTCCATCAATGTTATCTGAAGGTGAAAGGGGTAAAAGATTAACTACCTTAGAAAATGCAGAAGCAGATGTAGTCATTTACACAGAAAAGAAATCCTCGGCCCTTTATGGACTCATTAGCATATGCACTCACAACAACCCACCAATTACACCCTATAATTATGGATCCAGTCCACAATCCCTTAAAGTCCTTGTTTCAATTCTGTTGTAACATTATCTTCTCAACCACAAGCAGGTCTGCCAAGTGGTATTTATATTCCAAGCTTTTGGACTACAATTCTTTAAGCATTCCCCCCTTTCATATAGCACAGTGATCAGCCCAACTCAACCTCCTTATGGATTGGCTGAACATTACCAGTTATAAGCTCCTCATTAGCAATTTTCTCATCCTCCCGAAAGTTACTTTCTCTTAGGTCCAAATATTCTTCTTGCACCCTCACACACTCTCAAAGTATGTCTCTTAAACATAAATACATTATAAATAATAGTCAAAACACAACCAAGTTTACTGCTACTGCTGGTATACAATATAGCAACTATTACAGCTACATGTTTTGGCCCTTTCTAGTGGCCATCATCAGGCTGCATATTCCTAGTCTCAAGAGTTTATTATGCAGAGCCACACCAAAAGGGAAGAAAAGCAGACTAGCTTCACCATCCAATGAGAAAGACAGCACCCACGATATGCAGTCTCATCCTGCCCCGAATCTAGGATCTGTACCCCTATACCATTACGAGACCGACCCAGAATATTCACAGCGAGGTTCAATCCATTGTAAAGATAACCAACATACACCTATTGTATTATATATCAGGATGATTGCGATCTCATCATCATACATAGTCTAAATGGCATAAAGTACATAATAAACTCTTGAGACTGGGAATATACAGCCTGATTATGGCCACTAGAAAGGGCCGAAACATGTAGCTGTAATATTGTTATATTGTATACCAGCAGTAGCAATAAACTTAGTTGTGTTTTGACTATTATTTACACTGTATTTGTGTTTACAACACAACAGGGATGTCTCACCTCAAAGTTATGTCTCTTAATATGAAATCTTCAGTTCGCGTCCTGTTGTCGTCTGTGATGAATTTCAACTGAAAATACTTGCGTTTCTACGGTAGGCACGGCAATCTTTATCGTTTCATAAACATGTACATACAATTACAACGTTCTGTCGAACTATGCAGGCCACCTTCACATAATAACTATTTAAATACTGAAAGGATTTGGTATATGTAATGCTGAATTGCTGTCTGTCGTACTTGGCTTTTATTTTTTTTTAATGTTCAGTGAATTCGAGGTTATGGTACTCATACTGATTTACTATTTGTATTTCGTGGGCGGTGCATGCTTGCTCCTTTGCTTTAATGCTACTTGCTTTGACTGAATGTATGACCGGCCTTTCTTATAGTAGTGTTTACTTTGTTGTTTTTTTTTAAACCTTTACTTACATTTTTTCCCGCGTTGTTGCCGTTAAACTCCGTGGTGTAGCACTTTGATCATGTTGCCTGTTCAATGGTGGTACACACGCCCCCACCTTCAATCTGCTCCTAATTGTTTCATGTACGTAATTTTGATTTGCTAGTTTCCACTTATTTGTAACTAAGCCACGTATCTTCAAAACATCTGTTAGATAACTGCATACCGTGCTTTTATTCAATCAATCTTTCTAGAATACTCCATATTTTTAAACAATGATAAGCATTAGCGCGTATGGATCTAAATCGCACCAGTGCCCGTAAACACAAATTAATAGAATTTCCGTCACGGATTCCTCCCGATCACGGTTCTCCTTGCATTATGTTCATAATATGGCCAGCAGATATCGCGCGAATGTTCCAAACCTTTTCTCTCTCGTGCGACATCTCACTGTTGGTGAACTACGTTCGGCGAGGCGAACAGTCTGAAAAAGTCAACAGGTGCCGTTTTCCATGAAACACGAAAGACATTTGCAGTTTTGATGTGACTTTGACTGTGCATCGTCGTTAATATGTGGAAATAAAATGCCAACTATATGCAACAGAGGTTTTTATTGCAGATCTTATTGCTTGCTCAACATGTTTCGGGCATCACT
>JGI20166J26741_10045560_pt1 | contig 17538 bp, 4 predicted proteins | sample TergutCu122P5_FD_26741 | JGI IMG/M metagenome (IMG submission 26741)
GGGGGGGGGGGGGGTATTCTTAGTAGACAGTGTATCATTGATGGCCTCTTGCTCCTGTTGCAGCACTTAATAACAATCCTGAATAAGACATCGTTTTCTAAAAACTGCCGTCCGGTGAAATCTATGCCAAAATCAGCGACTGGGGACAATTTTACGTACCTTTTAGCCAGAATATTTATGGCTACTGCAGAAACTGGGCGCGGTGGCGTAGTGGTTAAGGCACTGCGCTACAAACCAGCAGGTTCCGATAGTGTCATTGGAATTTTTCAGTGACATAATACTTCCGGTCGCACTATGGCCCTGGGATCAACTCATCCTCTAACAGAAATGAGTACCAGGTGTATTTCCTGGGGATAACAGCGGCCGGTGCGTAAGGCTGACAAACTTACCACCACCCTGTGCCGTTGCCATGAAATCTGGGAACCTTAACTTCCTGGAACCCTCTGGGCCACTCCAGGTCGGTAACGGGACTGCTTTACCTTTACTGTAGAAACTGGAGATGTGTAATTGTCATGTTTGCTAGCATATTTTCAAACCTTACACCTAATTATGGCCAGATAAAGTGTTTGCAAGTGCAATTTCAGACCTCCGTAATATAAATTTATAACGTAGAATCTGTGAAATCTACTTGCTAATAAATGAAAATCAAGACGAATAAAAGGTGCAAATTTGTAAAAACAAGGGAATTTAAAATTAAGTGTAAACATAATACAATAAAGGAAATTGGTGTTACTACAATCACGCGTAACCTGCAGGGTCTGCAAGAATTATGCAGCAACCAAATATCGAGTTTTGTGTACTACTGCCTTAAATGACCTGCCGGCGGAAGACTGTGAGCAATTTTTTAAAGAACAATTACTGAGAATTATTTGTAGGAGGACGTAGTGACGTTTTTCGGCAGAGTGTTAAATTTATAGCACGCATGTCATATTAACATCTGTCAACTGCTCCAAAATAGTGGAATCTTAACGGACTAACCTTTACTATTATTCCTTTCTCTTTTGTTTTTAAGTGGAAAACGGAATGTGGGAAATACGAATTCTTTCTTCACATACTGAAAAGCGGATTCTAACTTTACAGTCTGTAATTCTCTGTTAGATTTAATCTATGTTTATAAAAATGCCAACAGAGCAGAGAAACGCTTTTATGTACTGAAATATTAGGCCTAAGTTACGGCTCTCTTAGGCACTTCAGTCAATAGTGAACCTTTTTCTTTCACTTTACACGTCATCTTGTTACAAATTCTCTAAAAATCTTAATTATAATTACATGAACCATTTTATTTGCCGTTAAATAATTCTAAATAATAATAATAGTAACAGTAATGAACAATAATAACAAATAACAAGAGAGCGTATTTTACCCAAAAAATAGGCCCTAAATACATGAGTATCCTTCTGTTTCGCAGAAAATTACCGATTATTCACTTCATAAGATAGACTATTTTTGTGATATCGATGCGGAGTATTTTCTTGGAGGTGCGAATCTGAGTTTAAATATTATTTAAATGTGTTCGTCACCAGCATATTCGGCCACACACTTTCATCATCACTATTTGCTCTTCAATTCTAGAAACGTGTAGTAAGGCAAGAAAGTAAAGCCAAGGAAGACACGCTGGCATTTAAAGTCCGATTATGCTTTTATACGTCATACCGCATTATTATTATTATTATTATTATTATTATTATTATTATTATTAGTTGTAGTTGTAGTAATAGTAGTAGTAGTGGGAATAGTACCCTGGAAGCTTTATTTATTTATTGTTTATGTTATGACCCTGTCAGTATCTGGGATTATATATCCTCGAATAGCAAGGTGTTTGGTGAATAATGAAGACGATTGACAGCAAACGGTCGTGGCCTAGTTAAGGTACTGTCCTGGCACGTACCTGCAGTGAGGAAAACCATGAAACTTTACGGAATAACCATTTTTCCGGCAAAGTTCCAAAGCGGACACCTCCCGAAAGTAAGTCAAAGTAGTGGCCTAGGGATGGGGTGGCACACCACGGAATACTCAATTTTTTGTGGTTTTTCCCTAACTCGATTCTGTTCTTCCGACAAAAACAGTATTCTGGCGCTGTGCTATGCTAATAAGTATATCGGGGAAGAGGAGGGGACAATTATTGAGTCCGGGGTTTCCCGACCGGTTTTCTACACCTATGGTCAGAAGCATTACCGTCTGAGCCAATATACCCGGTTGCAGATAATCATTAAGATATTTGAATAGACATACACCTTAAAATTCGGTTTCAGTCAACTTGTTATAAAGCATTTCTCTGCACTGGCATACATGTGTACTAATCCTGTACGTGTTTTCTTCTTTCCGTGTTTTACTGACAGTTTTTTTTATATCTTGTTCTTGATCTGTCTTTCCTGTCACACCAAACAGACGTCACCACCGTCCTGCTGGTGGATAACACAGGGCGACATCGAGATGGTCGGTTCCATAACAAGGCTGTCGGTCTTTTAACATCGACAGCGCGTACATTTGTCCAAGAAGGTACGACAACCGAGTTTGCAACACAGGTCGTAGGCACGACTCTTGACAACGGCCGTCTCTATGCTCAGGTGGTTACCACTAGCTCCAGAGTGTTCTACCACGGTGATACTAAGGGTCGAGACAAGACTCGCACAAATCTTGATGAACTGGTACTCCCACCCATAACTCTCGTGGCCGACATAACACGTCCCACAAAACCAATCCAAGTGCTCCCTTCTCACACCGGAGATTCAGTCATAAAAGTCGAGCCATTTAGTTATGCCAAATCAGGTAACATCTACCAGACTGCCCTAAACGAAGAGCACACGCCTCATTCTAGATACATTGGGGAACACACCAGAGCAGGTGGTAATGTTATAAGCACATCAGTAATCAGCCATAAACCGTCTGGCACGCATCAGGGGCCTGAAGTAAACAACAGAGATGAGCTAGAAGAATTATTCTTGCAAGCAAAGGCAAAGAAACTCATGAACAAGCAATACCCTCCAACTACAGATCACGAAGAAGATTCCGAGAACCTCTTGAAAGCTAAACGGATGGAATACTTCAACAAGAGAAATACGGGAGACGCTGGAGAAGGTCACGATTCTGAAATGAACGGCGTAAATCCTGCTAGAGTTGTGCGACCACTGGATGGTTTACCGACATTCACGGTTCGCCATGAGTTTGCCCCAAGTGGATTTTCGGTGGATGACAATGAGGACTCGACTGAAAGCCACAATTTAGAGACAAATCTTCGAAGCAATCGGTTCAGATCAGGGAAAGCTTTCTTCGGAGGAAACAGGATGGAACATCGGAAACTAGACACTGTGACATATTTGGGTTTCTCTGATTTCACAACTACAGTCGGGGACACTGTAATAATATTCATGCCTCACACAACGGCTCCTGGGGGAGTAAATCAAGGTAGAAAAGTCACTTCAATATCGGGAGATGCAACGCTAGCCCCGGAGTTGCAGCGCGTTAATACAGAACACCCCGTGTCTGTAGTGACTAGTGTCAAAACATTTATGTCTCATACTCCTGGAATGGTTACTCGGACGATCACAGGTCATTCGCTCAGCATGCAAACTGCTTTGCCGACCATGGTGGTGCTCCCAGAAACATCATCTCGATCAGTCACAATCCGCCGCGACCACAAAGCTCTCCAGTCAGCTCAAGTTGTGGAGCCAATAACCGAAAACCCACTAACTGATTTCGAAGACGCAGCTCAATATTTAGCTCATGAACAATTTGAAATGGCTGAGAAAACACCAACAACTCCAGCACAAGATTTAATTACGGAGCCATTTTTCGGCATCGATACTATTGATCCATCGTCAGTTTCTTATGATGACACAATCCAGCCTTCCATTGAAGATGTTGTTGGATCTAGCCCCGCTGAATCTAGCACTGAAGACAATGGGATTCAAGCTACAGATTCTTTATCGTCGTTTTCTACTGCCCAGACTCAGTTGTTTGATACCGGTGGTGCTGAATTTCCTTTGGGATTAATAAAAGTCATTGGTGGTACCGAGGCTCTAAATGGAACCACTACTTTATTCACCTCCCTAATATATGGAACGTATGTTAATGGAAATTATGCCCAAGTCATACACTCAACGTCAAGTATATTCTTCTATATTGATCAGACCAAAGTCGATATGACGGATGCACACAGATCCATACAACCAACTGCTGTCGTAGACACATCACAGAATTCTGTCACCCATATAACAAATATGCTATCGCAAACACCGTTAAAAGTTGCTGAAGAGACAGAAGGAACAATGCCACCGACAACTTCACCACTAACAGTAGATTCCAATAACGAATTACCTCAAACGACAGAAGGTAACACCATTACCACTGCTGAAATATTCACCACAGAAGGTGACAGTAAAACCTCACAGGATGAAATTTGGAGAACAACACCGACCGAAGAAACGACAGATTCCGATACATACTCCATTAATGAAGTAGAAACTGGAAGGAAGATAACCACGAAACCAAAAGAACAGACCACTGGTGAAAATGACACAAAGAATAAACAGAGAGAAAAGGAACCTCATGCAACAGAAAGTGACGGTCGACAACCCGAGAATTCAACAACGCCACCGTCTTCAGCCACTGGTGGCCCAATAACACAGCTTATACCCACCACAGTTTATAAGACTTTTACGTATCTTACGACGTTTTTTATCCCTGCGGAAGGTACATCGACAACGACGTCTGTAAGATCTAGAGAAGTTACTAGTGCCGAGAAAAGTTACATAACACGAATATTCAGTCCTGATGCTGAAACAAGCACAGAAGAGACACACTCCACAATAAGCAGTGCGATAGAGCCATCCAGTATTGCCCCTTCCCCAACAACTTCATTAGCAGACGAAGGAAGTTTGCATACTACAACTGAAACAACAAATAAGGATGAAGTAAATACAATAACTACACCAAACTTACCGGAAGAAAAGACGACAGTAATACTTGACGAAATAAAAGTTACAACACCTACACCAAATATTCCAGAAGATAATGTTCAAGGCGAAGAGGACGAGATTGAATTAATATTCAAAACTCTCTATACTACATACACATACCTTACGACTTTCTTCGAGGAATACACAACAAGTGTTTCCAGTCGAGAAGTGGTTGTTACAAACGTAATTACATCTACTGTGGACCGTAGTTACATCTTGCACGCATCTGATCCAGCTGTTATTGGGTTATTTGCCAACGAAGATTCTCTCGTAACACCATCAACAGACTCATCATTGTCTGTAGAACCAACTCCCACAAGTGTCGGTGCAGGGAGGCCAACAACGAAATACTTCCCAGATTTGGCTACAAGCTCTGATAACGATTTGTTTTCTACCGTAATAGAATCTGTAGATCTTGAAAAAGAACTAGCAACTTCGACGCCTATGTTAGATAAATATGGAGAATCAGGGATATCTGACAAAGAACTGAGAACTTACTATACGACCTACACATACTTCACAACTATTTTGGTTGAAGGTGAAACAGAAATTTCAAGTAGAACAGAGATATATACGAATATTGTAACGCCTAGTGGTCTGCTTTCAAGTACAACTGTGTCCAAGATTGAACCAACAATATCGCTTCGTGAACCATTATTTGAGAAGGACTCAGATCTAGATATGGTAGACCAAGTTGAATCTCCTCGAAAGTCTGACTTATACCCAAATATCGTCGAGTCTTCTCAAGACATTAATCATATTAAAACCCCGGTATTAAAATCTACACCCCTTTATTCATACAGCAGCACGATTTCTCGCTCACATAAATCCCCGAGTTACGGAACTGAAAGTTCACTTGTAAATTCTGTTGATGTGGACGATGAAGAAAATAGCATTTTCCCAATAAATACACCGAGAACTGATAGTAGTTATGCGACCATATCAAGATCACGTAACAGTGCTATCATTCAGACTGTATTAGAAGAAACTGCATCGTCAAAATCTCCAATAGCATCCCGAGAAGCAGAGAGTGTTATAAGCAGCACACCAGTGGCTGTAGCTTCGTCATTAGTTTCAGACAAACATGCTGTTGTCGAGACAATGAGCACTGATATCAAGAGCAGCAGCTCTGATGGAGGCAAAGTTATGATGCTGGAGAAAAGAAACGACAGGCATCCGTTATTTGACGACCAAATTAGCTCGGAAAGCAATACAGAGGAGCTTGAGCCATCTCCGACTTTGCTTCTTCAGACAAGCTATACGACATTCACATACTTCACTACAATCTATAAGGGTTCTTCGAGTGATGTCGTCAGCCGTTTAGAGACGGTCACCAATGTCGTAACGGAAACACTAACCCCCTCAGCGGCACCAGCAACAATTGCTCCAGAAGATGCTACTCTGCCCATAACATACTTCACAACTTTCACTTATTGGACAACATTATTTAAAGACGGCAGTACTGTGGTTACAAGCAGAGAAGAAACAATCTCAAACACAGTGACACCCACCGTGAACCCTTCATCGTTGAATGCAAGTGTCTTAGAAATCACCACAACACCAACATCAGAAGAAATAACTGTCCCATCATCCTCGCCTGCTTTAACAGAACCCGTGACCTTCTATACCACTTACACTTACTTCACCACTTCTTATATTGGTAACAGCACTGTTTTGAACAGCCGACTTGAGACTGTGACGAATATTGTAAATGAAGTTGCCAGTGATGTAATAGGCCGCGCTATCGGTAGTGGTGCAACCAGACAGAATATTCTTGAGCCAGCGACGAAAATTTCGACGCCCGCAGAGTCGTCCTTGCCACTGCAACCAACTGGCCTTCTGTCGACAATTCTAACTAGTGAAGTAAATAGTGGAACCACAACATTATTTTCCACTGATGTATACGGTACATTCATAGACGGCCTCTATGCACAAGTGCTAGAGAGTTCAACTGAAATAGTCACCCCGACTCCAGTCTTTCCAGACACACTGAATATCGTTTTGAAACCTACGGGGGTTGTGTCCCTGCATGAAGGCAGAATTGTGGATGCTGATGGAGTCAGCACAACATATTTCACTACTAAAGCCATCGGAACGTACATCGACACTCTCTACGCAGAAGTGCTTGAGAGCACAACATCCATTAACGTAAACACTGAGAGACAGTCTGTTCTTGCAGCAATAAGCCCAAGTACAACGGAAGGCGTGAAAGTACAAAGAACTGGACTGGTTCGTATAGTTGAAGGTTCTATAGTTAAGGACCAGACTACGACGTTTTATGAATCCAGGGTAGTGGGGACATTGATCGATGGGCGATACGCGCAAATCATTGAAAGCACTTCCAGTTTCAAAGTAGCTGTTACACCCACTTCTGTTCCCGGTTCCAGGGTCAACGAAATCGCTGCTACAGCAGCTCTAAGCCCATATGTCTCTGTAACCCCAACACTGTCCTCAACTACGTCACCCACACCGGCTGTTATAGAGAGTTCGTTAAGTGAAGGAAGCGGCACCACCGAAAGCGAGACGGAAGATGATGGAGACAACGGAGAAGATACCGAAGGTGATGAAGATGCTAGTAAAAACCGCAAGAAATCAAGGTTGACATTTTCAACAAGAAAGCGGACCTTCACGCCCCAAATCAGACCATTTGCTTCAAGAAACAGGCCAACCTTTAACCCCAAGAGAAAGACGGCAATAGGCAGCAGTGCTACAACAATTACGAGGGCAACAGTTACGCCTACTATAACAGCAACACCAGCTGCAAAAACTGAAACAAACGGCAATGGAAAGGGTAGGTTCAACAACAACAGACGCGGCAGTTCTTCCGGTTTGTACAAGACAAACTACAGTGATATCAGAGCAACACCTTCTGGGACAACAAGCTCAAGAAGAACTTCCCGCTCACGAGGAACCACTGGAGGTGGTACTTCTTCATTTTCTACTCACTACACTGGTCGAGGGCGTAGTTCTGTAGCAACATCTCGCCTGTATGCAACGTCGACACCTGGTCAGACCGGAACGTCCAGAAGAGGAGGATTTTACAGAAGTTCCTCAAGTAGAAGCGCCGTATCCTCGGATTACCCATTAAAAGGTTCCACGACTGGATCCCATCAGGGGGCAAGTAGCTCTCGCTTCCGTATTCGACCCACTCAATCGTCGATTCTCGGAAAAATCAGTAGTACAGCCTTTACCACGCCCTCTACCGACGAAACACTGGAACCCGAAGATGATCCCACTACCATCATAACTGATGAGACGCCACACTTCACTGACGATGAACAGGATCCACCAACTCAGCCCATACCCACTACTACAGAATCTTCCCGCCGAAGCAGCAATCCTCTATTACGATTTAGGCGGCCACCCACACTGAGAACTCCACAAACAACAAGCACCACTCCGAAACCAACTACAACACAGTCTTCGAGACGAAGTCCATTGTTACGAAGACCAGCAAGTGAAAGAGGATCTATTACTACCAGGCCTTCTACCACTAACAGGTATAACCCCGTGACTAACCGACAAAGGCCTGCAAACAATTTGTTCCCTCCTAGAGGATTGTTAAAGAAACCAGAAAAAGATGACGAGGAAGACAAGAAAAAGGAAGGTGAGAATGAAGGCGAAGAAGAGGACGAACACGAAGAAATCAGAGAGGAAAAGGGGGATGATGGGGACATTGGTGATAACGAGTACGATGGATCTGAAACTACTGAGTCAAAAGAAAAACCAAACAAGCCGGCCAGTAGACGAAGCGACAAAGCATATAATCCCGTTCACATCCGTCCATTTGTAGGCTTCAATCGTAAAACACGCACAAAGAGACAAGCAGAGTATGGCACTAAAAGTGGCACTGGATCTACGCGAAATTTCACTCCTCGGTATCGCCGCCCTGGATTATCAACTCGAAGCCCACAGGAATCCGTTGAAGACCCGGAATTTGTTCAGGACACAATGAAATCGACGTCGTCAAATCCCGCGAGGTTTACCCCTCGACCACGAACTTCTGCATCGACGCAACCTAGAGTGAGACCTACATCAGCATCTGCAAATACAGGTAGATCTCAATTTACGCTTAGGAAGGAAGATACTTCTACAAACAGTCGCGCAAACTTCAGGCGTCCTACAACGCCTCCACCAAGAAGACGAACAACGAATAACAAACCGCCTGAACCGACGGCATCAGCACAGAGACCCAAACCCCCGAGGCTTAGAACTCAATCAAACAATCGCCAGTCTGAAGCCACGACATATGCACGGTCCACCTCCCGCCGTAACCCCAACACGAATAGAAGAGGATCGACCAGAACCCGATACCGGGGAGAGACTTCCGACTTTGATACATACACCTACTCACAATCAAGCTTTGATGGAACTATAACAGTGACCCATCGCGTACCAACTGAAGTCACAATCCCTGTCGTGAATGGGCGAGTCACAGAATATCGTAATGTGATCACTGCTAGTGCAAGCACGGAGGTGTTAGGACCACATCAGTATACGGTGTCAACAGCTAAGGATGGTAATACAGTCTTGTATCTGACAAGTGAAGTTACTGGTACCTTACCAGGTGGAGTCACTGAGATTACACAGTTTGTAATACATGAAACGCCAACCACTAGTGTGATATTTACACCAACAATAATTAGAGGACATAAAACCTCTTATTCCCATATTGTACCAAGCACTGTGTACGATGTTGAACAGGTTGTTAACACCTTACAACCACAAATATCACCTAATGCACCACTGGCAAATATTTTATTGTCTCAGCTTTTATTGGGTAACCTTGGTTTACAACCAAACTTAAATCCTCTGCTTGCTCTCAACAATCCTGGGCCACCGCCAAGCCCTACAACAGAATTCAAGACAAGGCAAACTACTTATGTTACCACAGTTACTAAGGGAATGTCTACAGTTATTCCACTAACATTCCGAGGAAAAGAGATACTTACAACTATTGTGGACAGCTCAACTGAGGTAATTACCGCAACAGAATTTATTACAGATACAATCGTCGTTACACCAACTGCTGCTTTGAATGCTGGCAGTAACCAACTTAATTCCTTGCTACTGCCTGCATTGCTTCAGGCACAGTTGTTAGGTGGGCAAACCCAGCAACAGCCAGTGACATCAAATCCTCTCCTAGCTGGTCTTCAGCAGCAAATAAACCTGCAGGAATCGAAGCCAATCCATGACATTTCACTAGAAGACATAGCCTCTGAACTTCCATCCAGACGTCGGCAGAGACCACCTGACGATGCAGACAGGCTTGCTAGAGATTCTGAAAAGGAACTTCTTGATGATGATGCTGTGCAGAATGTTAAGGAAGAAGAAAATGGAAGAGATCACCCATTCAAGACTTCAAGAAAGAAATCAAGAACAGATAAGAAACCTCCTGATCCACCTCCAATACCAGCAGAAACAAGTGTTGTAACCCTGTATGTTTCTGGACGGCGCCCTGGTGAATTCAGTACTGTCATCTCAACAGTAACCCTTGGTGATGACAGTTCTGTTGCTATTAAGAAGCGAGAAGTAGAATTTGTTGCACCTGAGATGTTCACTGTGAAGGCATCACAAGTGCCTGAAATTGGAGGTTCTTTTCCTACTTCTGAGGATGATGGTTACCTAGATCATTACATCATGTCTGCAATGAATGAGGTATCTGATCAAGACAGTGAAACTGAAACACAGAGTCTGGAAAGTATTGTTGGTGATGTCAGCAGTTATGTCTCATCAGTTATTGATAACTCATCACCATCCAGTGAGCTTCATATATTAAAATCTTCCTCAACTGAAAATCCAACATCCTTCTCAACAGAAAACAAGAAAAAAGTACCTATGAAGAAAATCATTGCCTCTGCTTTCAACACTAGCTCTTCTGCCGGTCATTTTTTATCCATTGGCCCCGCTGAGTTTGCCCCACTCAAGCGGAAGGTCAAGACTCTAGAAAATAGGGGCAATCTTAACATGTCAGGTAACAACAAAGGGAACACAAGCAAAAGAAATATACAGTTACAACCTGAATCTAGAAACAGCACACTAAAAACAGTTATTAAACAAAGAGAAGCCTTGAGGAAGAAAAGAAATACTGAAGTCAGTTTGGGAGGAACAGATGATGGTGAGATACTGTCAAAAACATCATCTCATCAAAGGAGAAAAGTCAGAATTAAAGTACCAATAAATAGAAAAAAACTAGATGAAGATAAAAATGTGAATACAGGAGAAATTTTAACATTGTCAGAAGCACAACATACAGTCAGAAGTTCTGATATGGACATCGGTGCAGAACATATTAACAAACATGGACAAGGAGAAGTTCCTCCAACACCTGAATATGGTTCAAGGATGGCAAAGATAATACGTGGACCTGGACAAGCAAATGTAAGTTCTGATGAAGAAACAAACAGTCACCAACGAAGGAGAGTAGTGGTAACACGCCGCAAGAAACCAGAACATTCCACAGTTGATTATGTCCTTGAGGACATTTTCGTATCAAGATCTGTACCTGCTGACAATACCCCAGACAAAGTCAAAGATGGTCTTGTCATCACAACATACCGACCAACAAGAAACCTATTTTTCAGTAGCGGTAATACAGCTGTTGATGAGCGAGATCTGTATCTGGTTCCAACTACTGTAAGAGGAGACAGAGTCATCACGAAGACAACACCAGGTCGTCGGCGTGTTGTAGTTACAAATAAACGGCCTATTGTTGTGACACCAACTCATAGGCGTCGCATTGTGGTTACAAAAAAGAGGCCTGTTGCACAGTTTGAAATAGACATTGAGCCAACATATGTCATCCCTGACTCTATGTCTACTTTATACTCATATAAGTACACGGTGCTGAACAGAGATAAAGGACTGAACACTGATACAGAGAACATGGTTAAAGTTTCACAGATATTCATGAGTGGAGAAATTAAACAAAGAGTCTATGGTGGTACAACTTCTGTAGAAGACAGCAAGAAGCATGGATATGGTGAAGAAACTACCATTCCATTTAAAACAGAAGTAGCGCTGGTGAAATCAATGTCTGAACAAGACAATGATGCTTTAATTTCAACACAAGCAAATGACAAAGAGCAGGATTCAACTCCTACTAGCAGTCTTTCATTTACTGAAGTGTCTACATCCAAAGTTATAACTATTCCAACCCCACAAATTGAATCATCATTTTATGTGCCCACTCGTCATCTTGAGTACGAGACACCATCTTTCAAAATGTCAACACAAAGCTTACCACTTGCACCATCATCACTGAAGATTTCAATGGTCACTGTCACTGATAATGAGACAATCAAACCACTAAATTTTACGTCTGTACAGGAACCAGACAATGATTTTGAATCTACAAGCACAGAAGCAGACATAGGCATAGGGGAACACAATAAACACATACCAGTGAAGGAGAAAAATGGTCATGAGAAAGATACAAAGTATTATCAAAAACATGACAACAGAAACACCATGGCCACAAATGAAATTACAACTGCATCAACAAACACAACCAACGACAGTTTACTTTCATTAACAGGAGAAAATTTATTTGATGGTCCACGGTTTATCCATCCAACACGCTTCAGCATTACCAGGCGACCTGGACGTACAAAGACAACTTTCCCAGGTAGACGCCGTACATCCAACCTGACACCATCATCTACAGTTGGCAGTCACAATATCCACAGCAGTAGTGTTAATAACAAGTCTTCCTACAGAAGCAGACGCCCCACAACCTCTTCCAGAACATTTGGACGCAGTTCAAAAATGCACATAAATCTGTATACAACACCAACAACCAATATTTTTACTGCAGAAACATCATCAAACTCTGAGGACATTCCTTCCTATAGTCTGTCACATTCTCTCTCAAACAACCTTTTTGATGACAGTTCCATAAAGATGCACACAAATTCTGAATCTTCTTTTGAGAGCTTGCCCATATCTTTATCAGCATCAGCAGTCCTAGCAACCACAGCCAGTTCCCCAACACTTGTACCAGACATCAGCTCAACAGTTGTGCTGGAGACAATGACATCAACAAGATTGAGAACATACACATACATTGTGACTCGAGTGGCTGGTCAGGAGCAAGTGGTTACATCCACCACAGAGGTGAAACCTCATGTAACAACCATCGTTGTAACAAAGACACTGCCCGTGCTAGCCACAGGTGAGTCCTTCTCCTCTTCACTTTCTCTGTTCTAATCCCCCATCTTTCATACTCATCATTTTTGTTATATCTGTGTTATTCATAGGTCCATTTCTTATATGTTCTTTGCCTTTGTTTGTTAAAATCCCTGCCTTGCTTCTACCTGTAGTTTCTGTCCCCATACTTCTGTAGTCTATATTCTCTACTGTGTTGGATAATCTAAACATGATTACAGACTTCTGAATTGTAAAGTTCATACTGTCTGTCTGTTATGATTTTGTAACCTTGTGTCTACCAGTGTACAATTTAGTTTCAAATTGTATTTTTTGTCTTGAAAGTTGTACTGTTTTATATACAGTTAACAGATTACAACTTCAAAACAATTGTGGGTATATCTTTACAATATGGGGATCAGTTACATATGCCTGTTTTGCTTGCATAATATTTTTATAGGGTTTTGATATTTATTGGCAGACATCCATAACTATCTTAGTAGATTATTATAGCTCTTAGTACAGTACTTGAATATATTTTTGCAATAAACCAAATTTGGTACCAGTTCTGACTGCGTTAGGTGGTTTAAATTATATTTGTATTGGGTCTAGTAATAATATACAAAAAAAAATATGTGAGAATGTTGGCAATATGTGTCATGTATGAGTATTCATATGATACAGAGGGTCAAGTATGTGGTCCTCACACTGTGAAGTTGTTCCCACATTGTTGAAAAAGTGTGTAACGTGACCTGAAGCTGACAAAAGTAGAAGAGTTTTATACAGGTAGAGGTGGAAGGAAGACATGGAACATTGCAATAAACAGATTTCTTCAAACTTAATTCTGATATCAGACTTCCCTATGTCAGTATCGTCAGTACAGAAAATATGAATATTGTGAAATACTTGCAAGGAAGAATGGAATTAAAATAACCCCTACAACACTATGGCTACAGAATCCAACCACCAACATACAAAGTTTGTCGATACTACCACAGAACTAATTAAAGGCCTCACATACTAGTTTGCACATGTCTGAGTTTTTAGGTGCATGGTGCATTTACATGCTGCAGTATTACATAGTGCAGAAAAAATGGCTGTGTGTGATTCAGTGAATTTTAAAAACAGTAATCTGTTGTGACTGGTCTGGGACCATAAACAGTACACAGCAGTTACAACCGAATTGTTCATAGTCATTCCAGTCATTTCTTGTACAGTGTCTGTCACATCATTTACCTACACTGCCTACTTCATGAATCATGGGTCTTCAGCATGACTGCAGCACTGTGTGTTAGACATTTTTATGAGCAATGACTTTACAGTTTCTATAACCTTATAGGTAAAGAACAATATTATCTTCACAGTCTCACAATATTCATGACTGGCACAGTTACATCAAACATCAGACTCACACCAGGAATGCTTCACATAACCTATAGAGTTTGCTCATGGTCTTAAAGATTTCCTCTGGGTAACCAATAAATCTACCATTGCTACAATCTATAACTTCTGACTTCTGAGCATATGCTTGTAACAAACATTTTTAATTTTGTTTCTTACCTTCAAACAAACAGAATACCATAACTAATGCAGTCATCTTGATTAACACCAACTTCATCTATATATCACAGTAATGAAACCATGTCAACACCGATTTCAAGGAAATGAGTGTAATTAAAGTAACCACACAAAGATATTCATTTAGTTCTCCAAATCTTGGTTCCTTCTCCACAAGTTATCTAATTAACACCAACATCACTAACATGTACAGTATGTTTACTCTCTAAACAGCTAAAACAGCTGACAGTCACTGATATCAACATAAAAAGGAGGAAGAAGAAAAAAAAAAGAATGAATGACAGAGGGGAAGGAAGAAGTTCAGTAAAAAATGAATAAAGAATGAGTGAATAAATCACTTAAATAATTGATTCAATAAATAAATAAATCAATCTGTATGGCTAGCAGGAAATTTTGTATTTGTGTCTTAATAATTTATGAAGGTAAAAAGAAAGACTTTTAGACTACACCACTTTTTCTTAAATACTGAATTTCTTTCTGGAAACCTATGGGCACAAGGCTCATACAAAATATTGACAATTTTGTCACAAGATGATATGTCATCCCTGTCATTAGCATCAACACCACCATCACCACCACCACCATTATAATTGTAGTTATCATCATTGCTACTGTTATTATTGCCATTATTGATGTGTTAATGTCATTGATTGTCTTAATATCCAAATTTTTAAATAAACTTTCAATGGAGGCAGCTAGCACAACTTCAATTTTAATGGCTGTGAAATATGAAACAAGCGAACCATGAAGAAAATTAATATTATATTTCTCTATGAGCTTTCACTTTATTGAAAGCTCATGGTAACAGTTTGCACTAATTACAATGTTCTGTCCATACAAATATTGTGCAAAAATTAATAATGTTTGCTTCTGTAGTAGTGAGATAAATGCTTATGCTCCAACTAATACACAGACATATAGGCACAATGATTCACAGATTTGCCTTGTTGTCAGAGGAAAGCCACAAAAATACATGTCAAGAAAAACATGTAGCCAGGTTTGCTACATTTTTAAGTGAATCACACAATTATATATGTTCATAGATTCTGTAAGTCTGTGAGATATTTGCACCATAAATGGCATGCAAAACATAGAGAATACAGAGGTTGTCCCTCAGATGGAAATATATATATTAACGATTATACAAGAAACCAGTTGCCATGTAAGATATAGTTTAGGTAACACCTTCATTTGGTAAATCCTTGAATGTTCCCTGCAGAGGTGCCAGTCAAGGGGCGTGGACTGAACATGAATGGTATGGGAGAGGCAAGATACAATCTTGCCACCAAGGTGATGAGTAATGGTGTGGAAGTAATTGTTGCTGGTGACAGAAGCACTTTACCAGGGGAACCAGAAGTTCTGCGTGTACTATCCAGCTCCATGTCTCGGCCAATCACTTTGGCACCCAGCACACTCACAGATCACATGGTTCTCTTCCTACCACATGAGAGTTCTCAGGTAAGTAGGCAATCTTAACACTCAATATATTTCATCTAAGTGACAGGCTATAGGTTCAATGACTCCAGTTTAATTTTTGGCAGGCATATTTTTATCACCACTGCCTACACACTGGCTCTGAGACTCATCTATTTTGTGAACAAGGGGTAACGTGGTCAATGTCCGCAAAGGAAAAGTAGTCACAGCAGAAACTAAACACTCACTGCCATCTAGTACTGAGGTAAAGATATGTGGAGCATTACTTCCTTTGGCTGCACACACATTCATGGCATGTTGCGAAGCCCCCTACCAGCACCTTCCACTTGCACCACTGTCCAGTGCATCTTATAAAACTGCAATGGAAAATTTGTATACTGCAGATATATGTATTATCATGATTGAATTTAGGTGTAAAAAACTATCATTTTACTAGGAATTCAATATTGTCATTATGATGCCTATATCTTTTAGAATGGTTTCTCACGTTTAGGAGAAGTTTTTGAATCCCATATGGATGTTGATTCTTATCATCTGGAGCACATGCTGTAGTCTCGTGCAAGTCAGGCAGCATGAAGTTCCTGCAGCACTTTTATATATTTAAAATAAAATTAATGTGATTCCAAACACATGCCCTTAATCCCCTTGCTCTGTTAATACTGAGTGTGAATTATCATATACTTTGTTCTTTCACACCATTAATTTACCTTGTGCACATGCAACTCTTTTCAAATGACTGAATAATGATTGTCATACCCATTACCACAACATGAGTCATAAGTGATCATAGTGTGCATCAATTTTCAGAATCAAGAATGTTTTAAAATTTTGTATTTAACATATCATTACACAATTCTAACAAGTAAAATCCATGCATCTACAGTTAATGTAAATTATAATTACAAACATTATAATCATTGTGCATAATCACTGAAATATATAACCATCAATTTTTTTTTTTTTTACAATTCAGAAACTGCAACAGTCACACAAATTTCATTGTAAGCCTTGCCTGAAGGACATGCAAAGTCAATGAATTTCAGTGAAGTAAAAACACACAGGCATAATAAAATTCTAAAAAGGAAATTAAACTTACACGAAACAACTAACTCCTTCAAGTACATTTGTTTTGAGAAGATAATTGTCACACTGCTTGTCAATAATTTACCTCTCAGTAAGGAACTGGAAAGTCCAATACCGTGTTTTAAGAAGACTGAGACAATTGAATCCAGTTTACCAGCTCAAACCTTCTTCCTTCATTATCAAAGGAAAATTAAATCATGTTATTTTACCTACATAAATAAATTCAAGTATAAGTTTATACATAATATATTCCCTTTAGTTAATGAGCTTTGAAGTTCAAGTATTCTTTTTTTTCTTTTGGCATGTATTAAAGCAGAAAACTAAATATTCACTGTGTGTG
>JGI20166J26741_10046671_pt1 | contig 17537 bp, 16 predicted proteins | sample TergutCu122P5_FD_26741 | JGI IMG/M metagenome (IMG submission 26741)
AATACCAAATTTTTTTACTACTTGAAAATAATATACAAAAGTCCTTTAAAAAGTTATCATTATGATTTATAATAAACAAGGATAATGGATAAACTAAGATGGCACTGAACTCTTATTATAAATGGATTATAAATGGATCATTAAGATAGAACCTTTTTGGTCCATATAAAATATAATATATTAAATGGAGGTATGTATATGATTAATATTGGAATTAATGGCTTTGGAAGGATAGGAAGACTTGCTTTCAGAGCTGCTATTGAGAATCCAAATATTGATATTAAAGGAATTAATGATCCCTTTATCGATTTGGATTACATGGTTTACATGTTAAGATATGATTCAGTTCATGGAAAATTTGAAGGAACCATATCTGTTGATCACGACAAGCATGAATTGCATGTTAACGATGAAGTTATAAAAGTATTTGCAGAAAAAGATGCTTCAAATATCGATTGGGCTTCCTGTGGAGCTGAATATATAGCTGAATGTACTGGTGTTTTCACAACGATTGATAAAGCATCTGCACATTTAAAAGGAGGAGCTAAAAAAGTCATAATCTCAGCTCCATCAGCTGATGCTCCAATGTTTGTTATGGGTGTTAACGAAAATACATATAAACCTGAAATGACTGTAGTTTCAAACGCATCTTGTACAACAAATTGTTTAGCACCACTTGCTAAAGTTATTCACGATAATTTTGGAATGGTTAAAGGTCTTATGACCACAATTCATTCAACTACAGCAACCCAAAAAACTGTGGATGGTCCTTCAAACAAAGACTGGAGAGGCGGAAGAGCTGCCAGCACAAACATCATCCCTTCTTCAACCGGAGCTGCAAAAGCTGTTGGTAAAGTTATTCCGGAATTAAATGGAAAATTAACTGGTATGTCATTTAGAGTTCCAACTATCGACGTTTCTGTGGTTGATTTAACTTGTGTCCTTGAAAAACCAGCTACTTATGATGAAATCAAAGCAGCAGTTAAAAAAGCTTCAGAAGGTGAATTAAAAGGTATTTTAGGATACACTGAAGATGAAGTAGTTTCAACAGATTTTATCCACGATGCAAGAACTTCCATCTTTGATGCTAAAGCAGGTATTTTGCTGGATAAAAATTTTGTTAAGCTCGTTGCCTGGTATGACAATGAATGGGGTTATTCAAATAAATTGATGGATTTAATAGTTCATATTGCTTCAATTGACGGAAAATAAAGGAAACAAATAATTAAAAATTCAATATGGTCTGGTTTTATAGGAAGGTCTATGAGACCAGACTTTTAATATTTTATACGAAAAAAATACTTAATTAATATTTTATGAGGTGAAAAATGAATTACGATAAAAAAACAATCGAAGATATAGATGTTAAAGGGAAAAAAGTTTTAGTCAGATGCGATTTTAATGTTCCCCTTAAAGATGGAAGTATAACAGATGACACTAGAGTAGTTGCAGCTCTTCCTACAATAAAGTATTTGAGCGAACATGGCGGCAAAGTCATACTCTGTTCTCATCTAGGGAAAGCAAAGGGACCTGACCCTAAATTAACCTTAAAGCCTGTGGCAGAAAGGCTTTCTGAGCTTTTAGGAAAAGAAGTTAAATTTGCTGCTGATGATAATGTTGTGGGGGAAAATGCTAAAAATGCAGTAGCCCAAATGAATGACGGAGATATAATATTGCTGGAAAATACTAGATTTAGACGTGAAGAAGAAAAGAATCTGGATTCATTTTCAGAAGAATTAGCATCTATTTGCGATGTCTATGTTAATGATGCCTTTGGATCAGCTCATAGAGCTCATTCGTCTACAGTTGGAGTTACAAAATTTGTTAAACCTTGTGTATGTGGTTTCTTAATTCAGAAAGAATTGAGATTTTTAGGAGATGCTGTGAATAATCCTACTAGACCTTTTGTTGCCATCTTAGGTGGAGCAAAGGTTTCAGATAAAATTAAAGTTATCGATAACCTTTTAACTAAGGTTGATACGCTAATCATCGGCGGTGGAATGGCTTATACATTCTTAAAGGCTCAAGGCTACAGCATTGGGAATTCTCTTTTAGAAGCTGATAAATTGGATTATTCTTTGGAAATGATCGATAAGGCAAAAAAATTAGGAGTTAAATTGCTTCTTCCTGTAGATTTTAGAATAGCTTCAGAATTTAAAGATGTTCTACCACAAGTAACTGAAGATGAAAATATTCCAGATGGATTTATGGGACTTGATATTGGACCAAAAACTGAAAAATTATTCGTTGATGCTATAAATGGTGCAAAGACTATAATTTGGAATGGACCTGTTGGCGTTTTTGAATTTAAAAACTTCGAATTAGGTACATGTGCTATAGCAAAGGCTTTAGCCGATTCAGGTGCCACTACTATTATTGGCGGAGGAGACAGTGCTTCAGCTGTTAATAATTTAGGATTTGGAGATAAGATGACTCATATTTCAACTGGCGGAGGAGCTTCATTAGAATTTTTAGAAGGGACTGTACTTCCAGGAATTGCTGCATTAGATGATAATTAGAGATTTTTTGAAGTGAGGGGTTAATAATGGATAATTTAAGCATGCTTGAAAAATATGCAGATTTGATATTAAAAAAAGGTATCAATCTTCAACCAAACCAAAATGTGATTTTAAAATCAAATACAGATGCTATGGACTTAAATAGGCTAATAGTTAAGAGAGCTTATGAATTAGGAGCCTTTCATGTTTATGTGGATATTGGGGATGATGAAATAAGTAGATTGCATTTATCATTAGCTCCAGAAGAAGCTTTAGAAAAATTCTATACGTATAAGATTGATGGCTTTACTCAGATGTTAAAAGAGGATGCTGCTTTAATTAGCATTGCATGTCCTAACATCGATCTTTTTAAAGATATATCCCCTTTACGATTAGGAAAATCTAATAAAGCTTCAGCAATTGCAGGTAAAGAATTTGGATCTATAATCTCAAATCAGGATGTTTGTTGGACTATCGCTTCTTACGTTACAGATGAATGGGCTAGAAAGGTTTTCCCAGATCTAGAACTATCTTATGCCAAAGAAAAGCTTTGGGAAAAGGTTTATGAGGCTACCAGAGTAAACCTTAAAGATCCAATAAAGGCTTGGGATGAACAATCATCTTCATTGCTTAATAGATGTGCAAAATTAAATGAGCATAATTTTAAATATTTAGAATATACATCTTCTACTTGTAATTTAAAAATAGAGCTTGTAGAAAATCACGTCTGGCTTGGTGGGTCAGGGAAGAATAAAAATGGGGTAGAATTTATTCCAAATATTCCTACTGAAGAAGTTTTCACAGTAAATGATAAATTTGGAATAGATGGATCTGTAAAGAGCACTAAACCTTTAAATTTATCTGGTGTCATGGTGACAAATTTCTCCTTTGACTTTAAAGATGGCAGAATAGTGGATTTTTCTGCAGAAACTGGATATGAAGTGTTAAAGAATTATTTAGACATCGATGAAGGTGCAAGATATATTGGAGAAGTTGCTCTTGTTCCCTTCGATTCACCTATTTCAAAAACAAATATGATTTTTGAAAATACTTTATTTGACGAAAATGCTTCATGCCATTTAGCTTTTGGTAGAGCTTATCCTTCTTGCATTAAAGGTGGAGATAAAATGTCAGAAGATGCTTTAAGTGAAGCTCATGTTAATAGAAGCTTGACTCATATAGATTTTATGATTGGGTCGGATGATTTAAGCATATTTGGAATAGAGCAAGATGGTAAAAAGATAGAAGTATTTAAAAAAGGAAATTGGGCATTTTAATAATATAAATAAATGAAAAAAGAATTAGCATTTACTAATTCTTTTTTTACGGAGCAGGAGGGATTTGAACCCTCGCACCGATCTCTCGGTCTACGCACTTAGCAGGCACGCCTCTTCAGCCACTTGAGTACTGCTCCAAATAAATTTTTATTAAATTTTACATGAAATTAAATTTTGGCGGAAAGAGTGGGATTCGAACCCACGGTACGGTTACCCGCACTCCGGTTTTCAAGACCGGCGCCTTAAACCAACTCGACCATCTTTCCACTTATGGAAACATTAAAGATTATAGCAGTATAATTTATTTAAGTCAATAGTTTTAAGTAATTTTTAGAGGTGATGATATGAATCTTGAAGAGTATTTTAAAATATATAGAGATAATACTGTAGGTTATAATTTCAACTTTGAGACATGCTATGGTCAAAAAAAGATGGTTTATGCTGATTGGACTGCATCTGGCAGGCTATATTATCCTATAGAAAAAAAAATTACAGGTATCATTGGTCCTTATGTGGGAAACACACACTCAGAAGCTTCCTGTGTGGGTAAGACTATGACAGCTCTTTATAATCTCTCTCACAAAAGAATTAAAGAGCATGTTAACGCAAAAGCAGATGATATAATAATAACAGTTGGGTCGGGGATGACTTCAGCGATAGATAAGCTTCAAGGGATTTTAGGCTTAAAAGATACAGATAGAAAGAAGCAGATTAGTGAAAAAAAATATTTAAGTGAAGACGATAGACCTGTGATTTTTTTAACTCATATGGAGCATAGCTCTAACTATCTCTCTTGGCTTGAGCTTGATTGTGAATTAGTGATTGTTAAACCTTCTCCTGTGGATGTAGTGAACTTAAATCATTTAGAAGATTTACTCAATAGATATAAATCCAGAAAGCTAAAAATTGGTTCATTTACTGCATGTTCAAATGTTTCAGGAATTAAAACACCTTATTATAAAATGGCAAAATTGATGCATAAATATGGAGGGCTTTGTTTTGTTGATTTTGCAGCATCAGCTCCATCTATCGATATAGATATGCATCCCAGAGACGAAGAAGAGAGATTAGATGCTATATTCTTCTCACCACATAAATTTTTAGGAGGTCCAGGATCAGCAGGAGTACTGGTATTCAATAATAATCTATATGAGAATTTTGTACCAGATAGACCAGGTGGTGGTACTGTAACGTGGGTGAATCCTTGGGGGAATAGAGTATATATAAATAACATTGAGGTCAGAGAAGATGGCGGTACTCCAGGATTTTTGCAATCTATAAGAGCATATTTCGCTATTGAATTAAAGGAAATGATGACTACAGAAAAAATTTTAAAAAGAGAAGAAGAAATCTTAAAAATTGTATTTTCGGAGCTTGGAAACATAGAAGATATTTTCATAATTGAAAAGGATAGAATAGATAGAGAAGCGATTGTTTCCATTTGTCTTGCAGGTATTCACAATAGCCTTCAAACAAAAATAATGAATGATAGATTTGGAATACAAGTTAGAGGCGGATGCATGTGCGCTCATACTTATGCACATTTCATATTTAAATTAAGGAGGAATCTTTCTGAAAGAATTACAAATTTTGCTGAAAATGGAAATTATTCCATTAAACCAGGTTGGACTAGATATTCATTTCATCCTATTATGACAGACGAAGATGTATACTATATTTGTGATTCAATAAAACAATTGATAAAAAATTATACAAGTTGGAAAGATGATTACACTTATATGAGTTCTACTAACGAGTTCGTGAATTATCGCGACAAAAATATGACCGATTTTTATAATAAACTCCTCATGATATAGTGATAAAAGCTTAATCATAAAGTTATCTATAATTAAGCTTTTATTATTTTAAGAATTTTTCTTAAAATATGTTAATTTTAATTAAAAATTGATTGATAATAATGGAAATATAAATTATACTATAATTGATGACAAAAGTAGACTTTTAGATTTTAATTTTACTATAAATTACATTTTGTCATTTTATTTCTAAATATTAAGAGCATAGTAAAAATTATAATTATTTAAAATATATTGAAAATACTTTGACATATAAAATTAGACATTGTGGTTTTTAAAAACTATTTTATACTAAGTTTTTTAAAATTCATAATTTTTATATCAGAAATTATTATCACTTTAAATTATAAAAATTTATTTTTGCAGAAGATTTTAAAGAAATTAATAAAAATTTCAAATAAATATTTAATTTAAGCTGAAAACCTATTGAATTAAATTCTAATTATTTGTATACTAAAATAAACTGAGTGTGATGATTATTTTAGAGGGGATAAAAAATGAATGTATCTGGAATTTCAATTAAGTTAAGTTCACAGGATATAATGTCAATAGTGCATGATTTTGTAAAAGTAAAGGGATTAGAAATAAAAGAATTTAAGATTAAGGATACTATAGAAGTATCTGGCTCTTTTAAAGCAGTACTAAAGATACCATTTTATGCATCCTTAGCCATTGGAAGCTCAGATGATGGTATTATAATTCTTAGAATTTTAAAAGTAAAAATTGCTAGGATTGGTATTCCAAACTTTGTAAAGAATATGGCATTGAAGCAAGCAAAAGATTCAGTGAAAGATTTTGGAGTAAAAATCTACAAAGAAGAAATCAGCATTGATATTTCAAAAATATTAGTAAAAGTTCCTATGGTAGATTTAGAAATAGATTCTATAGAATATGGCAATAATTATATTGAATTAAAAGTCAAAAATATAGAGTACAATGCTAATAAAGTAATAGAAGAAAAAACTCAGAACAAGTTAGTACCTTATAGCAATAAGGTTAATGATAATTATTCTACAATAAGAGAATCAATAAACAAAAAAATACCAAATAAATATGCGAAGTTGTCAGATTATATTTTACTTTTTCCGGATCTCCTTATTCTGATGTTTAGATTGTTCAAAGACAAGAGAGTGCCAATTAAGACAAAAGTTATTGTTGGGGCAGTCATAATTTATATGGTATCTCCTGTTGATGTAATTCCTTCTTTTATACCTTTTGCAGGTAAGATAGATGATGTGGCTATTGCTATTTTTGCTTTAAACATGTTGATTAACGACTTACCTGAAGAGATAATCATTGATAACTGGTCTGGAAAAGATGATATAATTTTATCAATCCGTAATGGAGCTAATTTCTTTTATGGTTTTTTAGGTGCAGATAATATTAAAATAATTGTAAAAAATCTAGAAAGTCTTTATAGCAGAAATAGAAAAAATACGATAGATTCAAAAAAGCTAATCGAGAATAAAATAGTTTCATCAAAAGAAGAGACTATTAAAACATCCTAACCACATAAATTTTAAGATTTATAAAGCTTATTTGTATATAATTTAATAAAAATTTAATAAAACTCGTAATTACCACAAGTAACCTCATAATATATTGAAAGTAGCACTTTAGACGAGTATGACTTATGCCATAAATAAATGTTTAAAAAAAATTTTAATACACATCCTATAATTGAAAAAAATTAAAGGAGTGTGAAATTAATGACAAAGATGCTCACAGGTATGGCAACTGGATTGGTCTTAGGTGCGGCAGCTAGTATGTTGGTTATGCCTGAGTTAGATAAACGAACAAAGAAAAAGCTAAAGAAAGGCATAAAAGCTGCAAAGGGTTTTGCTGGAAGCTGTTACAACAACGCGTTGTATATGTTCAAGTAATATTATTTGGTGCGTAATTACTATTAAGCATAGTGATTGCGCATTTTTACTTGTTTTTACAAAGAGATAAGAATTATTATATAATATATATTTATGCTTTTATTTAGCCTATATTAAGTAAAGGAAGATGTTTGAATGGAAATTTTATCTTTAGGGGAAAAGATTAAAAAATGCAGAAAAGAAATGAACATGATTTTGAAAGACTTGGCTGGAGAGAGGATTACTCCTGGTCAAATAAGCCTAATAGAATCTGGTAAGTCAAAACCAAGCATGGACTTATTACATTATTTAGCCACAAACTTAAATACTACTGTAGAATACCTTATGGAATCAGAAGAAACACAAGCTGAGAAAATATCAAAGTACTATAGAAATATAGCTGAGGCTCTTATTTATAATCAAAAATATGATGAAGTTTTTGAATATTTGCAAAAAGCATCTACTATTGTAAAAAAATACAATATTGCCTTGGAAGCTGCTTACATAAATTTCTTATTTGGGAAAATATACTATTTAAAGAACAATTATGAAGAAGCAGCAGACATGTTTTTAGAATGTGTCAGCGTATTTCTGACTAATGGAAAATACGAAGATCTAATAAATACATTCATGTACTTAGGTATTATTAAATTAAACTTAAAATACTACCATATTGCTCTATCTTACTTTCATCAGGCAGAGTTTATCTACAATAACAATGATATAAACGATGAGACTTATATAAAGAGGATATATTATTATATAGCGAAATGCTTTGATAGTTTAGGCAAAAAAGAAAAAGCCATTTTTTACCTTAACGAATTAAAAAATAAACAAAAGGATATCAATGATAAGAGATCTTATGCAAAGACACTTCTTCAGCTTGCCAAAGAATTGGAAGAAAAAGGTGAATTTGAAAAGGCTTTAAAATTGTCTGACAAATTTAAAAAGATATATAATGATTTATATAACTATGAAATTAATTGTGAAACAGAGAATAATTTAGGGAAAATCTATTTTAAGCACAGAAATTTTGAAGACTCAATTGAGCATTTTCAAATTGTTAAAGATTTAAAGCTGAATAATAAAGATTCAAATATAGCTGATATTTATTTGGACTTGTGTGAATATTACCTTTACAAAAGAGACATTAAAGAATTTGAAGAATACTTCAATAAAGCTAAATTATACATAAATAATAACATGAAGAATAAGATAAAATATTTCATATTAAGTTATAAGAAAAATTTACTCGAAGAAAACTTGCAGATAGCAGAAGAGAGTTTAATAAGAGCCCTCGATTGCGCTAAGCAAAATTCACTAAGCAAAGAGATTATATATATCTCATTTCTTCTAGGTAAATTCTACATAGATAATAACGAAGCTGAAAAGGCAAGAGGCTTTTTAAATAGTGGTATTGATTCTTTAAACAATGCAAAAAGTATAGTTTAGGATTGGAGGAAAACGATGGAAATATTATCTACAGGTGAAAAGATAAAGAGAGAAAGGATTTACAAGAGCTTTACACTTAAAGATTTATGCAGCAATAAGGTTTCTGTTTCAAAGATGAGCTGTATAGAAAATGGAAAAATAAAAGTAGAACCAGATCTACTTCAATATATATCTGAAAAATTAGATATCAATTATGAGTATTTAAAACAAGATATTCCAGATCAAATAAGGTATTATATAAACAACATCAACAAATATTTTGATAAAAACAACTATGAATCCCAACTTAAGTATCTTCTTCAATATGCTGAAGAGCATAAAAGCTATGATAACAGTTTTAAAATATATCACTTGATGTTTGAACATTACATGGAAAAAGAGGACTATGATTCTATAGAAAATATTTTATTTAGTTATTTTAAAAATTGTTTAGAGAATGATATTCCTGAAAACGACTTAATTTTTTCAATGGATTTAGCATCATATTATACAGAAATACACGAATATGATGAATCAAATAAGCGATTATTGACTTGTAAAGAGCTCTTAAAGAATGACGATTTAAAAAAAGTATATTACGAAAAATACTTAAAGATACTCATAAATCAAATAAACAACTACATAAGAAATGAAGATGAAAGATCTATTTTGCAATTCAAAGAAGAATTACTTGAAATTTCAAAAATGGAAGATAGTGTTTGGCTCAGAAATGTAAATTACTTCCTCTGCATAATAGACTTAATTGAGGATAAAGAAATAGATAGTCATAGAAAAAGTATTATTGAAGAGCATTATAAAGCTGATTACGAATTTGAAAGGATATCCAAGGAGACTTTTGCTGAAATAATGTTGAAACATGGTAGGATAAGCGAGGCTAATGATATATTAAATTCTCTTATCTTAAGTTTAAACAAAGATGAAAGAGAAAATTATGTTAAACATGTGCTTAAATATATTTATTTAAAATTAAAATATAATTGTGATGAAAATTTATCTGCTCTTTGTGATGAAATATTGAATATTGCTATTGAAATAAATAACATAGAGTACATTGAAAAGGCATACTTTTATAAATCGCTTATATTAGAACACGAAGGCAATATTTTTTTAGCAGAGATGTATTTAAATTTATCTCTAGATGCACTTCAAAAATTTGGTACTGAAAAACAACTGGTTGAAAGGTATATTAAAATCGGTGAACTGTATAATAAAATGAACAATATGCAGGAATCTCTTAAGTATTTTAACCTTGCCCTTCAATCAGATGAAATATTTTTTAATTAAAAGTCAATAAAAGCAAATGCATTTAATTTCTGCATTTGCTTTTTTAATCTAGCTAATGATTTTATTTAAATCGATCTTCGATAATAAAGACCCATTAAACATTAAATATAAGTCAGTATCTATTACTAAAGATGAAAAATTATCAATGCTTGGATCATATTGATATTCACACCCAAAACAGTTTTCTTTGTACTTTGAATCTTCTGATAATTTAAAACCATCATTGTTAAATTTTATAATATCCTTGTTTATTTTAACTGGAACTAACTTATTATCCTTTAACCCCCAAAACATGAACTCTTTTGTTGCAGTATTATAGTTATTTATAGATTTATCTCCTATTGTAATAACAATGATGTTATCTCCTATTTTCAAAATTTCAAAATCCATCCATTGTGCGCAATCTTCTAAGTATAGCATTTCTAAATCAATATTGCTTCCAGTACATAATTGAAAAAGCGTTGTATATGCAGCAGTATTACCAGAATTAGGATTACTATCTAAAAATGTTACAGTGGATAATTCATATTTTATATTGTCTATAGTTTTAACTTTAGTCACCTTTTGACTTCCAATTTTATTAAGTACAGTTTCATCGTTTGAAACTTTTGTTTTGCTTAAATATTCCTTTAATTTGCTTATTTTAGCATTATTTATATAAGATATGAGATAATTCCTTATAGCTTCATCTTGAACACTTTCATCAGCATTCTTTCCATAAATCAATTTTTCTTGATATTCATTTAAACTCACTATGGACTGAGGTAAATCATAATTTAAAATATCTTCTACACCAGAGTTTTTTAATTTATCCTGAAATTCATAATTAGTATCGTAATCTATCTGGGAATAAAAATCATAAGTAAGAGTTCTTATTTCGTATTGCTGCTCAGGCGCATCTTCAAAAGTGTATTCTCCATTGACAAATTTGATTGAACATAAAGTATTCAACGAAATATAATCGCTAATGAGAATAGCATTATCCTTTTCATCAGCTTGTACATACATTGAATATTTTGAATTTCCATCTAAAACTTCACTATATTCATTATCTTTTTTGCTTAAAGTGAGGCCTCCTTCTTTATAATCATCAGATGGATAAGCTTTATTCAAGCTAGACCCATCGAATTCCCAAAAGGAAGAATAAGCTTCTTTTTGTACGTTTCCATCTATATATCCTGTTATAGCTAAACTTAATTTTTCACCATCTGCAGCAGCAATGAATTCTCTAGCAATCTCGCCTGTATATTGAGAAATGACTTGTACAAAATTTATATCATCATTGATTATTTGTAAAAATGTCACGTAATGCCCTTTATCTTCTTCATTAAATATATTGGACTCATAACTCATAACTCTAATCTTCGTATCAGTATTCTGCCAAGTGATATCTTTGCTTGTGACATATATACCAAAGTCCTCAATTTCTTTGTCAGAAATTTCTGTAGATGCCAATAAAATACCTTTAAAATCATCTATAATTTTACTATCAAAGCTTGCTTTATAAGTTTGATCATTATTTTTCAAAAAATCCTCATTATAGCTTTCCTTTATTAGATTTAAAAGTGATTCATTTTTATCGGTTTTATTTGTTTCATTATCATCATTAACAACGCTTGAACCAGTATCCATAACCAAATCAGAGTTAGTTTTATTACAAGAAAACAAAAATAAACTTATAAAAGAAATTAACATTACTAAAATAAAATATTTCTTAATAATTCTTCCCCCCTCTAATCCACAAAAACTATTAATATTTAATGATGCATTATAACTTAATTATATACTAATAATCTCATTTAATCTCGTATAAATCAATATTTATAATAATTTTTTTTAATTCTTCCCTAAAATATTTGTTTTTCTAAAAGAACAGAGTTCTCAGAAATTGTGCATAATGAATAAACATGCGTCAGCATGTTTATTCATTATGCAACAGTAGTTTTTTAGTTAACAGCTAAGCTAAGCATAATTGAAAGTTTCTTTTCATCATCGCTAGCTCCACGAGACACTAATACAATAGGCACTGAAGCACCGACAATGCATCCGGCTATTTTAGCATTGCCTAAGTAAACCAAACCATTTGTGAATATATTTCCAGTAGTAATGCAATCACAAATGAGAAGATCCACATTTCCTGAGACTTCCGATTCAACCTCTTTGACTAAGGCAGATTCTTTATTAATAGCAATATCTATAGACAAAGGTCCTTCTAAAATACATTTTCCAAAATCTCCATTTTTGCTCATATTTTCTAGTTCCTCTGCATCTATAGTTTCTTGCATTTTATCGTTAACAGTTTCTACAGCAGAAAGAGCTGCCACATACGGTTCTTCATACCCTAACTTATGAAGAAAATCTATAGCATTTTTTGTAATTTGTACCTTTTGAGCTAAATCAGGATGAGGACACATACCACCATCAGTTACAAATAAAAGTTTATGATAATTTGGAGATTCTATTACTGAAAGATAAGACACGCCTCCTTTTCCAATACCAGTCTCACTGCTAACTATTGCGTTTAAAAGAGTTCCTGTCTTAATCGATCCTTTCATAAGGACATCGCCAATTCCTTCTCTAACAAGCTCAACAGCTTTAAAAGCAGTTTCATCATCACTCTTGGAATTAAAAACTCTTTCTTCTAAAACTTCTTTTCCTAAGTTTTTAGCTATTTCGTAAATCTTAGTTGCATTTCCAACCAGCACGTATTCTAGTGGCATCTCATCCATAGCTTCAAACAATGCTTTTAAAGTGTAAATATCATGAGCAGCAGCAACAACTATGGTCTTAATTTCCTTTTTAAAAGCGATATTTTTCAAATCATCGAAACTTCTAAATTCCACTAAAGATCACTTCTTTCTAAATATGTTAAAATCTATTTATAGATATATTATACTCATTTTATTTTTTATTTACACTAAAAATGAAGTTTTTTTCTTTTAAATACGCTAGGTGTACTTTAGGTGGAATTATTAAAATTACTATAGCAAAAGCAAAAACTAAAACTGAGACGATAACTTTGCTTAAAAAATCTTCATTAAAAGCTTGATCTATAAAATTATGTCTATAGGTTAACACCAAAACAGCTACGATGGATGCTAATATTAAACCGGTTCCTATTATTTTAGATAATATTTTTAAAGACCTATCTAATAAGAATGTCAATACTAATAATGGAAGCATGATAATTCTTAAAATTACTTTTAATATTAAAAACAGAATTGATATTATTTTATCAGACAGATAATTATTATCATGATGATCATTATTAAGCTCACTATAATTTTCCTTAATTTCATCATCCTGTTTAAAAGCAGGAAATTCGCTAGTATCATTAAATTGATTAATTTCTGTATCGTATTCTTTTCTTTCCATTTATTTTGCCCCCCCTTGATATTTTAAACTCTATATTAATATTGACAAAATTTATGAATATAAAACATTGATAAAAAAAGAAGCAAAGCTTTGCTCCTCATTTTGTTTATTTTAAAACGATCTCTTTGTAAATATGTCCTTTATCTAAGATGATAGCCCTGCTTGCTTTCATAGATATTTTTTCATCATGTGTGCAGAGCAGTATGGTTTGATCATGCACAGTGTTAAAGTATTTTAATATATCCATTACTTTATTACTATTGATTATATCTAAATTACCTGTAGGCTCATCAGCTAAAATAATAGCTGGTTTTGTAATCAATGCCCTTCCTATATAGACTTTTTGAACTTCCCACTTGGATAATTTACTAGGCATTAAATTCCTCTCATTTCCTAACTCCAGAATATTTATAACTTCATCTAGATAGCTCTTCTCAGCTCGCCTTCCATCCATAAAAAGTGGAATTGTTATATTCTCTTCAACATTTAATTCAGGAAAGAGATTATAAAATTGATTTAATTGTCCAATATTTCTTCTTCTAAATATAGAAAGCTGAGAATCTGATAATTCATAAATGTCTGTGCCTTCAATTAAAATGGTACCATATGTTGGTTTATTAAATCCACAAATTGAGTACATAAGTGCTGATTTGCCTGCACCAGAGTGTCCAACTATGGCAGTAAATTCACCTTTATCAACCGAAAAAGTCACATCATCCAAAGTTTTAAATTTAATGTTTTCCCTTTCGTATGTACATGAAAGATTCTGAACCTTTAGAATATTCACTTTTTTACCCCCCTAATTAAGGTAATTTGTGAATATAAAATAAATATACTATATATATTAACATTTATATTCAACTTTTTAAATATGTTTCTTATAAAATATCCTCTCTTGATATTTTACTTATTATTGGTCTCTACAAAAATGGAAAATACCTAAGTGCTCATTTACATCTCTCAATAGCTTGCATCAAATGAAGCTTTTATCTTTTTTTATGATAAAATCTACAATATTATTTATTGAGCTAATATTCTCCGGTGTAATTTCATCTTCTTCAAATTTAATATCAAAGACCTGTTCGATATATGTTACTACTTCCAATATGCCAATAGAATCAAATACGCCTGCTTCGTAAAATGACTTATCATTAGAAAACTCACTTTCATTATATCCAAGCAAGAAAGTTTCAAATAAATAATTTCTGATAGATGCGATCATCTCTTCTCTTGATTCTTCCATTTTTCACCTCGAAAATATTAACTAATATTTAGACACATTTAAATATAATTTCATATAATATTATGTAAGATGTTTACAAAAACTATGCAATTAATTATTGAAATTAAATATATAAATACTATAATATAGATAAAAACATTTGGAGGTTAAGCATGTATAACAAATTAGTATCATTAGCGTGTGTTTGTCTTTTCACTTTAAGCCTTTTAATTGTAACTGTCAACGCTAAAGATTTAAAGCTAGAAACATTTAATGCGAAAGATATAGAAGCTGTAAATGATTTTGGTGTTAAACTTTATAATAAGCTTTATGATAGCAAAAACAATGTATTTATTTCTCCAGTTAGCGTGTATTTTGCTTTAAGCATGCTATCAAATGGAGCGACTTCAAACACTCAAAATCAGTTACTTTCTTCCCTATACAAAGGTAAAACTGTTTCCAATTTAAACACTCTAAATAAAAATTTACAAAGCTACATCACAAGTAATCGCCCAAATACTATTATAAATATAGCCAATTCAATTTGGATCAGAGATACGTTTTTTAAATCTGTCAACAGCAAATTTTTAAGTACCAATAAGAATTACTATAATGCCATGATACAAGGGCTCGATTTTTCAAACGATAAAGCATCGCTTGCAATTAATAGTTGGGTAAATGATAATACTAATGGTCTCATTAAACAAGTTGTAGACAATAAAGAGATTAGTTCTGATATAATGATGTATCTTCTCAATGCTGTCTATTTTAAAGCAGACTGGCAAATACCGTTTAACAAAGCAAATACAGAAAAGAGCGATTTTACTTCTCCTAAGGGAAAGATTCAAGTCGATATGATGAACACCCAAAAGTTCTTTAATTATTATGAAAGCAATCTCTTTCAAATGGTAAGTTTACCCTATAAAGATGGAAAAACATCCATGCTAGTTATATTGCCTAAAGGTGATTTAAATTCAGTTAAAAGCAGCATAAGTGCTAAAAACATCAGTCAATGGATAAAATACTTGAAATCCAATGAAGTGATATTGTCTCTTCCAAAGGTCAATGCTGAATATAAACAAGGACTGAAAACAGCACTTTCTTCATTAGGTATGTCAGATATGTTTAATATCAGTAAAGCTAATTTTAAAAATATATCTAACGAAAAATTATATGTAAGCGGTGCAACTCATAGTACAGTGCTTAAAATCGATGAATTAGGCACTGAAGCAGCTAGTGTAACAAGCATTGAGATGTCATTAACAGCGATGCCTATTGACACTCCAAAGGTTATGAATGTAAATAAGCCATTTTTCTTGATTATCTATGATAATAGTACAGGACTTATTTTATTTGAAGGATCAGTTACAAATCCACAATAAATTTTTATGCACAAAAAAATTTTTAGAGAATATAATATAGTACTTACAGTGTAATAAGGAGATGTGAAGCAAATGAAAATCATTAAAAAACTGTCACTCACTTTATTTGTCATAGTGCTTTATTTAACTTGTGTTACACAATCCTCTATGGCACTTAGTCTTCTCAACAAGATCGATGTACCCCAAGTACTTTATTTAAATTCTGGAGAAAGCAGAAATGTATATGTAAAATTTACTATGATGGGTGTTAATAGCATCAACGTAAAATCTTCCGGAAAAGAAATTGGAGCAAAAATCATAGATGCAAAATGGAATATTTACCCGAATATGAGCACTGCAACCATTAATTTAATTACTACTAGCAGTTTTAGGGGTGGCACAGTTACATTTCAGTTGATAAGCAATACTAGCTTTGGACGTAAGGAGATTTTATCTAAAACTATAATATTGAAATACTCTACAATAGAGTGACCAGAGACTGTTGCATAATGAATAAATATGTGCTAAGCGCACATATTTATTCATTATGAAATTATTTATTGATTTAAAATGGATATACACATCGTTAAATATTTATATGTAAAAGTTCTAATATTTTAGATTTAAATATAAATCCAGTGCTGACACCGCTATCTTTACCTAATACATACGCATATTCATCAGATGTCAAATATTCGCTCATCCTACTTTCAGTTGCAGAAATTGCAACGCTTCCAAGGGATAAATCGATAAAGCACAGAGGTGGGAACATGACACACCACCAATTATTTCCTTCTCCATTTCCAATAACAATTTTAAAAGCATTATATTCTCCGGCAGGAAGGCTTATAGTTCCATAAGATTTTAATGGAAAATTCTCATCGTCAAAAAATACATTTACATCATAATCATATCCAGCTTTGGCTATTTCTTGTTTTGCAACTTCCTTTATCTCTTCTTCTTTTTGTGTTAAAATTTCTCTAGCTTCTTCGAGAGATTGTACATTTTCTAAATACGGATCCAGAAACTCTAAAACTTTGTCTTTTACCTGTAATTTTAAATTTTGATCCTCATCGCTATTGGAATTTGCGAGGACGTGGAATCTGATCAATTTTTCTGAAATGGATTTTTGCATGCTCGCCCTTGCATCCACCATATTTGAATAAAAATAAAATGATATTATTAAAAGTATTATAAGTCCTATAAATTTTTTCATCACAATGACCTCCTGTTTTTAATATTATAATTATGGACAAGTAATCAAAGTTTAATCATTTTTTTATAATTTATTTTATGCACATAAATGTTTAAATGATAATGCATAAATTAAAAGAACCTCGAGGATACTATATTTAATAATTATTGGGGTGATTCTATGAAAGAGGTTAT
>JGI20166J26741_10047782_pt1 | contig 17535 bp, 16 predicted proteins | sample TergutCu122P5_FD_26741 | JGI IMG/M metagenome (IMG submission 26741)
GCCTGAACTGGGATTTAAATGCCCCACGCTGAAGGGTTAAAAAATTAGTGTATATAGGTGCGTCATGTGTTATACTATATGGTGTCCCGATGGGTTAACACAACATAAAATAATACATTATGACTTCTGTTCCTTAATACATTTTAGAATTTAAATTACTCCTCATATTGCATTGTTATTAATTTCACTGAACTGACATAACCCCACTGATGGCAATCTAATATTGCAGGTATTAAGAAATAATCAGCCAGGTGATTTCTCAAAAGCTGCACCCTCAATAATCTCTGCAATCCACCTTCTTCCTCATCTAAAATAGTAAAAGCAGTATGATTTACTGCGAAGCATTTGTCCATGTCACAAACCAGTCCTTCCTGAATTCTAACAAAATTGTGTACGACAACAGATCCGGTAATCATTCAGTTCACAGTTTCTTCTTTGCGGCCCACTGGTCCACAGCCACTATAAACTTGACATCTAATATTCTGAATTCACATTAAATATACATCTTTTATTTGTTAGCATTCTCTAGGACATGGTCTTACTAAATTGATTTTCAGTGGAAATGGTCTTTTATTATAAATATTAAATGTATAAAACTGAAAACATGCTCTTATGTATTAAGTCAGAAACATCCACTTGAGAAGATGTCAAAAACAAATCAGTTTCCTCAGCATGTACATGCTAATCAGACAAAAGATTTCCTGCTTGGAAATGAGTGATGTTTCTTGCAAATCAGTGGTGTTACAGTTTTCAGTTTCCTTGGTGTGTGCTCACCCTAACAGACAAACCCCCATCAGTTGCAACCTACTCTAATTCTGCTCTTATCATGTTCACACCCCAACAAAATATTCTCCTTAGCATTTACGTTTTAACTTCAGTGTAAAGATGATACACAGTATAGTAAGGCCTGCCTAAATCAGAACTGGAATTAAGCAGGGACCAGAAACATTTTCTGGTTCCAAGAAACTAGGGTACAAGATCACTTAACAACAAAAAATATTTACTGTGGTGAAAGTAGTCAGGGCACCTTAATTGTACATTGTTTGCACGAATATTAAGTCTGTTCATACATTCTTTTTCTTTCCACTCAAAGACTGTGTAGTACAAATCTGTCCCAGTATTCTAAGTGTTAAAATTGATCTCACCATCTACTTTGGGTCTTCCCACATACCTGTATCATTTCAGATTATGTATCAATGCTCACTTTGGTGGTTTCTTTGCACACTATTTACATGCTATTTCCAATTCAAAAGAGACTTCTTTACTATTTTAGCTACATCCCCACTCAGAAACAATCTCTTACTTTTTCATATGGCAATCTGTCTTTTGAAGTTACTCTCAGTAAAGCAATCCCATTACAGGCCTAGACAGGCTCTGAGGGTTCCAGGAGGTTGAGGCTCCCAGATTTCGAGACAACAGGCACATGAAGGTGGTAAAGGTGTCAGCCCTATGCACTGGCTGCCTTTACCCCCCAGGAAATATTCCTGGTACTCAGTTCTGTTAGAGGCTGAGTCAACCTCAGGACCATTGTTGGGCTGGAAGGATTACGTCAATGAAAAATTCCAATGACACCATCAGGAATTGAACCTGCGACCTTCTGGCTTGTAGCGCAGTGCCTCAACCAACTGTGCCACCGCGTACCCCCATTACTCTCAGTAAGGACTCCAGAACTCTGACGTCGGCAAGTGTGCACACGCACGTGTGCATGTGTGTGTGTGTGTGTGTGTGAGAGAGAGAGAGAGAGAGAGAGAGAGAGAGAGACAGACAGACAGACAGACAGACAGAGTTTAGAAGTGGGGATCATGGAACAAATTCAGTTGAGCCAAATGAGAACACACACTTTTCAAAAACACAACCACAAAGGTACAATGTATGCATTATGCAGATGTATCTGATAGTTCACTATAAAGGAGGACAATAAACAGATGGAGCAAATGGGCAATTATTATTACTATTTAACATTATCCATTCCATGCATTGTGATTGTAATTAATTGCAGATACATAAGTAGTTCAAAAAGTAAGGTTCCCAATTTTATATTTAAATAAAAGAACAATATACAGAGCAACTCATGAGGTAGAGATACACTCTCACATTAGCTTAACTTCTCCACACAGTCACCTAGGCCGTTTAGACACTTATCACAGTGATATATCAATTTGTCAAGTCCTTCATACTAAAAAAAGTGGACCACGGGGCACATAACCATTTCTGGACTTCATTTTGAACATCTTCACTGGAGTGGAATTGCTGACCTCTGTTGTGCTTTTCACTTTTGGGAACAGATGGAAGTCCAATGGTGCCAGATCAGGACTGTATGGTGAATGTGGAAGAATTTCCCAGCCCCAGGAGTTCAAGAGATTCACAGTTGCAGCAGCACGGTGAGGTCGAGTATTGTCATGCAAAAGAAAAACAATTGTGGTCAACAGTCTTGGTCTCTTTTCCTAAATAGCCTCTTCGAGTCTCTTTAGAGTTTCCTGAACCAAGCAGCTGCACTTGTTGTTGAACCAGAAGGTGTGAAATCAACCAACAGAACTTCATAAACATCCCAGAAAACAGTGTCCATCACATTCTCTGGAGACTGCACTGTCTTGAAATTCTTTTTGACTGGCAAGTAGGGATACTTCCAGGTCACTGATTCAGCCTTCCTCTCTGGGGTGTAATGGAAGACCTAAGTCTCACCTCATGCTTCATAACATTGAAGAAGCATCAGGGATGATACCATGAGTGTCTTTTGTGTTCCTCAGTCAGATGATCAGGAACCCACCTGGAGCAAACTTTCCTGCAGCCGACATTCATAAACAATGTCCTGAATGGTGCCTCGAGAAAGATTAAACCTAAATTCCAATTGAGCAATACTCACACATATGTCTGCTTGCGCTGCTACATCAATATCCTGAACATGATCAGCAGACATGGAAGGCTGACCACTCCTTTGTCCATCCTTCACATTCACTTGACAAGTGTCAAACTCCATGCACCACTTGTGAACATGTTGTGCTGCCATCACATTACCACCATACACTGTCACCAGCTCACAAGGAATATCAACAGGTGGAGAATATTTGCCCATAAAAAATGAATGACAAAACACACTTTTTCTTTTGCCACTCTTCTAGTACAGCTGCCATCTTGAAATCACTGCTGTGTTTGTCCACATTATCTGAGGTGCTGTGCTACTGCTGTCTGGCGCCGAACACATGTACTAACTGTACACACACTTGCCAACTCAATGCAGAAACCCTTTCAGTAGGAGTAAAATACAGAACCTTACTCTTTGAAATGCCCTCATACCAACAAAGGCACATAAAATGCATAAAATTACATGTTATAATTTCTCCTACATGTTTTGTCAAACATTTGCCACGTACACAGAAACAACATAAATGAATCTGTACTTGTACAAAATTAACAAGCCAAAATTTATACATACAACATTAAAAAAATAATAGCAGGTATAGATATAACACTATAAATCTTATGTTGCTGACATATCCTTGGTTAAGAATTCATTAACATGTCACTGTTTATGATGTACGTATTTGTGTCAACACAAACATCCAGCATAGAATTCTTTGATCAAGAAGGACCTAGTACTGTGAATGTGGTTATAATTAAAGTACATGAAGATGTTTTGTAGATACATACAATATAAATGTCAAATATTTTGTACATAAACTGTGACGTGCAATGGTGTATTCTGGGTAGGACAGTGGAGTATAATGAATTCGCATCGTGGAGGAGCTGATGTTGTAGAGGTGTATATGTTACAAGCAAGCATACTGGGATTGCGTCGCAAGCAACAGCAAAAAGTGGATTCTATTTGGAAATGTTTTGTTCGTTAATTAATACTCCTTGATGCTGGTAGAGATGAATGGAGCAATTTTCCGAACAACTAATGCGCTATCTGTTGTGACGTTTTTATTAACTCCATGGTGTGTTGCTTGGGACCATATTCACAGTCATTACTTCATACATATAGGGCATAAGCATAATTCCAATTATTTGTTTTTATGAACCTTTGGTATTCTAGGAACCTTTTCCTGGCCTGTCAGTTGTATGGCCTACATATAATTTATTGCGGGCTTTACATTTTAATTTAGATACAACTATCAGTGTATTTGTTTGAGTTTCTTTTTGAGGTCTAAGAAGATTACACAGTGTTCAGTGATCAAAAAGGGATGCAAAGATTAGTGTATTTAAATATACTGGTGACCTTTCTAATCAAAGAATTTAAAAAATTAAATATCACCCATTTTTGGGGTTGTTGTGCATCAAGATAACTGACAGACTTATTTTGGAGTTCACATATAATTTCCTTATTTACCCATCTTATTGTAGAGTAAGGATAACCATTACTGTGGGCAATATATAATATAGTATTATGACCACATTCACAGGACCGGACAGATGACAACATACTAACCAACTTATAACCACGGATATGTAAACAACATTAGATTTATACTGTTATATCTACAGCTGCTATTACATTCTTAACACCGTATACAAATATTTTAACTCACAGATAATATAAAAATTCCTGCATATTTTTGTCGCCTTGAATATGGTGAACATTCGCTCAAACATGTAGGAGAAGTTATGTATATAGATAACTTATACGTTTATACATTTTATGTGCATGTCATGATATATATTAATTGTTATTACTAATGTTGTTGTTAAAATACACAGCATGGAGATGTGAACCCGCACCAGTGTGGCCCCTGCACTGATCTTACACTAATTACAGTCTGCAGTCCACCTCAGTGTTGAGTAATTTATTTAATTTGTTATTGTAAGATTTTCAGCAGTACACGTACATTTTGCTATTTCACATATTACTGCGAAGAAAAACTATTTACAAATTGCACGTGAAGGAATACCGAACAAGGGCAAAAGGAATACTGTGACATGAAGATCAGAACTTTCCTTTCTGCAAAAACAGTAGCAGACCATTTGAATACGTTGCCAGGAGATTGCAATATCACCTCAGTGTGAACATTTTAAAGAACAATCAACTGTAACACACAGCATTATAAAGAATTCTAACTTGTCAGGATCCATCAACCAGGAACCAGATAATTTGGTTTACCATACACTTGTCAGTTTTACATATTTATTTAGAAGACAGATGAAAGGTGTGTAAAACATAATGATTTACTTTTCTCTTTCTTGCATCTGAGGGACTAACCCTGCCAGGTTTGAAAACCAAGGGAACTGTTGCTTTTACCCAGGTAGCTGGCACCAGGTTCTCTGTTCATATTGAGTTGTGGAGGGTCATTATTTTATCTGACCCATACCACTAGCCATTTTCCTGCCACTATTCAGTTTCCCCTGAGTCAGGGCCCACACATTTTAGTTCAACGTACTGCAGTCAATGTTAGGCTTCTATCCATCATATTTAAATATGGTGCTAGAAATGGTTTCCTTCAGTTCACAGACAAGCAAAACATTTAACAATACAATGTTCATTGCTTGCTGCAGCTCTACTGATGAAAATGAAAAAAAAAAACACATGCTGAATGCTTTCTGACTGTCTTCAGTGTGGGGATTATTAGTATGCATTTTATCCTTTAATGTGTGCCAAATGTAACACACAGATTCAGATTTAATGAATGAAGAGGACACACTCCCCTATTTATAGTCTGTCACCAAAAACACTCTGTAGACAAATATAAGTGTTTGTGATGTCAGCTGATGCAATGCCTCGCTGACCAAAAGGTTTATGTTCTCTCATAATTGCATATGTGTTCAAAATGTGTCTTAATGTAACATATAGGCATAAATTTATAATCTCAGAAAAAATGGCCCCAATAATCCTCACTGCATTCACAGGACACCATACAACCAAAATACAATGTAAAAGCACATCAAGGATTAACATGGGATTTCCTGCAGGCTAAAACATGCTATTCTGAGAGTTTACACAGCCACTGAGATGCATACAAGCTTCACGGCTAAGAGAATAATTGTGGGGTTTATTTCTCCAGCATACATCTCATGAAGGTACCCACGCACAAAATACACTTCTTGTAGGAACTGTATTTGGCATACATATCATATAGAAACATGCACTCCTGCAATGGGTTCATCATTGTGACTGATGACACACTGACAGACCTCACAAGATCTCTGATGCAGTGTGAGTGAGTGAGGCAGTGGGTGGGCTAAGTTTTATATGTGAAGCAACAGAAACACCTAAACTGTAGGGGAAGGTGAGAGAGCACTGAGTTATAGATAGTGTCAAGACCAGGTGGCATGTCACAAGTTCATTGATACTGTAGTTCAAGGACATAGGCAGTTAATGTTTAAAGGCTCAGTGTCAGAGAGAGGTGATGACAGCAGGCAAATTGTATTTACCAATCTATCTTATGCTAGTAAAGAAATCTTGATGGAGGGAAAGAGTCAGCAGTACCTACTCTGCAACAACATTCATTTTGGGTTCAGCCATTTAACACACGCTGTCAAAAGTTACATTTCTGGACACTGCAGGGCATTCTGTGAAGCCACTGCAATAAGTCCCTTTTTATCTTGCTTGCTACATTGATGTGCCATATATTTTCACTTCTGAATCCTGTAAAATGGTTATAAATGGAAGAAAACTGCCCTGATGAAATGTCTGAATTAGCTAATAAAAATGAAAAGGGGGAATGGTAACAAAACTGACTATAAATTATGGCACAAGGTTGCAAATCATAAGGAACATCACAATATAATTAAATCTGTAAGGAATTCTAACACTGGCGATGGACATTCTAAACATAAGAGTATAAAAAGTAACCCTTTGGTGCCAGAAATGCCTGGTGGGAGCTGCAGAAGACCAGAATTTAATAAAATACATAGGAAGGCTATTAAATAACATCAACTTACATGAAATTCAGCATTCTATGAATCACACTGTGACAGGTATAATTAATGTTAGGCACCAAGTGTTAAGTCATCATACAGCCACTTGGGTGCTGCACTCCTACATTGCTTAAATCAGAAAGTGGAAGGAGTACCCACCTATGATCCAATATCAACATAAAAAGGAGTTCTTCCATGAGTAAATGGGTCTCATCTGATTGTCCAACCAGATGTAATCAACACCATGGAATTTGCAAAAATGGACTCTTCAGTGTTATGCTGCTTTAGCTACTTTCTTCTGCACTGATATTCAAAAATTTATGCTACAAGAAAACCTGACCAAATACACAATGCTGACGAGTCTGGATTATACTAGCAAGGCCTTTGAACATGAACCCTGGTTTTGAAAAAGGAATACCTGATGTTCATGCATTATGAAAACATCTCCTGATGATGGCTGCATTGTTGCCGCCATTATAACACTCATAACACAGCTTGTAAAGCAAAGTGTGACTGCATCCATGAAATTACACTAAAGGGCTGGTCTTATAACAAATCTTATCAGGTGAGATAATGGTACAATATTATGGAAAACATTGAGATTACTAAATATTGCAGTGGTGCCTTAGATGTGAAAAGAGTGATGCTTAATTACACATGCAGGAAACTTCCTCCAGATATAGGAAAAAATTATTTGCTGGGTTTCTTCAAGTCAACAAATTTCAAATTACTGATCTAATACATGTTCTGAAAGAATTTAATAATGGTTTTGGAAAAAAACCTGAAAAATATTTGCAAGTGGCATGTGTCAATCTGGCTTCCTATATGACAAACATATTACTAGAACATAGCGATCACGAATACAATGCAAATAGCAACAGTGAAAAAGGACAGACTATAATATGCGAATATGTTGACATTTTTCTCGACTGTTTGGAACACCAGAGGTTTGAGTATGGTGACGATGTTACACACAGCATCTTACTACAGCATGTTCACACTCTGCTGGACTACACAGGACAACAGGGGTATATGGTAATATTACATCTACAGGAAAAACTGTCATGACAAGTTGAAACAAGACACAAAACAAATTTACAAATTATTTGTGAAACTAAATAATCTGTGCAGACCAAAAACATAAATTACGAATAAGTAATTTGTGACGTATTATAAGAACAGAAGAGAAAATATCCATGCTTTGCAATTATTCATGCATCTATTCCCGTCTGAAAGCCCACATAATTGGGAACTGAGAGGGTATCATTTATCCATTTTTAATACTATGCAACAACAAAGATTCACCTGGGTAGTTTTGGGCAAATGTAAATGAGTACAGTTTTGTGCATATGTAATTGTGATCTTGCAGAACTTGAAAATGTGCAAAAATATGCACCCCCAAATGCAAGTACATCTGTAACTCAACACAAAGCCAAACTGCACTGTCTCAAAAACAACTACTGGAGTCATTATGTGGGAATGAACTTGCACTGCAAGAATGCTGAAATAAATTTACACAAAATAAACTGAGTTTGGTCTTATCAGTACGAACTCAGAACTAAAACCGCTGTGAGCATACAACAATAATATTTGTAATGATATGAACATCCGAACGAAAATACCATCAGCAATTGGCCAATATTTAGGCTCTACTGGCCTTAGTCCAGCTCATGCTTCAACATCTGCTGCTATTAGTTCAACCCACCACATTCCCTAGCATGCTTCTGTGGGTCCATTCAGCTGCTCATCCGAGTACAAACAGAACAAAGTGTATCACACCAGCAACATCCAGAGTTAACTATATCACTCCAACTTTCAAGCTTCAACCAAATTCCAATAAATGATCTTAAATGTATTCATTATTCACTACAAACACACACACCCCGTCAAACAATATTAAAATCATTACAACCAACTGCAAAGTAATGAGCTTCAAAAACGTTACTGGTAATCGCAAATACACTTCACACATTTTCCCTGGGCTCGTCCACCTTCATGTCAGACATTAACTAGCTCTGAAGATGGCTGCCCTTCACCAGAACATGCAGGAGTGTGTTTGTGGATGAACATAATCTTCACAAAGCTCATTAGTGTAAAACTGATGATGCTGGTTGGAATAATAACTTACACATCATATAGCTTACAATGATCATGCTTATTCAGCTTCTAATGATCAACTTTCTGCTGATTATTAATGAAACACACGAGTCCAAATTCTAATGATAGTTAATAGATTTTGAACAATGTCAATGCACAACTCTTGGAACACAACCATGCTGTCACAAAGTACCAGTTTATTTCCCACACAATAGCTAATAGTGTCACTAATATTATCACATTATAAGGCAAGACACGCATATAAACACACACACACGCACACACACTCAACATTATTAAGTCTGCCTAACCTTAATGTTTATAGTCATTACAGTGATCGGGTTCTTGCAATGAGGTGACAGTTGTGTAACGTAACAAAGTTATTACTAACAACAAAAGCACAGATTTTGGAGCATAAATAATATATAACCGCAAACAACTCGAATCCTATTTCTTTACAAAATTATGTCCGTTGCAATCATTGCTATGCCGACCTCTTCGTAACAGGTGAAACACCCATGTTAGGACCTACTTACCTTTTTCGGGAGAAAAATTACTCAGTTGTTCGTCATCGCGTGACACTTGTGTGATGATGGACGATGCGTCCATTTAAACATTTGTTTCTTATCCTGTTATTGTGCTCAATTTTGGAAAAGTAAATGAGAAACACCATAAAAAAAATTCTTGAATTTCAAAATGGCAGATGATCTTTCACTCCTCTCGACTTGTTGTGGTAATGACTACGTACATCAACATGAGACTAAAAGCACGTGATAAGTAATAACAATTAATTAAAATCTAATGCAGGTTTCTCCGAGTGTTCAAGATCATAATATTCTAATATACACGTGGTCAACCACACTGAGTTCAGATATAGGTTTCCAGAATTAGCGATACGTTGACAATGTGAACTGAATATGCACATGAAGATTATATTCAATTATAAATCAATTTAAAAAATAATTATTTCCTGTAGCAGAAATTGTTCACCTACAAAAAATGTGTGCATGAATGTTTATTCATTTTAATTATTCATTAAGTGGAATGACTATTTTATACGGAGACACATCAACATTGGGGTCGGATGTCTTCGAATTTTTCTTTGCTTCCTACCATGCAATTCGCTGCCGATATGTTGGTGTTTAGTATGTGATGCAGGACAATCAGTATGTAAATTAAAATACGGCCTGCACTTCCAACCAAAGTTAACTTAATAATCCAATGGAACGCAGAAAACTAAGACTGATATCTAGTAACCAAGGTCACTATGTTGTCATATTCGTAACACATCCGTGATCGACCATAAAGCTCTGTTAAACTTCGCATCCACACCCCAGTTCTTCCATTGATATAACTCCATCCTTGATGCTTATGCTCTCTGGTTACAGGCTTTTGTAGCCAGTACATGGACGATTCTTAGTAATCGGGAAGAATGAAACGACCCATGGCAATTATTCCTTGCGTCTGAATCTACGAAGACCACACTTTTATTTGCACGTCACGGTGTATACACATATTATAGAACGCTAGGCTGTTGCTTAAAAGGGTAAGTTGTTATATACCTTTGAAGGGTGGCATCTTCTATACGAACATTGGCAGTATGGTGACGAATAATTTCCACTGTCTCCCATGTGGGGCACTGTTGTCCTGGGATAGGAAAATGTATACCTTCGCGTGCTTTACGATGTTCATACTCGTCTACTGGAAACAGGACTTTTTGTTTACGACAGAATAATGAAACGATATGGAAATTGTGGTATTAGAATGATGTTACCGCAACGAAACATTCATACATATACGTGGACCTCTGAAATGGGAAGATTAATAGCCGGCTTGATTGGATATTGATAGGTAGGATATGAAATTCGAGTATACGAGGTGCTACCCAAAATTTCTGAGAATTTGCTCGTAATAACATTAATAATTATTTTAAGCCCTAATTTCCACCGTCACCTTCGACGTAGTCCCTTGAGCTTGTATAAAACGATCCCAGCGATTTTGCAGTTTTTGGAAGCAATCAATGAAGTCTGCCGGCGTTAGCGTGTTTAGTACCTGTTGCGATTCTGCTTGGATCTCTTCAATGGATACGAAACGCCGCCCTTTCAAGCGGAGCTTCATTTTAAGGTACACGTAGAAAATGCAGGGGGGCAGGTCTGGTGAGTAGGCAGGGTGGGGAACAGTGGTCATGTTTTTTGTCAGGAATTTCCTCACAATGCCCCACCTAGGGATTGAATGACCTTGACGTTAGTGGTGGGGCCTGTGTGGTCTAATGAGTCATAGAGCTATGCTGGCGGTAGCGTAGCACCTGGTAGGGCCTCCCATGTAAGACAGGTTCGTGATGATGACCCAGACTAAGACGCAATTCAATCGGTCCTCCAGTATTGCTTGGAGTTGGTTGCAAGGATGACAACCTGCTCCGGAAAACAACATTGTTGAGAAATCTAAAGAAGCAATGGCCGGACTGTCCAAAATGCGAGGACCTACGAAACGATCTTAGGACCGGAGAATTGGCTCGTGGAATGTCTTATCCTTATATAGATCAAAATCATTACAAATGTTGTTGCACCAACTTGAAAAATGTTATGTGGACATAACTTGCGTACAGGAAAGGAGATGGATAGGATTGGGAACAACAGAAAAGAAAGATTGGATCATTTTTTGCAGCTGTGACAAAAAGGAACACAAGCTACGAACAGGATTTGTAATCCACAAGAAGGTTAAACATCTTATTATGAACTTACAATCCAAATCTCCCGGGGTGTGCTGGTTAGGGATTAGGGGTAAGTTTTTTAATTGCAGTATAATTAATGCCCATGCTGCAACGGAGGAAAATTCTGATATTGAGAAGTATGCCTTTATGATGAATTAAGGAATTTGTATGATGCTTACCCCAAGCATGATGTAAAATTAATAATAGACCTGAATGCACAGATTGGCAAAGAGGCAATATATTACCCTACAATATGGAAGGAAGCTCTCCACCAGGAGAGTAATGAAAATGGGAAAAGACTAATCCATTTTGCTGCATCGAGAAACATGTATATCGGCACCACATTGTTTCAACATAAGGGCATACATATGATAACGTGGAGATCTCCAGATGTACATCATTTTAGTCAAATAGACCACCCTCATAGATTCACGACATGTCTCTCATTTACCCTACAATAGGGAAGGAAGCTCTCCACCAGGAGAGTAATGAAAATGGGAAAAGACTAATCCATTTTGCTGCATCGAGAAACATGTATATCGGCACCACGTTGTTTCAACATAAGGGCATACATAAGATAACGTGGAGATCTCCAGATGTACATCATTTTAGTCAAATAGACCACCCTCATAGATTCACGACATGTCTCTCATTTAATGGATGTTAGATCACATCGATACGCCCAAGTTAACTCAGATCATTTCCTCATTGTTTCTCGAATTCAGGCTAGGATTTGTAATGCTAAAAAGTTCTCTGGGAAAAAGGTTGAAGAATATGACCACGAAAAAATGACTCTGTTGGAGAAGCAAGTTGAGCATAAAATAAATCTGATAGAATATCTACAGGAACTCGTCATAAACCCTGATGATAGTCTTCATAGCAGATGGAATAATATAATTTGTACAATTAATAAAACAGCTGAAGAAGTATTTGGAAAAAAAGCAGAAAGCAGCCAAATGACTGGTTTTCAAAAGAATGCCAAGAGGTTACAAAAGTCAAGAATAAAACATATGCTAACATGCAACAGTGAAGTTATACAAGAGCTTCAGCTGATGAGTATCGAAAAGCAGGACGAAAAGAAAAACAAGTACGTAAGAGGAAGAAGAAAAAGTAAGAAATTAATCAGATTTTAAAAAGTTGGAGGAATTAGGACAACAACACCAAACTAGACAATTCACAGGAATATAAACAATCTTAGTTAGGGATTTAAAACCATGGCTTACAATATGTGAAAGTAAGAAAGGAGCGATTATTACTGAAAAAGATGATATGTTAAACAGATGGAAAGACTATTTTCATGAGCTTCTTAATAGCATGGAGCAACAAAAAGAACCACCTATAATGCAGAATCATAATGACACCAATGAGGAAGACTCCACCTACAGTAGAAGTGGAAATAGCAACTCAAAAATTAAAGAAATACAAAGCTGAAGGTATGGATAACATAACAGCAGAGCAGTTTAAACAGGCTGGAAATGAATTAGTAACACATTTACACATTATCATAAAGGAAATTTGGCCAAAGAAAAAAATGCCAGCAGATTGGAATTTAAGTGTAATTTATCCCATACATAAAAAGGGAGATATAATGGAATGTTCGAACTAAAAATCAGTCTTTTAAACACAGCCAACAAAATATTTTCCAATAGATAGGGTGCGGCATTTTACGTTACCCATTTTGAAAGTAGGATAACACATTTATTGTACACAGCACTAAATACAAATGAACACGGTTAAGTAAGTCAGTGTCTTGGATTCACAAAAAAAAAGCCTCACGTCTTCAATACTACGTCTTGGAGATGTCCTCCATGACAATCAAGGCATTGCTGCCATCTCCCAGGTACACTTGCCATGACGCGACGTTGAGTGTCCTGCGTATCATTCGCAATCTCCTGACGAACTTCATTTTTAAAGCTGTTAATGTCAGGGAGGGTGTGAGTAAAAACTTAAGCTTTCAAATACCCCCATAAAAAAAAGTTTGCTGCAGTAAGGTCCGGTGAATTGGAGGTCAGAGTGCGTGTGCACCATCTGTTTGCAAAAACGGACTCGCAACGCTTTGTGCGCAGCAGTTAATTCCTGGACTTTTTGCAGTTTATACGGGTGAAAATGCAAATCATGATGTAAATTTCGTCGCGCACTTCTGTCCGACAAATTCAAGAGTTGGAAATGCCGCCTCACTGATCGACGTGGATTCCTCTACAAGGCTATTCTCACACGCTGGATATTTTCAAGTGACCCGACGGTGTTTCAACGGGTACGGGCTTTAACCTTTACGGATCCAGTCTCACGCCACTGACGCACCCACTGACCCATTATTTTTCTTGAAGGTGCAGTCCACGTTGCCGATCATCACCAAATTTCCGACGAAACTCTCGCTGCACGGATACGATCGTCTTGCTTAACACGAACTGTTCCACACAAAATATGCGCTGCTGCACGGACCAACGTTCCATTGTTTATTGAATCCAAGTCCACACGGAACCCAAACACCGATGTCAGCGACCACTCCCATAAACCACACAAGCACTATTGCCAATCAAAATGGGTAACGTTAAATGCCGCACCTTATATTACTTACAAGAATTTCACCTTTTGCCGAAAACATAATTGGAAACTATCACTGAGGTTTCCGGAAGAATAGAACCACAACAAATCAAATATTTACGCTAAGAGAGATATTGGAAAAGACTAACGATTATGGTTTTGAAACACGTAATTTATTTATTGATTTTAAATCTGCGTTTGATACAATAAGGAGAGAACAGTTATACAACGCAATGAGAGAATTTAACATTCCAAATTACTTGATAAGACTTACACGGATGGCTATGGAAAAGAAAAAAGTCAGGAGATAATTCAGTCTGATTTATTAGTTTACAAAGAAAGACCTCACACAAAATGAATCATTGGCTTGTATGCTCTTTAACCTTGCTTACGAAAAGGTTGTAAGAAATGCAGTAATACAGACAAATGGAACTATGTTTTACAAATCGGTCCAACTTTTGGCACATGTAGATGATATAGATGTAATAGCAATATCCCAAACAGCATTAAAGGAGGCCTTCGTTTCACTTGAAAAAGTAGCTGGACAATTTGGCTTAATGATAAACGAGGTAAAAAACAAATATTTGACTGAGAGAGTAAATAGAAATCAACCCAAGCACTATAAAATTGAGAATTTAATTTTGAAACGGTACAGATTTTTACATATGTGGACTCTTTTATAAATGTTAACTGATAATTCTGCTGAAATTAGGAAACGAATATTATTGGTTAATAAGGTTTTTAGAGATTACACAATTTAGGACTCAGTTTTTATCTATAAAAAACAAAGTAAAATTATATAAGACCTTAATCAGTCCAGTGCTGGCATACGGCTTTGAAACCTGGGAATTGTCAAAATCTGATGAAACATTTTAGGAGTTTTTGAAAGAAAAATTTTGAGAGCCAACTTCGGACCCACAAACGAAAATGGGGAATGGAGAATAAAACACAATAATGAGTTACATGGAATTAAAATAAAGTTCGCGAACTCATCGCGGTGAAAGTGCTATATACCTCATTGCTGAATAACACCGGGGTCGCCTTCAAAGTACTCCCCTAGGAAAGCTATACACCGATGCCAGCGCCTAGTCCACACTTCAAAACAATTTCTGAACTTGTTTTTGTGCAATAACTTTCAAAGCTGCGGTTGTATAACTCCTGATGTCATCAGTGTCATCAAAATGTCTTCCTTTCAATATTTCCTTTAATTTCGGGAACAGAAAAAAGTCACTGGGGGCTAGAACCGGTGAATAGGCAGGGTGCTACAACACAGTTAATTTGTTTAGTAGGTAAGAAAACTCCTTTGTTTTTGATCTTCAGTGAGCGCCTTTGAGACCATTTTTGCACACACCTTCCTCATGACAGGGTCTTCAGTTAAGATTTTCCTTACTGTTTCTCTGTTGATGTTCGCTTGCTATGTTATGCTCCTGACAGTCAGCCGACGATTTTCACGCACAATTTGACGAAAGGTTGCAAAGTTTTCTTCAGGTCTGCTTGTTGCTGGCCCTCCTGATCTCTCTTCGTCAGTGACACTTTCTTTTCCCTCAGAAAAACATTTCTCCCACTTGTAACCTGCTGTTTTCCTCACAGCATAATCCCCGTAAACTTGCACTAACATCAACTTCAACTAACAACAAGAAATTCAATGTTCGTTCGTTGCTCTGATTCAAGATCCGACATTCTCTCGGGGCACACCAAAACACACGCAAACAGTAATAGATGCCACTCTTAAACGGACTGTCATAAATCAACAACAACACAGCTGTGACACGCTGATATGTCAACGTCATCAAACAATACTAAGGCTTTTGTCCAGTGCTCTCACGGCAGCACACGGTGATGAGTTTGCGAACTTAATTGGGGTTCCAATTATATGCATTGTATAAAAGAGTGACATAATAACATACATTAAAATTAACCGCATAAGATGGGCAGGACATCATTCGACTTGAGGAACAGAGCCCTGCAAAAGGAGTCCTTGTTGACGTAGTAAAAAAGAAGTCAAAGAGGTAGGCGAAAACTGAAATGCGATTACGGCGTGATCGGTGAGGCCAGATTGTTGGGGGAGAGAAACTGGAGGAATGCTGCAAGGAATAGGGACAACTGGCAGAAGCTTATGAAGAAGGCTTTGGCTCAAAATGGACTCTTGTGCCAATGATGTTGATGATGATTCCCTCACAACGAGCGAGGTGTGTGCAGGAGCATTGTGATGGTGCCACAACCATTCACCGTTCTTCAACATCTCAGGCAGTTTACGTCTCACATTTTCCCTCAGTCGTCTCAAAACCTTGCAGTAAATCGTCCCATTGAAAGTCTGACCAGGTGGAACAATCTCCTTATGCACATTTCCTGGAAAGTTAAAAAAATGATTAGCATGGAACTGGTGTTGCTGCGAACTTGTCGAGTTTCTTTTTGGTGGCCGAGAGGATGGCGACTTCCTTTGAGAAGACTGTTGCTTTGTTTCCGGATCATAAACATACAGCCAAGATTCATCTTCAGTTTTGACACTGGACATGAATTTAAGATCATGTCTAGCAGCTTTTTGCAACTAGGTGCGCACCTGAAGCCGACGGTATCGATGGTCATTGTTCAAGAGGCGAGTAACAAATTTTGATTCAATTCGTCTCATGTTCAGTTGATCCAATAGAATGCGTTGACATGACCCTATGACAGTCAAACGCCATTACAAACGTCGTGGATAGTCTGTCTTCTGTTTTCTAGGAAAACTTCACGTACTTTCGCAATCATTTCCGAAGTTGTGCATGCGGACAATCGAGCAGAATGTTCTTCCACAGATTCCCGGCAATGTTTAACTGACGGTTGAAAGATACAGCAAGAGGCACCTAACGGCGTTAGTTCGTAGCGCTAAAGTTTTGCGCGGTATATTCAAATTCTCGGAAATTTTGGATAGCACCTCTTACTCGATACACGAAGTTTAAGGAGGGCTCACAGTGATCTCGATCACTATCTGGTGGGTGCAAAAGTTAGGTAAGAACTGGAATTACATAAAAAAACAGGACTGAAATTTGAAGTGGTACGACATAATCTCAGGAAGCTAAGTGAGCTGGAGGATGGATAATAATATCAGATTAATCTTAAGTTATGACATCCACGTTGTGATAGATAATATGATGGTACAGAGTAGTACAGTTGAACACAACTAATAATGTGGTGTAGTATTTATTGCTAAGACTACATGTTTCGCCCCTTTCACTGGGCCATCATCAAGTCTTATATTGTGCCTCGGAGGAGACTATACAGTGTATTGAATGCAACGAGATCTCGTTGGTAGCGTAACCATTGACAATATCGGGATAACCTATTATAAAGATTAA
>JGI20166J26741_10048893_pt1 | contig 17531 bp, 6 predicted proteins | sample TergutCu122P5_FD_26741 | JGI IMG/M metagenome (IMG submission 26741)
ATGACTCGATAAGAGTCGAAACATGTAGCCCATGTATCTATGGTTGTAGATATACCAATAAACTGTTGTGTTAGACTGTTACATTTAGTCCCTATATTGCCGTAAGGGAAGTTCAGATTTGCACTATCAACCTACGTCTTAATCAAACGTTAACGTTCTGTAATGAGTTAGTATCAGCTGTTTGGTTGCCAACTCATTACTATCATTCAGCTAGCTGACTGTTTCTCAGTTACACGCTCACGCTTGGCTGATAAAATTGGGAAACGGTGTGACAGCAAAGATATCTCTAAATTCAGTAAAACGGATTTTAACAGAAAAGTTATTATACAGGTAACTATCTTCTGTAATGTGACGTCATATACCCTGGTGGATATGTATAGCAAGAGTAGTTCCATGAAGTCTCTAGTTTCAGGCGCAGGTTACATTAATGAGTTGATGTCACAAGTCGGGAGAGTGCGCGAAGTCATGTGCCCGTAGGTCAACGTGTTTCTGCAACCAAAGAGGTGCAGGTGCCTGTATTCGTCTGCTTACGTAGTAGCTACAAACATACGACTGAGGTAGGAGGATCGTTAGGTTTGTGAGACTCGCGCTGAAGGTTGTCATGTTAAATAAGGGGGGCTTTGTAGATGTAACCCAGCTATACCGACATTTTAGTGGAACCTACTGCCTCCATGTGTTTTCAGAACGGATTCATCAGGCTGTTCCGAAACGTACGTGTATGTCTACCAGAATACAAAGTGTACCATCACAGAAGGCAGTTACGTCCGTACTTACCATCATGGAAACCTCAAATATCACAAATATTTTCACGATTTTTGAAGTGTCATAAGTATTATGAACAGCTTATAGGTATGTTAGAGAAACGTCACACACTGGCAACTAACTCCAGAGGCTTTGGTTTACGCGCTTTCTCCTTGTCAAAACACGGCATGTATTCTCTACGAAGGCCTAGGCCTGTTTCCCTTGCTAGTCAATACTATTCTAGCAATGGTCAACACCTATGAGACGAGCAAGTGGCAGATCGGTTATTATGTTGTTTGACTATGCTGTGTAAATTTGTGAGATTGTGTTAAATTCTACAAAAGGTAAAAAAAAGCAAATGTAAAGATAACCGTAGAACAAGCCATGAAGGCCCAGAATGGATGTAGAGGTACAACGCTACTCTTTCTTTGACCTCGGTGGTAGATGGGGTTGGGTAGTTAACGTCACGCCCCGGCCGCTTTACGCCAGGGAAAGAGAAGCGGTACCCATTCTGCAGGAGGCGGGTAGGCCTCAGGGCCGGTCTGCACAGGTGCGGAAAATCTCTTCCCTACAAGGTTTCGATCCCCGAACCATCCAGCCAGTAGCGAGTATAATAAACGGATAATAAATGCAAACCAATGTGCGGAAGAAGTTTCGTGGCCTGATTTGGGCAGCTAGCTGGCACTTTCTTCCGGAAGGGAACGCACGTAGTCAAAAATTACGATTCGTGATTCGAGCCAGCTATCTTCCGAATGGGAGTCAGACGTGTTACTGCTGTGGTAATACGCTTGGTGTAAGCACAATCGGCGTGGTTTTCAAAAGCAGCCTGCACGATGCAAAAGTGGGCGGGCTGAGCAGCAGCAGGAAAATGTCTGTCACGTGGGAAGACCCAGAACTAAACGGAAAGCTCAGGTTTATATCTTCATTTCCAAATCAGAAGAGTAAAATTAGCTCGGCTTATATATGTAGCCGTAATAGATAGCCTCGTCTCATTTTATTTTCACAATTCGTTTTCATTATTCTCTTTAGTCCTATATGAGATCTGCACTATTTTCTGTACACCTTTACTGGGCAATTTGCAATGTAATGAGAAATTTCAGTTTCTTATTTTGAGTATCTCCCTTAATCTGACATAGAGATAAAACACACAAATGCATATGAACACATAAGAATATATTTTATTATAATCGTAATTGGCCTTCTGCATTGATTGGGTGAAAGAGTTCAAATACCTGGGAACAAACTTAGCAAATCAAAATTCTATTCAGGAAGAAATTAACAGCAGATTGAAGTCAGGGAACGCTTGCTATCATCGGTGCAGAATTTTTTGCCTTCCAGTTTGCTATCCAAATTTTAAAGATTAAGATATACGAACTATAATTTTGCCTGTAGTTGTGTATGAGTGTGAAACTTGGTCGCTTACATTGAGGGAGGAACGTAGGCTGAGGGTGTTTGAGAATAGGGTGTTGAGGGGATTATTTGGGCCTAAGGGGAACGAGGTAACAGGGGAGTAGAGAAAACAACATAATGAGGTGTTAAATGTTCTGTATTCCTCACTCAATATTGTTCAGGTGATCAAATCGAGAAGAATGAATTGGGCGGAGCATGTAGCACGTAGGGATAGGAGAGGCGTATACAGGGTTTTGCTGGGGCAAGCTGAGGGAAAGAGACCACTTGGAAGACCCAGGCGTATATGAAAGGATAATATTAAGATGGATCTTCAGGAAGTGGAATGGGGGCATGGTTTGGATCGATCTGACTCAGGATAGGGACAGGTGGCGGGCACTTGTGAATGGGGTAATGAACCATCGGTTTCCATAAAATGTGGGGAATTTCTTGACTAACTTAAAGCCCGTTAGCATCTCAAGAAGGACTCTGCTCCATGGTGTTAGCAAGTAAGTAAGTAAATAAATAAATAAGACCTACATGCATATGTTTCGAATTTTATATGTTCCTATGCATTCGTGGGTATACTCGTATGTCATATTAAGACAATAGAAATACATGCATGTTAGTTCATATCTTCACTGCTGACTTTAATCTAAATCAGATCAGGTCAGAAGACACAGAAATTTGGAAACTACTCATTTCCCTTTGTTTATGTACATCGTGTCTATAACACATTACAGTAAAAGTGTAGGGTTACGTACCTGTTCTGCCACAAAGTGAGGGGTCAGCCGAGCCGTTGCGTGGGGAACCTCGTACACCGCAAAGCCGATGGCGAACAACGGTTTCTTCTTGCGACTGTCTGAAACGGTCTCGTAGAACTGGGTGACGGAGACGACCACGTGGCACTTGTTGCTGCTAGTACGAGGTATCTGGATGTGGAACTGCGGGTTCATCGCTGTTGTCTCTGCATCACAGCCAGGACAATCGCAGTGCGTGAGCGTTTGGTGGAAGAAACAAGAACCGTCTCTCCAAATGTCGACCCAGACGTAGTTTGATCTAGACAGCCCTCTTTTTTAAAAAGTAAATTCTGAGAATCAGTGTGAAGAATTTCTCAGACTCTGTACTATTGTTCATTCGCAGTATATTATGAATTTCCCACAGCAGGTCTAACCTACAGTAAAACGTCTGTTTGGAAGACCAGAAAATATATGGAATATATTCCCAGGAACGGCGTTAGAGTGCCATAATTCTGAGAAGAAAGAAATAAGAAGAATAAAAAGAAACATGGACGTATTAAAAGGGAAGTAAAAAAAAAGAACATAAGAGGAAAGACGGAAACGTGTCCTCTTTCCTAACGGAAGTTTGATTATTCCTTTTTGCGACTAAGAGGCTATTCGACGTCTGCGGGTCAAAAAGATTTTGGGATTTAATTCTGTGTGGCTTCTTTGTCGTCAAAACTGATATGAAAAAAGACTGGCAATGTAAATATAACGTAACATTACGGCGCGTTCGTGCACCATTGTTGCATTGGAAAAACAATTAGTATTGCATACTGTTAGTGTGTGTTTGTAGAGTTAGGTATCCAAAATGCAATGTGCATGCGCCGTATTGTCATCTGTGTCCTGCCTGGCTCCAGAATATTTTTCCACTTGATCTCATAAACAAAACGATTTCCGAAAAAAAAGTATTGAACATAAAATGTGTTTTTATTTTCTTTACAACTTTCGTCTGAAACATTTCTCATTCTAAGAAGAACTGTGCGAGATACGATCAAAAATGTATATTCGTCTTCAAGTAAAGTACCCGCTATTCTTGTCCGATTTTAATGAACCTTGAATGTTCTCGAAACATCTTTGAAAAATACTAAAATATCAAATTTAATGAAAATCCGTCCAGTGGGAGCCGAGTTGTTCCATGCGGACAGGTCGACAGACAGACATATGGAGAGACGGACAGACCTAACGAAGCTAACAGTCGCTTCTCGCAATTTTGCGAATGCGTCTAAAAAGAATGTGAATTTCTTGACTACAGTAAATCAAAAGACGTGTATCTGTGTGTGGGTGTGAAAGGCTAGTTACCTGTGTAACTCGGTCCGCCACCTGCGTTGTACCCGGAACGCCACCGGCGTCTCGCCAGTACGGCGCGCCAGGGCTGCTTAGAATGGAGAGCAGGTTCGCTCATCCAGTCGTCCGGACCGACGTGAACAAGATCCAGGTGAGTAAAGTGTCGTGAGAAGTCCTCAAAAGACATCCTGCAAAACAACATCTTTGCAGTGACTCTCGCGACATCCCCGAAGTTGAGGATTATTCTGCGTGTTTCCTTCATGTCCTTCCACTGCTTTTTTATTTAACGGTGGCATTTAGAAGCCGACCAGCATCATATATGCCCGATACACTCGATTTTAATTTGTTAAAAATTTCTCGAAAAATCCACACAACATGTACTACAAGCATATTCAGGCACGTGTGAGGAAGAAAACTGCAGATGGCTCTATTCGAGGTTGGTGTGGAATACACAAAAATTAAGTAACTAGTAAACTTGGAGCTGGTAGCGAAAAGGAAAACAAATATGTTTTAAACCATAAGTGAAAACTGTTGAATAAGTTCGTATGATTAATCATGAATTTAAACTGACTCTAAAAGAATCAGCCTTGGGGTCTTCGTTCGTCTGGTCTTTTACGCAGCTTTGATTAGCAGTTATTTAACGATGTTTTGGGACTGACAGGCTGTCCCCAGACGTGGATGACTGAATACCAATCAACGCTGCGTGCCAGCCTAGCAGAGCAAAGGCCTCGTTTTCACCGCGGCCGAAGCCTGACATCACGAATTAGAAGTGGACTCTCATTACTACTGGCTGGAGGGAAAAAGAAAGACCACATAAATATCAAACGGAGTACGTGGTGTCCGAGCCGACCTTCGAACCTGCACACTCGGGTACTAAGGAAGTTATAATTATTTTAAAATTGGCTAAGGCAGTTCTCTTTCACATCTTTCCCCATTCGTCCTTAAAAACACTGCTTTGACGAAAGTGGGCTTAAATAAACCAAGAATCAATCAAAGCATGCACAGTGACATCTGAGATCTGTGGTTCTCAGGGAGGTGACCGTATACATTACTGTCCTCATGGATATGACGCCGTATAATTTGGTAGAAGTTCACTGATATTTCAGAGGCACTTGCTAGCTCCATCATCAGGATCGATGAAGTACCCTGAAGATGGAGACAATAAAATGTTCTGTTGCCCAGATACAATACTACCAGACTGCACGGCGTTACAGCTTAGAAGAAAGTAATTTCCATTGATGGTACAATTGTGTTAAACACATTCACTCACCAGAATTCCCCGTCGTTTCGGACTCTGACGCTAAGCAATTCCTTATCCCTTTCTGACAGTCCATCCCACTCCCAGGAACGCTCACTCCAGGGACCCGTCCATTCTCCTCGCCCCCAGGGATTTCGTAGCCTCACGAGTGGTGTCTCGCCCAAGGGGCCACGAACCCTCGCGAGTCCCGTCACGCTGTAAGCGTGCTGCGTTATTAATCCGTTGCGCAGCCGCAGTTGACGTTTGTTTTCCTTCTCCTAAGAAACACAAGACAATGGTCACACACGAGACTTTGAATTTAATGCAGTATATCCCGTTGTGTCTGTGGATCAAGAGCAAATCGTTACTGTCCGTCGAACACAACTACTGTTCTTTGTTTTGGTGTAGCTACATGTTTCGGTCGTTTTCTACCATCATCGGGCTAACACTACAGTACAGCAAAGTAACGTTAAAAATTCTTGACAAATACGTACAAAATGTGGGATCCTACAAGTTTACAAAAACAATAAAATATAAAATTTATAAAATTGTAAAAAAACTGTTGTAAAAACTGGTAGTAGACAGGTAGGTGGTTGTAATTCTACAACTTAATATTGTAACTTCACTGTCACGCGAACTAGAAAACACGTAACTTTACAACCACCTACTGCCTGTAACTTCAAGGCTTAAGATTATGTCAAATTTCGTAAGTTTAGCGAAATCACGAAGCTTCTATGATGTTAAGCTGTGTCATTTACTCAAAGACACAGTGTAAGAGCTCGAAAGACCTCAATCTTAAGAAACAGGGCTGGGACAACCTCAAACCTGGCATCAATATTGAAGTGTCTGTATCATCCCAGAAGACTACACGGTGTAATAACCCGGAAAGCCCCACTGTGCTGCTAATAACATGTCAGCTCACCGGATTGATGCTAGCGATGAGCAGACTGGAGCGTGGTACCGCGCTGTTCAGCACCTGGAACGTCAGATAGCGGTCCTGATTGCTGAGACCGAAACTCTGCACAATGCCACCTGTCAGGTCCTGCAGTGCTCGCGTGGTGAAACCCCCCTGCAGGTTTTCATAGCAACCATACAGCCTGAAAACGGCATAACCCTGTACCACTGCACGCCACACTCAGAGCACACATCAAGCAAATATGAATCACGATAAAATATTCTACAAGAAACATGACTTCTACGGTTAAATAGACTGCACAGAATACTGGAAAATCCATAGAGTAAAGTGGTCCAACAAAATGATTCTCTAGGGCAGTGGTTCTCCATCTCTGTGGTATCGGACAGCCGTTACAAACCCTATTATTTTTTTTAGGCAAGGCATCCCTGTTGCGTGTAAACATAGAAGGAAAAAAACAAATGTAAGTCAAGTCTAAGCACAACTTTATTTATAAGTAATCATCAACAACATACAACGGCTATACAAGCCATCTTCAGGCTGAGCACATAATCATAATAGGAAATATATATTGCAATGCCACGAATGTTGTGGCCGAGATCTCGTCTTAGATCAAGATGGAGATGTTGTAAAATGTTAACATGCGTTAAAAATGGAGTTTGAAGAGTTTATAAAATCTGTAAATTAAATATTCAAAAATTTGAAGTAACATTATAAAATGATGCTGATCTTCTAAGTGGATGTTAAGATGTAGGGTAGCGGAAGAACTTGAAAGTAGTGGGCAGCGCCAGTAAATTTCTCATTGCAGAATTGTTATTAATGTATTCTGTAACAATATCATATTTGTCATTTTTGTAAGGAATAGGAGGTATATTATAATAACCGGGGTAAATGTATATATTAATGATGTTACTTAAGTTTTCAATGGCTTATAGGTACATATACTTCGAAGTGCATGCAAAAGTCACATTTAATTTCCAGTATTATTTAAATATAACGACATCACATATAACATCTCAGTATAACTCCACGTGATATGTGTGATACTGCTTGATGTACGGGTGATATTTGTTCACTGTTTATCCGTAACGTACGGCGTACTGTACATTATAGGTAAACGCTGCATACTGCTGTGCATTGTTGCTGTTATGTAGATCAGACAGACAGATATTTCTCAAAAAGTGCAAAGAACATAATCGAGCCATCAAAAATAACAGCAACTCCTCCAAATTCGCCCAACACTTAAATGGCAACATATATGCATGCATACATACATACATTTGGGCCTATAGAGGATATCATGCAAGTGTTGTACTTTCAGAAAAAAGGCGCAAATCTCAATAATATGGAAAGATTGGACAACCAATTAAACGACGAACATACCAATTTTCCCAATATAATTTTTGACACTATCCTTAAAACTTCCCTACCTCCACCGATCACAAACTACACCCTTCTTCCCTTCAGCAGGTTTTCAACTTTCACATTGCGCACATCATAACCAAAGAATAAGCAACATAACAAAGATAATTAATAATTTATTTCAAAGTTCTTGTATGTCATGCATATTAAACACACTGAAGACTAACTACTGAATTGTATATTCGAATTTTTGTTACGTACGCATAGAAATGCAGACACACTTGTTATGGCTTTGTACAAGATAACCATATTACAACGTAAATACAAATGGCATACGCACTTGTAACTAACTAATTAACTAACTAATTAAATACAGGAGATTCCATCTTAAGAATGTAATAGCTACTAAGAGAGTCAAAACATTTTCCACAATTTATGGAAAAGGTAGGTTCATTAGAAAGACGGCGTGGCCCCAAAAACATATTTACGTCTGAGGACACTTGTCATACTTCACGCCGTGCCATTTGTCTGCCGTATAAAATTCCTAGTCCTCCGTCCAACAGTCAGATTGGAGAAAATTCAAGCCTTCTCTGAGACAGCGCTCTGTCATTTGATTCTGCAAACAAGTTGAAAGACTATCCTTCCTCTGTTGTTCTTCACTGCCTACTGAATGCACCTGCAGTTACCATTTATGAGGAAAGAAATTCCTCCGTCCACAGAGAATCGCCAAAATTTCCCCTCGTTTTAAAACTTACTTGGCGTAGGCCTTCTCTAACAGAGCGACCCAGAACTCTGTAGGATTAGTGCAGTGAGTGTACACTAGTCTGCCCCTGTATGTAGGCAGCCTGTCGTCCACCAAGACGTCCTTCCATTCTCCGAAGTGCCAAAACCGGAACCTGTAAGAAACACAACATAGGTATGTAGGTATTACTGCTGAGAGTGTAATGGCAGACCGGGTCATTAGGTGACTGAATGCAGAATTTTGGTTGCACTGTGCCATGAGATGCTGTGATGCGGCACTAACTTCAAGAAAATAGTATTCACAGCGCGCCGTCTTCCAGCATTGGCGATTTCTTCATATAAGGTAAACTTTCCGTAATTGGACTCGTACTTCGAGAACAAGACTCGACACCGACCGACAGCAAAAAGCAACACAGCAGAAGACTGCAGTAGGCAGAGAAAAATACTTACTTGGTATACCTACAGGCGGACAAGGAATCTGAACCCAGGTACCATGAATATGTGTACCATCACCTGCCAGAAGGAATAGGCTAACGTCTGAAGCACGAAACATGAAAGAAGATCAAAGGGAAAAATGAGGGAGAGTGTGATGAACACAACAATTTTAAAAGAAAAAAAAACAGAAAACTGCAATGTCTTATAGGTTCCTCTCGTCCTTCCCGCTCGTCCTTCTAGTAAAAGTAGGTGGACAAAAGAGGCGTTGGAAAGTTGACAAGTTGAAGTGAAGGGAGATTATTTTGAAAGGTAAACTGAAGAAAAGAGACTTCAAAAGAGGATAATGAAACTGTAGAAGACCAGATGGATATCTTCACTAGACAGATCACTGGGCTACTGGCTGAACAGTTGGGGATTCAGAGTTCTATTCCTGGCAAGAACACGCATTATTATCTGAGCTAAAACTTATGGGATTCACTCAGCCCAGCAAGGGTACAGAAGCTTTGTCTTCTCGCGTTAAAGCAGCTGGGGCATGATGCTGGCCACGTACCTCCATCTAATGCCGTGGTTAAGAGTACATGAATTTAGGAGCGGATACCTGTACTGCCCCCTTCTATCTTCATGGAAAGATGCACTCTGTAGCGCAGGACACATTGTACCTTGGGAATATTAAGGGGGTAATTAAATTAGGGGGTAGAATGGGAAAATGTTTGAATAAATTAACATAACGGAAGTTGTCTTCGGTTGGCTAGAAACTGTAGGTTACAATGTATGTCTGTTTCTATTATTATAACTTTTCTTCACTGACTTCCTCTAATGACTTGCCATTCTGCAAGTGAAAAAGCGGCAGAGTATGTGTAAAGGTAACTTGCATTCAGGAGATTACAGTTTCCAATTCGGCCGGATCAGCTTACCTGAGTTTTCTTCGTGGTTTTCCTGGGTCATTCCAGGCAGATGAATTAGGCCACCGCTTAAAAACGTTCCCAATTTACCATTTAACAGACGACCTACATATTTGTAGCATCATGAATTAAATCAGTACGATGAAAATGAAATTAGTAAAGTGGTCTACAAAGCGAATAAGTAAAATACCAATTTTCCCAATATAATTTTTGACACTATCCTTAAAACTTCCCTACCTCCAACGATCACAAACTACACCCTTGTTCCCTTCAGCAGGTTTTCAACTTTCACATTGCGCACATCATAACCAAAGAATAAGCAACATACTCTTATCGAGGCGTACCTGACTTTAAGAAAGAAAATATCTCCGCTCATGGCAGTTCCGTTGCCCTTGTTGTCCACAGGATGAATTTGAAATTACTGCTTACGTAATTTCAATGCACGGAAACTATTGTACATAAATTACATGAGTATGTAAAGGTAAATTTGTTCCTGTGTTTAATTAATCACCATGACATGAAGACGTTTCGGGAAGTAGAGCTATAACTCCGTGCAATAAATTCAGCGTTAGATAGAGGTTCCGGCGCTTCCTGCCTAGAAAATAGGTCCTAGAAACCTGGATTGTCCTCAGAGCCGCTCCGCACGATATGCAGAGGAAACAATTTAAAGGAAAGTCGTATTCCTCAGTCGTACAGGCTGCAGTCCTGCCTCCAGAAAGCCTAAGAGACCTCGGCTCCATATTCTAGAGCCTTGTTATAAGTTTCAAGATTATTTGCTTCTGGGATGTGAAGCCGTGTAGTGTGGCAGTGATATACTAATGTTTCGGTGAAAATCCTACCTTCCTTTCCAGGCACCCAGAGTATAAAACAATCACATATCAGGCATGGTTTTTGCTGTCATCCGGCGCAGTTTGCGTGAAATGACAAGCTGCGCACCACAAGCGCATTGGAGCTTGTCACGCTGAGTAAAGCGCGCCTGATGACAGCAAAATATTGCCGAAACATACAGCAGAGTCGATACACAAAAGTACAGTTGTATTGAAGCTGTGAAGATGAACTTTGGACCCGGTACACCAGTTCGTAGCCGTCCTTTCAATTCTGCACAGCCTCGCAGGCAGCAACAGCGTGACCTGAATAACCAACACTCTCTCTTTCCTTATACAACAATCACGGCGATTGAAATTCCACAGACAGACAGACAGCAACTCACTCCCGTCCTGCCTGTCTCATATATGGAAACCCGCTACATTTCTCTGTTATCATGATTTTCTGCCGAGAATTATTGGCTTCTTACTAAACATAAGCATGATTTCATGTTTCCGCCGCGACGTAGATGAGATCTACGCTCGTATGAGACATTACGCAGCATAGAGTGGTAATGACGTGCCGATGTTTCGGGACAACATATTGGGACCGATAGGTTGTCCCGAAATGTCGGTAGGAATTGCCACACTACGCTACGTTATAGCGCCTAAGAACGCAGGTATAATCAATTAAACTTAAGTTTAAACTTCTTCTCTTGCCAACCCGCTCACTTGTAATTACTGAAGACATCACCACCATCATCCACTTCTTTAAGATCACTTCAATGTTATCATCACAACGCAAAATTTCATGTTTTCACGATGATGAAAATTCATATTGTGGTTTTCTGATATACGATACCGTGTAGTCTGACTTGTGGTTACTAATGCTTTAGAAGAATATACTGATTCTATTCAGGGTAAAGGTCTTATAACCTGATAATGGAAGCAATACTTTTCTCCGAAACAGTGACACCCAAACAACGTTCTCACAGTACTGTTTGCGTACACAGAAGAAGCTACGAACTCGTACATGCTGACGTCAATTTAACACAACTGCAGTTCAGAACGACCGAATACACGTATACAGCAAAGTGCACAATTGAACTGCAAAGTGTTGTGTTAACGGAAAGTGAGTCCGTTCATTAAATTGCAGCTATATAACACCGTAACGCCATATCATACTCCAAGACTGCAAAGTCCAAGGTTAAATATTTGGTACTAAATATAAAAATTAAAAGTTGCCCTTTACCCGAAATTATCGTCAGATAAACGGCGGAAATTTCGCGATACAAGAACGATTATTGGAACAAAGAGTAAGACTGGGGGTCTGAGACTACTAAGTTGTCGAATTTTATTATAACGGCAATGAACGTCCAGTTTTCTTTAAGGCCGAGAATTAATTACATGTGCCCTGAGACAATCACAATCCTAAGAAAGATACTGAGTTAGCTCATAATGTCATTGCTTACATCCTTATCATCAAGAACACCATCGTCATCGGCTCACATATAAACACACCGATCATGCTGATATGTCGGCATCGCTCTATACTCCATCCTATTGGTGCCTGGCCCCTGAGTTAATCTTCAGTAATTTTCTTTAGTCCTTCCACACAAATTTTTTATTAAGCGATGCCTGTCTATTTTAATTGGAGCCATCCCGATGTGTTATATTAATTACTTAAGAATAAGATCAGTCAAAACACATCAATTTATTGTCAATATGTAAGCTGATAAGTAGTTTCGACTTACAAAGTCATCATCAGGCCATATTGAACCATATTAGCTTAGGTACGTATATTAAGTGGCAGTGCACATGTGTGGGATCCCAAAAAACTCGCATAAGTTGTATACATCAGTCAACACGCCTAAGTCTCAACCCTTCCAAATAACTATTATCGACAGAGATTAATTATCGGCATACAACGTACTGGATTCTGGACGTGTTTGCTTATACGAGTACAACATCCCTCTTGCGAGCTATACAAGTGTGAACAACGTCTTCGTCAGATGCAAAATTAATTACAGCTTTATACTATTGCATCTGCGAAGCCCACTGATTTGATATTATTACTAGCCAAGCTTATTTTTCCTTGCTAGAAGACAAGTTAATCATCACCCCGATACAAACATTCGATTTTACAGTCAACAACATGAAATATTAATATCAAGAATATAAGGCGTATGTTCGTCTAGTCTGACAGTCTCACCCAGTTTTTACACGTATTGTTATCTGTACACACAATCCTATGCCTCTACGCCAATATGTGAAAAATTTTGTGGCATTCTTTACAACCATGTTACTTGTGTTGTTCTATTGACTTTTATCTCTTATTTTCTATATATACTACTGTTTTTATGCCATATGTTTTATTCTGAAACATTTTTGGGATCCCACACATGTGCACTGCCACTTAATATACCTACGCTAATATGGTTCAGTATGGCCTGATGATAACTTTGTAAGTCGAAACTAGTTGTCAGCTTACATATTGACAATACATTGATGTATTTTGACTGATCTTATTCTTAAGATGCCTGTCTAATTCATCAAACCACCTACCTTTCAACAGTGGATTCTGAGTTAGTGATAAAATCGTAAAATGCATCAAAAGTTACAGATAAACTTTCTGGGAAAGGTAAGGTACAGTCGGATTCCTTATTGACTTCTAAATGACCAACAGTCATTTTGCTATGCTCTCAGCCAATAAAAGCAATGATTTGGACAGAGAGGACCGTCGAACACAAAATTTGTTTTGACAATATTTTATTGTTGTTTGTGCTACATGTTTCGCTTTAAATAGAAACCACCATCTTGCACCAGTTAAAATAAATAAGATAATAAAATGTGAAATAAAATAATTGAGATCTAAATTTTAGATACCAATAATTCACGTATTCTTATAACCAAAACTGTAATATACGGATATTTAACAATACGAGTATATTAAGTAATAGATTAAAATGAGCCATGCAAAAGACGCAGTACTTCCATTAAAACATGTGAATGAGTTTCCTTCTTTCAATTTACACGTCTGTTGTAAGGTAGTATTGTGTGGGATCCTCCACACAATGTTCTGGATGGCGTCACAATCCAATTGATGTTTGATTCTTGTTTGAACCACACTCTTACCGGTTTGATCGCGCAGGCTTTCGATAAATATTCATGGAAAACATAGTAATTTATGTTCATAAAATATGGAAACACGATGTTTCGGTTTGTACACGGTGACAGGCTAAGGTCTTGAAAAGCGAGGAACTATCCTTCGCAAAGCTTTCAGACTGGCTGTGGGACATTCCACACCTCCTAGCGAAAGGGCACAGATAGTTTCTTTCCTCTCCTGGGTGAAGTGGCCGCGTTGTCAATCTGACCATTAACTTCCATCTGGTAGCCAGATTAAAAAGTAATGGAGCTATATCTTTATTCCTCCTACATACATTCAAGGTGTGGTTGCAATTAAGCACAGAGACTGCTCTATAAGAACTCTGAGCGATGCTTACAAACCCATATTTTCACATGAGATATCAGATTTCAGATTACAAAAAACTCGAGTCTTCTGGAATGTGGTAATGAGTCACCCAGTTCCCGACGTTTCGAAGGTTCGTGTCGCCACCACCCTCAAGAATGATCAAATAACCTCTTCATGCTTTATATGATTGCACTCTATTAACGCGGGCAGCACGATGGGCTGCTCGGCCTCCTGCTCTTCCGTAACCCACTCGCACTCTTGTTAACTCTTCTCACCATTACTTTTCTCCTCCTCATTCTCCTACAATCTATTCTCACCTTCCGCATCTTGCCACCTGTCAGCACCCCACCACCGTTTGTCTCTCCAAAATATGGCACATGATCTGCACCGATCCGTGCCGCTTTTTCACAAGACCCGTTACTCACACGTTCCGGTCGCCAGGTCCGTATGTAACTGTAACAACTGTCTGCTCCGCAGACAGAACTGCCGGAAACATCTTTATGGCAGCAGGAATGTACAGGAAGCAGCGCAATGTCCGAAGAACTGCACGACTTCGCAGAAAGACAAACGTTTAACACGCGAAGTCGAGAAGGGTCTTAAATCAATATAAACTAGTCTGGTCATGTTATGAAGTAAGGTGAGTGCTGTTCAGTATGCATAAAATGTATGTAAACGGTGGATCGGTGGGTGAGTGAATGCTTACAGACTGGCATGGTGGCCTGCACTTGTTCCTGTACAGGCCACAAAGGTACATGTGGGAGAGGAGATACAGCTCCACACATTAACCTTGGTACTAGATAAACGTAAGTGACCATCTTCAAGCCTCGGAAATTTTACCCCATATATACTTTGATTAAGAGGCCGGATGTGCCCTAGAAATAGTATTGGAAAGAGAATTAAGAAATCTACATACCGGAAATCGAAACAAGATTCCTCCGTTATCAGTCCTTGCTCCTGAGTTTATATGAGTAGCTAAATAAACTACAGATATTTAATTTAGTAGAAAGATGAAAGATTGAGGACTATATTATGGATTGGACTGACAGAAATTTTAATGAAAGCTGGAAGAAAGATGGTTGAGTGGATAGATAAATGGGTGGTAAATTAATTAGATTACTGAAGGGTGAATGGGCAGGTGAAATGGGGGCAGAATGGTGGCTGAATGTGTACTGCTGTTGTTGTCTACAGACCTAATGGTTAAACAAATACAATTGTATTCTTTCTTTTGGGTGATTCCCCGGCATCTGGATTTTATATGCCGACGTTTCGGAACATTCTGTTCCATCTTCATAGACTGTGCAAGCAGGAAGAATAACCGGGATGAGAATTTGGCTCAGGCTATTTTCGAGCCAAACCCTTTCCCCTATAAATACCCCAAAAAACTCATCCCGGTTATTCTTCCTGCTTACACTGCCTATAAAGATGAAACAGACAGAGTGTTCCGAAACGTCGGAATATAACATTCGGACACCGGGGAATCACCCAAAAGAAAGAATAAAACATTTAGAACAAGGCGAAAGTTTTAAATCAACAATAACACAATTGTATTTCAAGAATGTCAAAATATTTTCTGTTCCTGCTAGTGACCTCTGTTATGTTCCGCATTAAGTGCCCTGTCACAAACAAAAGCTGCAGGGGTATACAAATCCCTGACACCAAGTCACCATGGCTGTTAAATTTAGTACGTTAGCGCCCAATTTTTGTGTATCCTGAGCACGGAACTTGCTTCCTGTCACCTTCCTGGCGCCTAGGACGCCGAGGTGGCTCCTAGACTGTCAAATAATTTGTGCACCCCTGGTAAAGTTCTTTCAGATGCGACGTAGTGCTCTCATAGCACGTCCTGTGCCAGTGACTAAGGGATGCTGGCTGTATTTCTTCTGTAACCGGTCGCAGAATTAATAAGCCATCGACATTTACCGCACGTTACCGGGCTTCCGGCCATGCGCTCGTCTATTACACGGTGACGTCATAGTGGCAATACAGAGGTCCACGTTTCTGTTAGTCTGTGTTTTCATACAAAGTGCTTTTAAACATTCTTAACGAAAATATTACAAACGAAAGCACAATAGGAAGACGTAAGAGCGATATTCGCTTGTCAGTCTATAATAAAAGACTACTGATAAAGTTTCGTACTGGTGGCCTAAAGTACGAGTTCTTATGCTTCAGTAGAGTATGGGGCCAATACAAATAAACTTCTTTCTTTCCTATCTGTTGTCGCGGACCTAACAGAGAACATCCATTCAGCTGCTCCATACTCTTGCCAACACAGAGAACAGCAAAAAACTGATAGCGCGATGTGAAAAATTTACCGTAATGTTTTTGGATGACATCGGAGTCTCTGTTTCCAGGTTTATCTCTAATTACTCAGTAAACCTTAATTTCTTATTTTGGGGCCATTCCTATTTTAAACTAATAAGGACAATGTTAAGGAATAAGACAGACAATGTATGTATAACTTCATACTGTGGCGCTTTCGTATAACCATTTTTGCCATTGAAAAGCAACAATGTTTTTTGGTATTGTTGAATTACACGTAGCTGTCAACAATATAAAAGTGCTCAGTGTTGCCACAGAAGTTCAACAATGAGTTTTATGCACTGTTTTCGAGCTATAAAATATTTCGTACTGCCGTCAACAATCAGCACATACTCAGGTCTGTACGTAAATTTCCCGATATTTTTGTCAGATTTTAACCAAATGCAGAGTTTCTCGACAGATTTTCGTAAAAGTCCCTAGTCTCAAATTTTACGAAAATCCATCCAGTGGCAGCCGCACCGGGACGTCCGAACAGACGGACGGACATGCATGACTAAGCTAACAGACGTTTTACGTGATTAATAGGTACGCGCCTAAAAGCGGGTACCGCTGATTGTAGAAATTAAATTAAATGCATGTGTCTAACTAAACAATTATTCAGTGTTCCATACGGAGTTACGCGTTACACAAAACAGGGCGATGAAATGGTTGTCCGTTGTCCACTGCCGGTCCGCGGCTTAATTTAAATCAGTAATAAGCACCCTCTCCCCCTCAGAATTAGGTCCGGATCCCTCGAGGGTTTTCGAATACAGATAGTTACGCTTCTCCATCAGAAAGGACAAGTATTTGAGTGATATAGTATATTTCAAAAGTAGAGTTAAAATTTGTAAACAACATGTAAGTTACAAACTTTTTTGTGTACATTGCATGGGAACATTCTACAGTGAAATCTTTCCAGCCCTGGACAGTGGGAGGAGTATGAAAAATACGGAGTGGTAAGCTTCAACATCCCCCATAGGCTTCCAGTTTAAGCACGATCTAATAATAATTGGTACAAATGTGTTTCAAACCTAATTTTTTAGAATGGTAATGTGTGTATATCTTGAAGAAATTATCGGAGACAAAGAAAGCAATTCAAGAAATTCTACTTTAATTAATCACTATATTAATTTTATTGCAGTAACTGTAATAATGGATAAATAGTTCATTCGCTCACA
>JGI20166J26741_10050004_pt1 | contig 17528 bp, 17 predicted proteins | sample TergutCu122P5_FD_26741 | JGI IMG/M metagenome (IMG submission 26741)
CGTTAGTCGCTAGTCGTTAGTCGTTAGAAGTAGATTGTTTTATTTTAGTCGATATTATGATATAATCAACAGAAATATCTAGCGACTAATGACTAGCGACTAACGACTAAACATGGCATCAAAATTCAACCTTTTATCGATCACCGGCAAGGGCAAGGGTCTAAAGATCTTCAAATCCACGGCCTATAAGGAGTGGGAGCAAAAGCCGTACGGTCAACTCTTCTGGCGCCTGCGCTGGATTTTCATCGCATGGGTGTCGACGTTATTGGCCATCGGCATCGCCTTTGCGGTCGAACAGGTGTGGCGGTACGGGTTTTCGCCGGCGACGCTGACCTTTCTCTCGGCTTATTTTAATGCCATGCTGACGTCCGGGGGCTTGTCCATCTTTGCGGAATTTCCCGATTGGCTATCGCGCGCGGTGATGCGGCCCGACCTGCCCGCGATCACCCCGCTGATCCCCATCGTCGCGTACAGTTTGCTGGTGCACGAAGATTTCCTGAAAGAATTTAATCCGTACGGCAAAGACAAGCTGGCCGAAAAATCATCGCGCAAGGCGACCGAAGATGACATCAAAAAAATGGGCAACAAAGGGGGCAGCCTGTTCGACGGATTTATCGTCGTATTGGGCTATTTAAAGAAAAAACCGTTAAAGCTGGATGAAACTTTGTCGGTTTTATGCGTTGCACCGCCCGGAACCGGTAAGACCCAGGGCGTCGTCGTGCCGACAATTCTTGAATGCGACACGGTGTCGATGATTATCAACGACCCGAAACCCGAACTGGACGCGTGTACGTCGGGATACCGTTCGACGGTCGGGCCGGTGTTCGTCATGAACTGGGCCGGTCAGGATGATCCGGAACGCGGCGTTTATTATCCGTCGTGGAACCCATTATCCCCCGAACACGTCCCGTTTTTACAGGAAAAGCGCGACCTGTACATTGATTCGATCTGCGAAACGCTGATCGCGGACAAGGCATCGTCGACCGCCGATCCGCACTGGACGATTTCCGGGCGCGCCGCGCTGGCCGGGCTGGTGCACTTTATCGTGTCCAAAATCGAACGGGCTAAGGCGGATGACTATTTCCGGCAACGAATGGAATCCCGGACGTTCGACGGCGAAGACGCGCGCCTATTGGATACCTATTACGCCGGGATGAACGACCCGAATGCCGAGGCGGCGCGCCATATGCTAAAAACCGGCCAGCTGACGACGCTGAATTACGTGCACGTCGGCACCTGGGAAACCGTTCCGTTGAATTGGCTGAATAAAGAGGCCTCGTTATCGTTATTGCTGGACTGGCTGACCAACAACCAGATTCGCATCGCCGAAGATTTGGAAAACCGGCGCAAGGCGGGCGACCAGATGGTGATGATGGCCGACCCGATGAAGGATCTGTTCAACGACGCCGTCGAAGAGGCGCGCCAATACGGCTATTCCCACCGCGCGATTCAGGAATTGACCCAACTGGCCAATACCCCGGACAAGGAACGCGGATCTATTCTATCGACCGTCATGGCCGGTCTGGTCATTTTCCGCAATGCCGCCGTCCGCAATCGGACGTCTCATTCGGACTTTCATTTTTCCGATTTGCGCGGGATTAAAAATCCAAAGACGGGAAAATGGGAACCGGTGTCCGTGTACCTATCCATCAACCTGGTCGATGCCGACGCCTTGAACCCGATCACCGGCATCTTTATCGAATTGATGTCGCAATTCCTGCTGACCAACAAACCCGAAGACATCCACGCGGGGCAAAAACTGGGGCCGACGCCGGTGCTGTTCGTTCTGGACGAAATGCCGAAAATGCAGAAATTAAAGGCCGTGATCCAGGGGCCGGACCTGGGCCGCGGGCAAAGCGTGTCGTATCTGATCATCGGTCAGGATATCCATCAGATTTCGGAAAAATACGGCAACGACGCGCGCATGACGATTATGTCGACGACGGCCGCAAAGATCGTGATGCGCCAGAACGATTGGGATAGCGCGTCGGCATTCAGCCAGTTAATGGGCCGCAAAATCGAACTGAAAACGACCAAGGATGAAAAAACCGGCAAAGAAACCACCACGCCGGATGACAAGGGCGAACTATATAGCCCGATGGATATCTTGAAACTAGAAGATAATAAACAACTCGTGATTATGCAGGGATGGCCGAACCGCCCGATCGAGGCGGACAAGCAATACGCGTTCAAGGATGACAAATTACTAGAAAAGCAAAAGATCGGAAAATCATCCCCCCTGCCCGAATTCCTGATCCCCGCGCATCATGCGGCGATGGGATACGCCGGCCCCCCGGTCATGCCGAAAAAATAATAGCGGAGAATGCCTATGACCAGCAAATTCGACCATAGCAATACAAAGATTAAAAATTCGATGAAACGCATCCGCGATGTGGATCGTATCTTTGTGGCCGGAAACGCCGAAATAAATTCCAAATCCGATCTGGTTAAGTTTGTTGAAGAACCCTGCCTTGCCGTCTGCGAAGATTTTTATGATAAAAATATCTTAACTTACTGGGCCTCTTCCAATAAAAAAGCGCCGAATAATTCGTACGTCTGTATCAGATACGAAAGTCTTGACCCCGCCAACAAAGCCATCGCCGACCGATTATTAAAAGAAAACAAAATCACAATCTCCCCCTATGAATCCGGCAATAGCGCGGGAAATAAGTATGGCAAGGGAATCTATCTTGGCATCCCATCCGATCCGGACATGCTGGTCTCTGACGTTTCTAAACAACTGCAAAAATTGGCATCCGTGTTCAAACGGCAAGACATCCTTTACAACATGTATACGCCCGAATACTTAATCGGATGCCATCCTTTTAACGCGCCCACGGAAACATTCGGATTTCCCGATTTACAGACGACGATTTGCGGCGAACAATATACCGATGCGTATCAACCTCATCGCGAACGGTTATTCGACGAAGTCCACCTGTTACCCAAAAAGCAAGAAAACGGATCATTTGCGGTCGATATGAAAGAGGTGGCGCAAAAAATAGGCTGGATCTATCACGCAGAAAACGGCAATATTTATAAAAACGAAGAAACGCTGCGCCGGCATAACGCCTATGAAAATTTAAAGAAAAAACAAAAAGCGAAAATCAGGGTTAGCAAAAAGATCACGCCAAAAGTCAAACCAAAACAATCGTCGCGTTCATACTAATTTCGCTAAAAATTCCAGACTGGGCATTTTGATTTGATGCTGTTTCGCGATAACGGACAGGCCGCGGATGGCCGATATCCCCTCGACCGTGCCGGTCGGACGGACACCGGCGGCCAATGCCACGCCGGCGGAATAATTCCGGCTGGTCTTGCTGGTCGCCGTCAAAAACAAATCGCCCAACCCGCACAGGCCCAAAAAAGTATCCGTTTTGGCCCCGACCGACCGGCCGAATCGCACGATTTCGCCCCACGCGTTGGTTAACCGCAACGCGCGTTCGTTTTCCCCCACCCCGTTCGCGTCGACATACCCCAATAAAATCGCGACGGCGTTCTTGCCGGTACCGCAAATTTCCGTCCCGATCACGTCACTCGTTTCCTCTAACGTCAGACCGGATAAGGCTTTGCGACCCACCTCGATAATTTTTTTGCTGCCGGCGATTGTGCTGCCCGTCGGTTCGCCGCGCGCGACCTCGCCCGCGAATTGCGGGCCCGACAATACCCCGATTTGATCTTTTTCGATCGGCAATTCTTCGGATAAAACCTCGCTCATGAATTTTCCGGAAATTTCCATCCCCTTGGTACAGATGATAATCGGCTGATTTTTCCAAAAAAGCCGGCCTTTTTGCATGGTTTTTCGAAAAAACTCGGCCGGTGTGACGATCAGCCATGCGTCCGTGCCACGCAAATCCGCCATTTTATCGGTAACGGTAACCTTTTTTGGAATTTTTATCCCGGGCAAATAGACATTTTCCCGGCCTTTTTGCATGTTTTTCGCATCCGTCGCATCAAACGCCCACAGGACAACCTCGTTGCCGGATTTCGCCGATAAGATGGCCAGCGCCGTTCCCCATGCCCCCGCGCCGATGATTCCCACTTTCATTCGTTATGCCTTTTATTCTGTATTCTTACCATTTCATATGAAATCACTATGGACGAAGGAGGATGGACGATGGATGAAGTGATTTCCATCCTCCATCATCCTTCATCCATCGTCCATTTTATTTGGCGGTCAGTTTTTTGATCAATTCTTCCATATGGATTTTGTTATTGAATCGGATCATGATGTCCCCTGCCCCGCCCTTGCGCAACCGCAACGCCACCGTCGTTCCCAACGATTTCGATATCTGTTTTTCGTATTTGGCCGCTTCGTCTTTGGATATTGCGTATGAATGAAACGCATGGCTGGATTTTGATCGCGGCGCGGATTTCACCATCTTGTGCGCCGCATCCACGGACATTTTTCCGGAAATGATTTGTTTCGCCATCGCAACCGGGTCGGCGGCGACAACAATCGTGCGCGCATGCGCGGCCGATAATTCGCCCCGCTCTACCATTTCTTTAACGCTAATGGGCAGGGCCAGAATACGCAACGCATTCCGGACATAGCTATCGGATTTCCCGATCAGACGCACCACATCCGGCACGCCGTATCCGCATGTATCGATCAGGTTTTTGAACGCCGCGGCCTCTTCGATGGGGTTCAGGTTTTCGCGCTGAATATTTTCAATCAGCGCGATTTCCATCGAATTTTCATCCGACATGGATTTTACCAGCGCCGGAATTTCGGTCATCCCGGCCAATTTCGCCGCGCGGAACCGCCGTTCCCCCGCCACGATTTCATAGCGATCTTTATGGTCGCCGGCTTGCCACCCGGAGCCTTGGCGAAGGGTGGCGCGCACCAGAATCGGCTGTAACACGCCTTTTTCTTTAATTGAATTCGCCAAATCGTGCAATTCGTCCGGCGAAAAATTTTTCCGCGGCTGATTCGGATTCGGCACAATCTGATCCAGCGGCAATGATCGCACCACCACGCGTTCGCCGCCGGAGAGTACCGACAATTCCGGCACATTGCCCATTTCCGCCCGCAGATCCGCCAATCCGCGTCCAAGACCGAATTTAGTCATAGTCAATCCTTTCCTTAATGTCATCCCCGGTTCCCGCCTACGCGGGAATGACAAGTTTTACTTGCCGAAATATCCGGGGATCCCGTCCAATAACTTGAATATCTTTCCTTATCTCATAACCGATCCGCCGTTGACCGAAAGATTCTGACCGTTGATGAACGATGCCTTGTCCGATAGCAAGAATACGACGGCATCGGCCACCTCTGCAACCGTGGCGGTCCGATGCAACGGGTTTGTTTGTTTCTTTTGCTCGATCTCTTCCGCACTCCAATGGGACAGCGACAGCGGCGTCGGCGTAAAGCCCGGGCTGACCGTGTTCACGCGAACCCCCGTCCCCGCCAGTTCCAGCACCGCGGTCTGCGTCAGATTGATGATCCCGGCCGCGGCCGCATTATACGCGGCCGATTCCGCGCACGGATGAATGCCCAGGTTCGACGAGATGTTCACCGCCGCCCCCGTCTGTTTGATCAGCATCGGAATCGCATGTTTCAGGCAAATGAACTTTCCGACCAGATTCACGTTCAAAACCCGCTGAAACTCCGCCGCATCAAAATCCACGATAAAAGAATCCGTATTCGTTCCGGCGTTATTCACCAAAAAATCCAGCCGGCCGAATGCGGATTTTATTTGCGTAAATAGTGTTGCAACCGCCGCCTCGTCGGATACATCCGCCTTGATAATCATGATATTATCCGTATGCGCCGACAACGACGCTTTCGCGCGCGCAGCCTGATCGTCGTTGCGGGCATAGTTCATGACAACCCGCGCCCCGCGGGCCAATAGTTGCGTTGCGATTTCCAGCCCGATGCCGCTGATTCCGCCGGTGATCAGGGCGACTTTATTTTCAAAAAAATCCGTCATTGCGAAACCCCTATTTAAATTATTCGGCCTTTTTAGTATCGATAAAAAACAATCTTAAATTATCCACATCCTTTGCGCCGTTTTTAAAGGCGAAATCCCTTGAAGGCGTATTATCCTTATCGATCAGAAAACAAATGTGATTATAATTTTCTTCGCGGGCGATTTCTTTCAATCGGTTCATCATCGCGGTCATCACGCCGGATTTCCGGTGTTTTTCATCCACATATTCGTTCGATACCCAGATACTGTCGCCCTCTTTCATAAAATAGCACGCACTGTAAACAACCATTCCGACCGGCGCGCCGTCGATTTCGGCGATCATAATCCGCGCGTTGGAACGGGTCTTGTTTGCCGGGAAAAAATCGTTCTTTAACCGCTCTTTCAGGCTGATATCCGCGGGTTTCAGCTTTGATTCCGCATTAACCTCTGCATTCGCGCGAACGATAAAATCCAAATCGGATAAAACGGCGTTTCGAATTTTCATGTCATACCTCATTTTCGCATGCGTTCACGATTTCGGTGGCTAAACGCAAATACGCCTGGGCCCCCGGCGAATTAAAGTCGTAAAACAACGCCGGGACGCCGTGGCTGGGTGCCTCGGAAATCCTTACATTTCTTGGCACCATCGTGCGGAATACTTTGTCGCCGAACGATTGCCGGACATCGTCTTCGATCGCGCGGGATAAATTATTCCGCCGATCGTACATGGTCAATAACACGCCCAACAGATCCAGATTCGGATTCCATTTTTTCCGAATTTCCGTGACCGACCCCATCAGATGCTGTAACCCCTCTAACGCGAAGAATTCGCATTGCAGCGGCACCACCACGGAATCCGCGGTGGTCAGGGCGTTTAATGTCAAAAATCCCAACGCGGGCGGGCAATCCATCAAAATATAATCGTAATGCCCGGCAATTTTCGAAATCGCATCGCGCAGACGATATTCGCGGTTTTCCATATCCAACAATTCAACCTCGGCCCCCGACAGTTGCGCGCTGGCCGGCATGATATGCAACCCCGCGACCGCGGTGGAGAGGATATTTTCGGCCGCGGGCGCATTCCCCATAATCACGGGATAAACCGATTGCGGATGCGCCGCCCGGACAAAGCCCAGGCCGGTTCCGGCATTCCCCTGGGGGTCCAAATCAATCAATAAAACGCGGCGTTTCACGGCGGCAAGACTGCTGCCGATATTGATCGCCGTCGTGGTTTTGCCCACCCCGCCCTTTTGATTTGCAAATGCGATAATCCGTGTCATCTTTCCGTCCATTTATCGCCAAAGTACCCAAAAAACGCCGATTCGGTCAAGGGGAAAATAGAGTTTAGAGTTTAGAGTTTAGAGTTTAGATATTTATTCAGTAAAACCAATTAATTGTATATTGTTGCATATGAAATCCCCATCTTAACTCTCAACTCTAAACTCTAAACTCTATTTTTCCCGGCATTTTTGACGTTTTTTATCGAAAAGGCCGGTATTTTTAGGGGTCGTTTTGATCGATTCGGCCGGGAACGCTTTTTAGTTTCAGGGTTTTTTAACACGATTGATTGAAACAATAAAACCCGGACCAGTTTTGGACGGGATCAGTTGCGTGTCGAATTTATATTTTTTCGCTGCTTCCGCGATTTCCGCCATGACATTTTCACCCTTTAGCAATAGGTAAGGCAGCCCCGCCCCATACGTTAGATCAAATATTTTAACTAATGGCGCAAAGGCCCGGGCCGTAAATATTTCACCGTTCGTTTTTCGTGTCTGTTCGCTTCGCTCACCATTCGTATGGCTCGTCCGCTCGCTATGCTCGCGTCTCGCCAACTCATACGCGTCTTTCGTTTTTCGTGCAATATAATTTTCAACACGATCGTTTATAACGGTCAGATTCGGCAAAGCCAATTCCGATTTAACCGCGTTTAAAAACGCGCATTTTTTCGCGATTGATTCGATCGCGATCACGTCAAAGCCAAGGATGCCAAGGACGACGGCCGGAAACCCCGCCCCGGCCCCCAGATCGACCACGTGCGTCCCGTTCGGGATATATTCGGCCAACTGCGCCGAATCATCGATATGCCGCGTTTGAATGTCGGCACACGTACTGGGTGCCACCAGATTCATCCGCGCATTCCATTCGCGCAGCAACCCTTTATATCTTTCAAATTTTTCCTGAATATTCATTTTTTCTTTACATATCCTATGTTTTCACCTAGTATAATATACCATGAAAACAATGCCAAAAAAACAGAATAAAAATACCAAACCCGCTGATTTGAAAAAGCCGGCCGCGGGTGGCGCCGCCTTTAAACGCACGATCGGAATCATTGCGGGCGCCGGGATGATTGTTGCGATCATCGCCGGGTTTCAGATCGCAAAAATGAATGAAACCGGCCGGTTTGCCGCCAATCATGAATTCCGCGATACCGGTTTCGGGGACTTTTTGGCGTTAAACCACGCGCTGTATTCCGACGATTACGCATCGGTCGAAAAATATTCCGACAATTTGAAAACGGTGGACGTCCAATCCGTCCGGGAAAGTCGCGCGCTGGCCCTGTTCGTTGCGGGAAAAACCGACGATACGGCAAAGGCTTTGGCGGATAGCAAAAATACCAGCGCGATGATGGCGTACGCCGCATATCTGATCAAGAACGGCGAATGGAACGCGCTGTATCAACGGTATGCCGCCAATAATTCGCAAATTTTGTCGGGGCTGCGCGTTTGGTCGGCGGTGGCAACCGGCAAATCGGCGGATGCGATCAAATTCATCGATTCCCTGACCGGAAACGATTCGTGGCGCGCGTTTATGCGCGGACAGATCTATGCGGAAATCGGAAAGGCGGATCTGGCGCGGGCGCAATTTTCAAACGTCGCGCCGGATTTTCTGAACTTGAACGATTACCTGTTTATCATGTCGTTTTACAAATCAAACGGGTTCGATGCGGATGCGGATAAATTAAAGACGGCATGGACGCAAAGTCCCGGCGGACTGTATGCCGCGGGATATACGGATTTCGGCGATTTCAAACAATACAGCGGCCCGGGCATGAACCTATGGTTTTCATTGGTCCAGGCGGTGGCGCATAGCCCGATTTTAAGCAGCAGCAACCTGTCGTTCGTCCTGTTGCGGCTGGCCGAATCGGCGGGCGGCGACGCCGTCAAAAACAACGATGCGATGAATTATTATTTCGGGTCGTTTTTCTTTAATTCGGGGGAATATGCCCGGGCCGACACATTTTTCGACAAAATAGGGCGGGGCGGGTTATATCGGCCGTTCGTTTTGCTAAAAAATGCCGAAAAGGCCGGTAATTTCGATGCGGCGCGGCGCGAATTGAATGCCGCGGTCCGGGAAAACCCGCTGTTTATGCCGGCAATTTTGCGTCTGGTCGACAAAAACCTTCAAAAAGGCCGGGAAAATGATGCAATGGCCGTCGTAAATCGGGCATTGGATTCGCCAAATGCGGGCGATTTGGGCCGGGCATTCCTGTATACGCTGCGGGCGCGGATTTACCGGCAATCGGGCGATTTTAACGCCGCGAACGCCGATATTGTTTCCGCCAACGAACTATCCCCGCGAAATTCCGACGTGGCGATGGAGCATGCACGCATTTTGACCGAATCGGGTCAGAATCTGGACGAAGCGTATCAGATCGTGGCGATCATTCTGAAAAAGTCGCCGAACGACATCGGCGCATGGGACACGCTGGCCACCATCGTTTGGAAAAAAGAAGGATTGGCCGAGGCGATGCCGCTGTTCGAAAAAGTCGCGCGCGTCGCGCAAACGAATTCAAAATTGTTCGAACATGTGGGCGATGCGTATGCGGAAATGGGCGATAAAAAAGCGGCGATCGAATCATACCGGCGGGCGTTGAATTTATCCGACGACGGGTTGGTCAGCGAATCGGTTTTATTGAAAAAAATACGGAAACTAAAATAGGGCGCGTTTCAAAATAAAATTTATTAATAAAGACTCTATTCCTTTGATTTAAAGGGATAGAACCTTTTTAATGATTACTTTTCCGAATGGAAAATTCGCATCCGCAATAATTTTGCCGATAAAAATTCGAGTCGCGGTTGGCGGCCACGCGAATCGATTCGTCCCAACGGATGGGAAGATAGACAATCCGGGTGGGGTCGGTTTGTCCCAAAACGACCATTGAGAAGGCAACCTTGGGACAAGGTTGCCCCACCACCGATTCTGCCGCCGCATCGACCTGGGCCTGATTCTTCCAACGCGAAACGCCGAACACCGACGCGATGGCATTGTATCCATGGTCGCGCGCCCATTTTGCCCCGGTTTCAAACCGCATTTGAAAGCATTCGGAACACCGTTTGCCGCGTTCCGGCTCTGATTCCAACCCGCGGACGCATCCGCGCCACTTCAAATGCTCTTTTTCATAATTTTCCGCGCCAACGACCGCATATTTCACGCCCAATTCGTCGCACAGGCGGATTTGTTCCGCCAGACGCTTTTGATATTCCGATTCTGGGAAAATATTGGGATTATAGAACAGGACGATACCATCGGAAATCCGCACCGTTTCGCCGTTTTGCAGCGGCAAATCCGCCCCGCCGGCCAATTGCCGAATCGCGCCGGCAGAGCAGGGCGCACAACAGGATAAAAGAACAAGTTTAATGTCCGACATTGTATTGTTCGATCAATGGTTTTATTATTTTATAAAGACGTTCCTTTTCGGAAATATTCAGTTGCTCAAAAAAACGGATGGCTAGATAATCCGGAATCCCGTGCCGCGATTTTTGAGTAAAAACATTATCTTTATCTAATGCGGCCGTGATCTCTAAATAGGTTCGTTCCAACGATCTTGGGCGTTTGATCTGAAATTGCATTACTTTTTGAAAATTTCCAAACGCATAGTCATAAAAAGTAAGATTGAATGGCGCGGTCAACATTTACACTCCTTTGAATTCATTGCCAATAACCGAATCCGCGGGCAGTTCGACGATAAGGTCGGTGACGGGCCCCGTCACCCCCGCGAAGGTGATGCCCAATTCATCCGCCGCGCACATCATGCCGTTTGACATGATCCCGCGAACCTTTCGCGCCGTCAGCGGCGCGGCTACGCCCGGCAATTTCGCGCCCGGTTTGGCCCAAACGCCAACCAGCCCGACGCGCACATTCGGCGCGCCGCAGACAATCGTAACCGGAACGCCGTCGCCCTCATCGACGGTCAGGACATGCATATGGTCGGAATCCGGATGCGGTTCGACGGTTAGGATCTTTGCGATGACGATATTCGGGGCTTTTTTAATATATTTTTCGGTCATTTCCGCGATTTTATCATCGTCGATCCGCGTGAACAGATTTTCCGGCACCATGAACTCTTCGCCGTCCGCGATTCGCCATTCATATTCGGCCGGCCAGGATAGATCGTGTTTTGTCTTGAAAATATGTTGCATGCTTTCCGCGGCATCCGGGATAAACGGCGCCGAGAGGCGCGCATACAGATCGATCAACTGAAAACATTCGTCCAAAACCGCGCCGGCGCGTTCCAGATCGCCGTTCTTGATCAATGTCCACGGCCCCATGATCGTCATGAATTCGTTACCCGCGGCCCAGATTTCGCGTAACGCGGCGACTGATTTCCGAAATTCGCACGCCTCTAACGCGGCGGTCAGTTCGGCTAATTTCGCGTTCACGGTGTTTTTCAAATTTTCGAAATTTGAAATGCCGTCGCCGAAATCTTTGCAAAAGGGCGGCACTTTATTCCCGAAACTCTTTTCGGTCAGCTTGCACACCCGCGACACGAAATTGCCCAGCATGCCGTTCAGATCCTTGTTCACCACGTCCGCGAACCGTTGGATCGTAAAGTCCGTATCGTCGGTTTCCGGCGCCGACGCCATCAGCGCGTACCGCCATGCGTCCGCGGGGGCGTCGCCCAGCATTTCATCGATCGTAATCGCGCCGCCGGTCGATTTGGAAACCTTGCCGCTGTTGAAATTCAGGAAATTCATCCCCTTTAACAGATCGACTTTTTTCCAATTTTCATCCAGCGCAATTTCCTGTCCCGGGAAAAGGATGGAATGAAATTTTATATTGTCTTTGCCCATAAACTGGACATACTTACAATTGTCGCCGCCATGCCAAAACTCCGCCCAGCGCGGCGTCGCCGCCTGGGAAATGGAAACATATCCCCACGGCGCGTCGAACCAGACATAGAAAACCTTGCCCGGATAGCCGGGAACGGGGATGCCCCAAGATAAATCGCGCGTGATCGACGGGTCGGGCATGTCTTCGCTTAAATATTTTCGGGTCATGCCGATCGCGCTGCGCGGCCAGCCGTTTTTTTCCATGGTGTCACGCAGCCATTTGGACACATCGCCCTTGACCTTATGCGCCAGAAAGAACAGATTTTTGGTCTTGCGCATTTCGATGTTTGTACTGCCGGTATCGGCGACATACGGATTGATCAGATCCGCCGGATCCAATAATTCGTCGCATTTGGTGCATTGGTCGCCGCGCGCCCGTTCGTACCCGCATTTGGGACAGGTTCCCTCGATCTGACGATCCGCCAAAAATTTGTTATCGTCGACGGAAAAAGGCTGCGCCGTTTCGCGTTCTTCGACGAATCCCTGTTCGTTTAAACGCGCGAACAAATCTTGCACCAATTTTTCCTGAAATGGGGTATGCGTCCGGCCGTACAGGTCGAAAGAAAAACCGAATTTTTTCACGGTCGCCAGTTGTCGTTCGTAATACCGCGCGGTATAATCCGCGACCGAAATCCCCTCTTTTGCCGCCGCAACCATGGCCGGCGTCCCATGGTCGTCGGACCCGCAGATATACAAGACGTCGCGTCCCAACGCGCGACAGAAACGCGCGTAAACATCGCTGGGCGCCAGACAGCCGACGAAATGCCCCATGTGCAGATCGCCGTTGATATAGGGCAGGGCGGACGTGATCAGATATTTCTTATTATTTTTACTTTTCATGTTTTGAACCTGTGTTTTATGGCCTTTGCCGAATGATACCCGACAAAATCGGCCGATACAATTATTATTTGGAAAATTTATGGGATGTGGAAATTAATTGCGCGCGATGCGCATCACCCTTCGCGCGGCGCGCTTCGGGTGACAAGTCATTCGGATAGAAAAAAATGAATGGGTTTTCATTTTTCATCCTTTAAGAATTTGTTCCACCACTTTATTTGGTAAATACCAATAAACCAACCGGATAAACCGGTAACAAACAGGCCAAATAGTTTGAGAATGCTTTCGCCAATCTGCTTAAAAAATAACTGTGATTCGTCAAAAAGAACAAATGCGATGCCAATGCAACAAATAACCAATGCGATGGCCAGCACGGTCAGAAACAATCTGGTAATGAATACTAAGAGTACTTTCATTTCTTCAAAATTCTGGTGGACGCGAGAAGACTCGAACTTCCGACCCCCTCCATGTCAAGGAGATACTCTAACCAACTGAGCTACGCGTCCAAACCCCGGGCCCCGCAAAAATCGTAGATTTTTGTGGGCGGGCTGGTGGGATTATAACAAGTTTTTATTGCTTCGCAATAAAAAAACATCCCCCTTGTTAAAGGGGGAAAGAATTTCTTACGAGTGCAACGAGTTAGAAATTCTTGGGGGATTATCGGGTAAGGCATAAACATTCGTTCTTTAAACAAATATCCCCCTATTTTTCTAGGCTCGCAACTCTGTTGCTCGCCAAGAAAAATTCCCCCTCTAACGAGGGGGAAAGTTTTTTACTGAACGGTTGTGGTCGCGTTCCGATTCCACTGCCAGACGTCTTCGCCGGTGCCCAGTTTCCACGGGCGTTCTTTGCCGAACGAAATCGTGTCGATGCGGGACGCGGACACGCCGTTGGCGACGATGACTTTCTTGGCCGCGGAGGCGCGACGCGCGCCCAGCGCCAGGTTGTATTCGATGGTGCCGCGTTCGTCGCAGTTGCCGGCGACCAGGATTTTGGTATCCGGATGGCTTTTCAGGTACAACGCCTGGCCCGCCAGGTTCGCCGACGCATTGTCGGTGATCGCGGACGAATCAAACGCAAAGAAAACGCGTTGGTAATTCAGATCGGACGGTTCGGAAACGGTCGTTGTGGTTCCGCGGCTGCACGCGGCCAGCGCACCGGCGGCGGAGAGAATAATGGCAAGATTTCTAATTTTCATGATAACACTCCCTTTTGTGTTTGTTATTCGTTTTGCATTTTACATGAAGAATTACGAAAAAGCAAGGAAAAATCGGGCGCACCCGCAAATTTTCTTGATTTTCCGCGGACGATAAGAATAGGTTCCTGAAACGGCCGCGCCATCCACCGCGCGAACCCACAAAAATTGTTGCAAATATCCGTAAATTAGTGAATAGTTTATAGTGGATAGTTTACAGTTATGGCGTCGCCTTCGGCGACAACCAATAATTTTTATTATTCGCGAATAATAAAAATTTGTCCGCGAGCAAAGCGAACACAAAAACTGTTAACTGTAAACAGTACACTGTTAACTATAAAAAAGGAGACACCCATTAAACCCGCAAACAACACCCGCGATAACCGCCGCGACATGGGGCCGCGGATGAACACTAAAATTTTCGCCAAAAGCGTCCAGGTCATCGGCGCCGACGGCAACAACCTGGGCGTCATGCCGACGGCACAGGCCTTGCAATTGGCCGCGGATGCCGAAATGGATCTGGTCGAAATCAACGCGACCCAGATTCCGCCGATCGTCAAAATCATGGACTACGGCAAATACAAATACGACCAAAAGAAAAAGGCGTCCGAGGCGAAAAAACATCAGCATGCGACCGAACTGAAAGAAGTCTGGATGAAGCCGTTTATCGAGGAAAACGACCTGAACGTCAAAATGAAAAAGGTGATGGAATTCCTGGGCGAGGGGAACAAGGTCAAAATCTCGGCCATGACCAAGGGCAGCAAACTGGTATTGGCCCGCGGGCGCGAAGCCGTGCCGGAATTATTCGACCGCGTCGTCGCGATGTTGGGCGACAAGGCGGTGTTGGAAACCAAATCGAAACCGGGCGAACGAACGAAATCGATCATCGTCGCCCCGAAATAAAAAACGCGGCTATGCCGCGTTTTTTATTTCGGAAAAATTACGAAGTAATTTTTCGTAGCCGCGGACGAGCCCGCCGGGGTCCCTGCGCAAACGAAGTTTGCGTGGGGGGCCTGGGGCGGCGAGAGTAGCGGCGCGTCATCCCCGCGAAGGCGGGGAACTATTGTTATGTTCGTCGCGCTTTGCGCGACACAAATAAGTATCGCCGACAAAGTCGGCGATGATTTTTACAAGGGATCCTCGCCTTCGCGAGGATGACGATATTGCACCATTTTTATTTCAGATCACTATCCGACAAAATATCGGGCGCAACGGGCACGGGCACGGCGCAACAGGTCGATGCCGGTTGCTGTGCCGGCGCGGCGGCCGTTACGGCATCCGGGCCGAACATCATTTCGAACATCTCGTCCAACGTATAGGTTCCGGTGTCCGGCGCATAAACCGGCGCGGCGGCGGGAACGACGCGAACCGTCGGCGCCGGCTGAACGGTGGACGGCCGGGCGACATAGGTCGTGCCGGGCTGATCAAAATTCACAACCGGCGACGGATTCGCCCCGGAATAAACGGTGTACTGACCGGCCGTGTTATTGTTTCCGGTCTGGTAAAATCCGGTATCGACCATCGAATCCGACCGCGTCACCACGTTTCGGATATCGGGACAGCGGTAAACGTTCGCCGTATACACGAACGCGCGTTCCGGCCCGAACACCACCCATTTGTTGGGGCGCGTGCGTTCCGACACGATCCAATAAGTGTTGCCGCCGCGCACCTGATCCGCGATGCGGTTGCGCAGATACTGTTCGGCGTCCCGGGTGTCATAGATCGAAACCTCGGTCTCTAGCTTATACAAAAACTGGCATCCGATCGGTTCCGCATTCACGCGGACAAGATCCGCGGAACTGGGTCCCGGTTCGATCACGTCGGCGCATCCGAACAGCGCGCACGCCGCCGCCAAGAGCAGAAACTTCTTCATGATATTACTCCGTATGCCCATATTATATCATATTTTTAGGGAAAGGGAAAGCGTTAGGTTCAGGACGCATTAAATTGTGACACACGGCGGCAGAGAAATTAAAGCAAGAACAAGGATTTTCGCGCAGGCCGTATATTATACGGACAAGCGGAAATCCGAAGTTATTGATTTAATTTGTCGCCGTCCCCCGGGGTCCCCATGAAATCACAGATTTCATGGGGTGGGCCAAAGGGATGCGGCTAAAATCACCCATTGCTACGTCAAACCTCCTTGCCGTATTTTATACGGCTTCGTCGGTTTTCCTTGCACTGTGCGATTTTACCTCGCACCGTGCGTCGCAATTTAATGCGTCCTGAACCTAATACAATTTTTCGACCGCCATCACGGCCTTGTTCACATAAACCGTGATCGTCCACCGGTACAGGTGCATGTTCGTCGTATCGAAAATATGGACGATAGCCGTGTCTTCCTTGCCGTATCCCACGTCGCCCGTTTCGGCGTCCGGGTTGAATTCCGCGCCGGTCGCCAGATTGACGCTTTCGCTATTCCGGGCCTGGGTCCCGCCGTACAGTTGCAGCCACGTCGCCCCGACGGTCGCAACCGCGCCGGTCGTATTGACCAGGCGCACGCCCCAATAATTCGCGGTCGATTGCTTTGTCGCCTTGAACGTCCAGTTGTCCATGACCAATTGGATAAACTCGCCCGTCGCGGCGTTCGACGCGCCGGTCGAGATGATTTGCCCGATCGTCCCGCTGGATGCCGTGCCGATGCCGGTATTGGCGGTATTCGGCTTGTTTTTGATATAATCCGCGGCCGCCGCATTCGTCTGGGTCCAATCCGCCTGGATCTGGGCCGCGGGGATCGTCGGCTTGTTCGTCAGGTCGTTATAATTGCCCGACGTGGCGACGGGGGCCAGCGCGCTTTTGTCGGCCTTGCCCGCGATGGCGTCGGAAATCATGTTCGCCATATTGATGATCGAGACATAGTTGTTCTGAACATTGTCGTCCAGCCGGTCGACATACGATTTGGCGGCGATATCCGCGCGCAAGGAAAACGGGGCGGCAAAAACCGGGGCGATGACGACCAATAACGCCAGGCGCCGCCACGTGCGATGGGGTATCGCGCTTGTCAATTTTTGCAAACAGATAATCGTCATTTAGTGTGATTCGGGGCGCGGCAGTTTGACCGAACGCCGGCAGACCGCGTAACCTTCTCCTTCCCCGCAAAACGATTTATACCATATTTCGCGGGGGCGCACAATCAAAAATTGGTATTTGATAATTGGTTTTTCCTATTCTATAATAAACTCATAAATAAACTCTTAACACAGAGGTATAGGAATGGGTTCGCTTTTCGTCTTTCCGGGCCAGGGGTCGCAATCTGTCGGCATGGGCCGCGAGCTTTACGATAATTACCAATCGGCGCGCGAAATTTTCGATGCCGTCGATGACGCGCTTGGGCAAAAATTATCCGACATTATTTTCAACGGCCCGATCGAGGATCTGACGCTGACCGCGAATGTTCAGCCGGCGATCTTTGCGGTGTCGATGGCAATGCTGGCGGCATTCACCGCCAAGGATGAGGGCAGAGGGATGACG
>JGI20166J26741_10052226_pt1 | contig 17515 bp, 13 predicted proteins | sample TergutCu122P5_FD_26741 | JGI IMG/M metagenome (IMG submission 26741)
AGTTTGAAGTTGCTTTGAATAGGTAAATCGTAATTTAAAAAATCCGATGGCACGGATTTGGGCACAACCAATACGTTGTTTTTTGTCATGAAACGTCACTCTTTTTTGGGCTGAAAACCCGAAAATCGGCAAACATAAACAGGCATAACTATTTATAAAACAAACAGTTATGGCTATTTTATTTCGTTTCTTAACCCTTCCCATCGTTTAGTCTTCGGAACCGAGGGTTGGGGGTTCGAATCCCTCCGGGCGTATTTTTAAGTTTTTTTACAAAAAGACTTACGACAAGAAAAAAGCATATTTTGAAAGCCCGAAATATGCTCCGGTGACGTACTTGGCGACGTTTCGTTTTCCCTCTTTTTCCCAGATATTCCACTTCTTGAGATTGGGGATATTTTTTGCATGGGTTTTCACAGCATCTGACGCAAAAAACGCATGGTTTACGGCACAATGGTGTATTTGTCATTGAAACCAGCCTGTTTGTCGAGTAGACGAGGAGCGGTTTGTTTTAGGTTTCAGCATTACTCCGTATCCGGGTTTCCCTTTCCGTGTCTCAATAGCCGCATACCATACCGCGACACAGCCTCGCCCCTCCTCCCACCGGACATGTAGATTTCCCCCATCCGGCGGACATGAATACACTCACCGCAAGGCTTGCACGCGAGTCTTGGCTTTCAGTTGATAGACATTCAATCTCTTGTAGATGAATTCATACCAACTCACCCCTTCAGGTGGTTTGAAAGGACGCTGACTCTGACGGTGCATGAACTGCCACAGTCGTTTTCCGACGAAGTAATTCAATCGAGAGAACATCTCGCTGGGATAGCCCGTGCCAAAGTAATTCGACCAGCTGATCAGAAACCAATTCAACTCGCGAACCACCTCGCCGACGGGCTTGCACCCCTTCGATGTCAACTCATGAAGACGCTCTTGAAACCCTTTGACCGACTTCTTTGAAGGAATTCGATTCCAGTATCGCCGATTTGATCCCGGAAATCGGGATTTGTCGTAACGGAATGAGTATCCCAGGAAGTCCAACGTCATACCTGGTTCCTTCGCGTTGAGCACCTTCGTTTTGTCACGATTGATGGCAAGTCCCATCCACTTTTCAATCTTTCCTTCGACCCACTCGACGATTCGACTGTCAATACGCCTCGCCATAATGACGAAATCGTCGGCAAATCGAACCATTCGGGCATCAGCGAACTTGAAAGGTCCGTTCTCGCTGTGGAACTTCCTGTCGAACCAGTGCAAATACAGGTTCGCCAGCAACGGAGAGATCACTCCTCCTTGCGGGGTTCCACGGTCTGGCCGTTTCTTCGTCGTTCGCCCCTGCTCGTCTTTCTCAATGATCGGTGCCGTCAACCACATGCGGATCAGGTTCAACACCTGACGATCCGCAATACGCCATTCGACCGCCTTCATCAAGTTGTCGTGCGGAATCGAGTCAAAGTATCCCTTGAGGTCGGCATCGTACACCGCCGTTCGACCTTCCTTGAGATTCCGTTCAATCACGTCCAACGCCTGATGCGCCGAGCGACCGGGCCGGTATCCGTAGGAACAATCGAGAAAATCCTCCTCGAAAATCGGTTCAAGGATCAACAGGCAAGCCTGTTGAATGATCCGATCCTTGACGGTGGGAATTCCCAGCGGTCTCGTCTTGCCATCCCCTTTGGGAATGTGGACTCTCTTGATCGGCTGTGGCTGGTAGGTCTTCGATTTCAACGACTCATGGATTTCATCAATCAGCCGGATCGCTCCGAACTGCTCGATTTCCGCAATGCTCTGCTGATCGATTCCCGGCCCGCCATCGTTGCGCTGAACGATGCACCACGCCGACCAAAGAACGTCTTTCCGATAGATTCGATCATACAGTGCGTAAAATCGAAACCTCGGTTCTCGCTTGGCCTTGTCAGCCAGTTTTCGCCTCAATTGGGAGACTTTCGGCAGGATCGGCTTCCCCTTGTCGAAACGATAAGGGGTGTCGTCTGCCTGTTCCGTAGTGGGAATTTCTTCCAAGCGGTTCTCCTTTTTCATTTAACGTCAACGGACATTCATCAGAGGCCCTTCGCTCCGCCAGTATTACCTGACATCATCACTACTATGGCCCCATCCGACTTCCCAAACAACCCTCCCCGGTTATTCATTCCCGTGTTCAGTTGGACGAGGCCGCCTGCGAAAATTCACAGTCCACCGGCCAGTCCGTCACTTGGGACCTCCCATGTTTCTGATTCAACTTTCGATCCCCGCTGCTCCCTCACACCCCGAACCGTCCAACGACTGCACGTACCTGTTGCTTCATCGTCGATGACTGACTTCACCATTGACAGGAGGCTGGTCACGGTCATTAATGATCTAACGAGGCCGAATCGGATTCACTTTCATTGCGGCTGGCATCTTTGTTTTCACGAATCCCAGCCAAGCGGATTGCTCCACGAGACCGTCGGAAAACTACGTGTCGAACAGGCAATTGACACGGCAACCTCCTTTCAGATTGCAAGTCAAATCAAACTTTCATGGCGATTCTGCCAAAGACCTGACGCCGCTCGCAGTCTGCATGAACGGCGGATTTTCTCATTTTGTCGGCAAATTTTCGGTCATTTCTGCCTCAACACCAAGTGAGGCGATTGATTTTTGCAAGGCTCCTTGCTCAATGCTTCCCGTTTTGAGGTTTCGCTTCGACGTTTTCAGCGTCGATCAAATCTCTTGGACAACCACACCACCCTACCAAATCTGCACGTTCAGTTCGAGTTCCGTTTCGGTGCGGTCGAGCACCTGGTCGCGCACCAAATCGATGAGCCGCAAGATGTCGGAACTGGTGCATTCCGGTTCGGCGATGATAAAGTTGGCGTTTCGGTCGCTGACGACGGCCCCGCCGATTCGCGTCCCTTTGAGACCGGCACTTTCGATCAGTTCTCCGGCACTCATGCCGCGCGGGTTTTTAAAAATGAAGCCGGAACACTGCCCTGCCGGAAACGACGTTTTACGGACAATCCAGAGTTTTTGCAAACGTTTCGACAATTCAAGCGGATCGTTCTCATCCAGTTCGAATGTCGCATCAAGCAGAACCATTTCCTGCAAACCAGTCCCTTCGGAAGCAAAGGAAATCTCTTTTCCGCTCATTTCGATGATTTGACCTGAATCGTCGACCCGCCGGATTTTTTTGACCCATTGATTGATCGGTCCGCTGTTCGTGCCGGCGTTTTCGACAATGGCCCCGCCCACCGTCCCGGGAATACCGATCAAATTTTCCAATCCGGCGAGTCCGCCATGGACCGCTCCGGTCACCACTCGCCCCAATTTGGCTCCGCCACCCGCCACGACAATGTTTTTTTCAATTTGAATGTCGGAAAAACAGCCCGCGGTCAATCGAAACACCATTCCCGGAACTCCGGCATCAGAAACAATGATATTCGAACCGAAACCAAGCGTTCGTGTCAGAACGTTTTCATCCCGACAACGTTTCAAAAGCGCGCACAATTCTTCTTCAGAGCGAGGTTCGGCAAAAAACTCCGCCGGCCCGCCTAGCTGAAACCAAGTATGCATCGCCAGCGGAACCTGTTGCCGCACAATTTTTTTGAATTCTGAAAATCGTTCCATGATATATTATACTCAAAACGGTGAGAAATTCCTGAAACTGGATACGGAAGCCCTGCAACGCAGGATGTTTGCGCAAGGCCGAAGGCTGCCGTTCCTACCGACTGCGGTATATACCTGAAGTTATTCCCCGATTTCAAGAATTTCAAATTTTTGCAAGCCGGCAGGAACGTCAATTTCGACGATTTCCCCTTTTTTCCTGCCGACAAAACCACGTCCGAGCGGTGAAGTCGGAAGGATTTTCCCTTCCATAAAATCTTCTTCACCGGCACCGACCAGTTCGTATTCCTCAATCATTCCCTTACCGAGTCGTTTGACCTTAAACCTGACGCCGAAACGGATTTCGTCTTGCGGACCAGCCGATCCATCCATAATCACCGAACGGGAAAGGCGGCTCTTCATCTCATTGATTTTCGCTTGCAAAAGCCCCTGACTTTCACGTGCCCCGTGATACTCCGCATTTTCCTTCAGGTCCCCTTCGGCCCGGGCTTCGGCAATACGTACCACGATTTTCGGCATTTCCTCCTGTTCTAGGCGTTCCATTTCCTGACGTAACTTATTGTACCCTTCCCGGGTCATCGGAATCGAATCTGACATGACATTCCTGTTTTTCTGAACACTCGCTCCACCGACCCCATCAAAAAACGTCGATGCAACTCTTTTTCATTGAATCACTTGTAACAGCCACTACGATGACGCAATATATCCCCTATACTCACGCCGGTTAGAAATTCCGGAAGCTGGATAGTACATTATAGTTAAAAACTAAAAGTCGGATTCGTAAGGCTGTCGCCCATACCGACTGCGGTATATCAAATTCACCGGCGGTCATTTGTTTTTATCCACAGATTTCGCAGATGAACACAGATTATACCCAAGCCGGTTAAAAATTCAAGAAGCGGGAGCGGGATATGGAAAACCTGCGTCGGGTGCTACTACGCCACCAGTGTTAAAATTGTGGTTTCACACTGTGGCACGGAGCTTCCAGTTTCTCCGTGCCACAGTGCCTCTGTGTGAGAAAAAAATTGCCCCAAAACTCACAAAATTAACTTTTATTGTGCCGCCACTAATTTGTGTGCATCAACAATGTCGGCGCAGCAGGCAGCCATGGAAGCGGTTCAAATTTTATGATCGCATCTATAGGGAAATACTGCCCGACTAAACGCATTTTGCAAATGCAACCGGGAGTGCAGCGCACGAGGCCGGCTCAAACACGGGAATATCTGGTACCGCGTTACTCCCTCCTCCTGATCACCGCCATCTGTCTATTTGTTCAGACTTCCGAGAATTCCAACCGGTTTGTGCGTAAAAACATATCAAAACTTATCATGTTATCAATCACCAGGGGCGTGCGCAGCGGTAAAAATCTTGTGTCACGATAAAATTTTCGGAATCGAAAAAGCATAAGCCCGGCAACGCAAAAAATTTCACTCCGCCCGAAGTTGCCCCTTTGACGGATTCCATGAGAAATCTTTTTCGAAAACATTGTTTGCTGATTTTCATACGATATAATGAGGTTGGTTAATAGACCACATTTTGAGAATTTGGCGGGAGTTTCCTGAAAGTATCGTATTATTGTGGTGAACATAAAAAGTGATCAGTGAACGAAAAACAAAAAAGGAGTGAGACCGATGAAACGAAACAAAATGCTTTTCTTTTTTTGCAAATCCTTGTTCCCGGCCTTGTTTCTGGCTGTGACATGTGCCGGGATGGGGGGCTTGTCTTCGGGTGCCGTCGCTGACGACTCACCGGCGAATAAAACAACGGAGGAATGGAAAACCGTCAGCGTGATTTCGTTCACTTCCGCCGACACGGGGATCGCAACGGTCAAGCAATTGGTCAAAGCGGCCGGACATGAAGGGGCGATTGACCGTTTTGAAAAACAGGCACGCGAAAATTTCAAAACGATGGATTTTTCCAAACCGAAAGGGCTTGTCGTCCAGACAAATGGAAAAACGTTCAACATTTTTTTCTTTTTGCCTCTCAATGACGTGACGGCGTTGCCATTCGAGATCGGCAAAAAAGTCGCCACTTCTGAAAAAGACGAAAACGGCTGGTACAAAATTCCGCTCCCGACACATAATTTTCTGTATGTCAACCAGCAGAAAGGGTGGGCTTATGCGACGTTCGGGCCGCGATTGCCGAAAAATCTCCCGGTCAATCCGGTGACCTTGCTCGAAGGTCTCGACAAGGAATACCTGATCGCCGCAAGATTCAATGCGCAAAACATGCCAAAAAGCATCCTCGGCGGTTACGCCATGATGGGCAAACAGATGATTCCGATGATTCGCATGTTTGCGCCGATCCAAAATCAGCCGGAGGATGTGCGGGAATTGATGACGAATTATTTCGATTTCTTTGAAAAGGTGATCGGAAACATGATCGATTTGATGGTGAAAACGTTCCGGGAAACCGACTCGATGACTTACGGTTTCAAAGTCAATGGTGCCGGCGACCTGATCGTCAAGTCGAGAGTTGTCGTTCTCCCGGACACGGAAACGGCCAAAATCATTGCGGAAACCGCCAAAATGAAGACGAATCTGATCGGTTTTTACCAACCGGAAGGGACCATCTTTTCCGTCGTCGGCACCCAGTCTCTTTCGGATACTCAAAAGAAATTTTTCAAGGATTATCTGGAAGGATATGTCAGTCTTATGACTTCCGTGTTTAAAAAAGCACGTAACACGAGCAACAAACCGGAAGGTGTCGGCAAATTCCTTGACGGAATGGAAGCGGTTTTCAAAGCGGGGCTGGAAGTCGCCCATCAAACGATTGATTCGGGAAAACTTGATGTTGCCGAGACCGTTTTTCCAGGCGGGTCGTTGCTGATCGCGTTCAGCGTTGTGGACGGCAAGCGGCTTCTTCCGGCAATTGATTCACTTTTTGAGTTGGCACAAGAGTCCATGAACAAGGATTTTGGAAAGGATTTTGCCAAAATTGAAAAAATCTCTTATGCGGACAGCCAAATCCGGTCTTTCAGCATTCCGGTGTCCAGACTGAAGGGAAATAACAGCGAAACGCCGAAAAGTCCGGGGGACGAAATGTTTTCCGCGGTGCTTGCCGTCGGGGATCGTTTGCTGGCGTTTTCTTATGGATTGGGAACCTCCGAAGAACATCTGGACCGGATGAAAAAAGGGATTGACGCCTCCAAGACCGCAGTCGCCGTGCCGAAGACGCTCCTCGTTTCCACGCCGCAACAGCTCGGGGTGCTTTTGAAAAAATTCGTGGATTTGTCGCAGGGTGAACTTCAACAACCGGCGCAAATATTGTATGATGCTCCACAGGACGCGACGATAACGATCACCAATGATTTCAGCACCCCCAATGTTGCCGCGCAAAAAATGGTCGTCAGTGGAAAACTTTTGCCGACGTTCGGCCGTTTCGGCGAAATCATCGTCGAACAGATTAAAAAGACCACCGAACAGTTCAAAAAGGACCGGTCGCAATTGCCCCAGTTCGGGATATGATGGTCCGTGAGAACATCGCATGATTTGAAAATTTTAATTTTGCCGGAGCGTCTTGGACGCCCGGTATTGCAGCTTCCGTATCAACTTGAGTATCACCCACTTTTGACGAAAATATCAACCAAAACATCAACACAGGAAAAATTTCGATGAAATTCAAAAAATTCTTTGGGACCGGTTTAATCGTGTCCTTTTTCACGGCGGTTGCCATGGTCATGGGAACACAGGCCGCCGACATGCGAACCGTTGCGGTCGTTTCGATCGCCGACGCCAATTCGGTTGTCAAGTCGCTCAAGGCAGTCACCGCAAAAGCGGGCTTCCCGGATGCGATGGCACCGCTCGAAGCGAACATGGCCCAGTTGCAAAACGCAGTCGATTGGGCAAAGCCGGTCGGGATCGTCGTGCTTGCAGACGATGAAAAATTTGGCGGATATGCGTTCCTTCCGGCGGCGGACATCACCAAATTGCCGAATGTCAGCCAAATACTTGCCGGTGCTGAAAAAGCGAAGGACGGCTCCTACAAAATTCCGTTGCCCAACAATATGCCGCTTTTCATCAAACAGGCGGGAAAATGGGCATACATTTCCGTGGCTGCCGAACTTCCGAACAACCTGCCCGCCGATCCGGTGAAACTGCTGGAAGGGCTGGATCAGAAATACATTCTGGGCGTGAAAGTCAACGTCGCCAATCTTCCGAAAGAGCTTTGCCAAGGTTCGCTGGCCATGTTCCGCATGTTGGCGGAATCCCAGGCGAAAGACGAAGCGGCGGCTGAAAGTATCGGCACTTCTTTCGACCAGATTGAAAAATTGCTCAACGAGCTCAAAGTCGCACAATTCGGAGTCGCGATTTCCCCCGCGAACGACGTGATTATTGAAACGAGTATGGAAGCCGTTTCCGGGTCCGTTCTCGCCGCGGATATCAAGGCGTTGGCAGGCATAAAAACCAATATGATCGGTTTCTTCCAGCCGGACAACAATCTGCTGGGCGTCGTCGGAGCGGGCAATATTGACGAAGCCAACAAAAAACAATTTGAAACACAACTGAAGATGTTCTTCGACGGGGCAAGAGAAGGGGTCGAAGGCGGAGAATACGGTCCCACGGAAATCGAAACGGCCAAGTTCGCGCTCGACAATTTGGAAGCGACACTCGAAAGCACGCTGAAGTCCGGAAAAATCGATTTCGGTTTGACGCTGAAAGCCGATGCCACGCTCCTTGTCGGTGCGACGATCGCCGACGGCAACAAAGCCCATGACGCGCTGGTCAAAGCCGGGACTTCCATGCCGGAAGAACTCAAGGGATTGATCAAAATCGACGATTCCACGTACAACGGATTCAATATCACTTCGATTGCCGTTCCGTTCAAACAACTGCCGGATGCCGACAATGTTCCGGAAGGTCTGAAGGACAAAACGCTCACCGCGAAAATCGGCGTTCGCGACAACGCGATCGTTGTTGCCGCGGGCATTACGGAAACCGTCGAAAGCGACTTGAAAAACGCGATCGACGCTTCCAAATCCGCAACGGCCGTTCCGGCGACCAATCTTGTGTTCCGACCGTATTATCTGGGCGGCTTGATCAAGACGTTGGGCAAACAAAACGACGGGAATATCGCCGATGTCCTTAAAATATTCGAAAGCATTCCGAAAGACGCGAAAATCACTTCAACCAATACTTACAGCGGCAGTTCGCAAAACAGCAAATTTGTGATCGAAGGCGATTTGCTCCCTGCAATCGGCAAGTTCGTTCAAAAAGCGATTCAGGTCCGGCAGGGATTGGCCCAATAGGGTTTGTCGCATTGATTTTTGGATGTCGCCGCACTGCCTGCAATGCGGTATCTTTCCAAAGAAATTTCCGCCGGGGTTGCCCGGCGGTTTTTTCTTGAACAGGCCATTGTTTATTACGACAGCGCAAGGACAAGAACAGCAGCCCGGAGCGTAAGCGACGGATTAAAAAGATGTTATGGTCAAAACCGGTCACTGACGTTCCCGGCTGCTGTTTTTGTGCCGACCATATTGTATTAACGATCATGACATATTTGAATGTTGCCGCCGCCGCTTTGAATCAAACGCCGCTGGATTGGAAAGGGAATGCCGGTCGCATCCGAAACGCGCTCGATGCGGCCCGCATGAAGGATGTGCATCTGCTGGCATTGCCGGAACTGGCTGTTTCGGGGACCGGTTGCGAAGACGCTTTTCTCGCGCCGGAAACCTGGCAAAATTCGCTGCAAATCCTGTTCGAATTGCTGCCGGCGACGCGCGGGATCGTGACGACGCTCGGTTTGCCGCTCCGTGTCGGCGGTTCGACGTTCAATGCGGCGGCACTCGTTGCCGACGGCGAATTGCTCGGATTCGTCTGCAAACGGCAAGCTCCGTTCGACGGCGTTCGTTATGACGCCCGGTGGTTCGCCGCGTGGCCGAATCATTCCCGTTTCGATCTTAAACTCAACGGCGAATCATATCCAACCGGCGACTTGACGTTTTTGTTCGAAGGCATTCGCCTGGGGGTCGAATTTTTCGACACGCTGCCGGAAACCGGGAATGCATCGGATGATTTTTCAGGGGATTTTGCGGAGACCTTGCTCCAGCCGGAACGGCGGTGCGACATCGTCATCAACCCGACCGCTTCGTTTTTTCAATTGGGAAAATATGAAAAACGCCGAAATGACGTTGCGCGGCGTTCGCGGGAATTGAACGCTGTTTACGTGACGGCCAATTTGCTCGGAAATGAATCCGGGGCACTGATTTACGACGGTTCGGCTTTCATTGCGGCTTGCGGAAATCCCATCGCCGAATCCCGCCGTTTTTCGTTCAGTGACATGCAATTGGCGGTTGCAACCGTTGACATCAAAACAAAAACATCAACATCGACACAATCAGCGGCGGCACAAAATCCAGTGGAAACGAATCGCAATCTTGAGTTCGCGCAAGCCGTGTCGCTTGGAATGTTCGATGAGATGCGAAAAGTCAAAGCGGGCGGTTTCACGCTTTCGCTCAGCGGTGGTGCCGATTCGGCAACCGTGGCTGCCCTCGTCTGGCTCGGCGTGCAATTCGGCGTCCGCGAGTTGGGTGTCGAATCGTTTGCCGGTCGTTTTGTCAGATGGTTTGCAAAAGAAGGTGTTGCCGCGTTGCAAAAACCCGACGATCTGGTTGCCGAATTGCTGACATGTGTTTATCAGCGAACGAAAAACAGTTCCGAAACGACCCGAAACGCCGCCGCCAAACTTGCACGGGCGATCGGCGCGAAATTTTACGAATTCGACGTCGAGCCGTTGGTCCAATCGTACATGCAAATGGTCGAACGGCAGATCGGTCGCAAATTGCAATGGGAAACCGACGACATCGCCATGCAAAACATTCAGGCGAGAGTTCGCGTGCCTGGCGTCTGGTTGCTTGCGAATCTCAACGGTTCGCTTTTGCTGGCCACCGGTAACCGCTCCGAAATCGCCGTCGGTTACTCGACAATGGATGGCGACAATTGCGGCGGACTCGCCCCGATTGCCGGAATCGACAAGTCATTCCTGCAAAACTGGTTGAAATGGCTGCAAAATGACGGCCCGATCCTCGAGACTGCCCGTGTGACGCTTCCGGCACTCCGGGCGATCAACGTGCAGCAGCCGACGGCGGAATTACGACCTCCGAAAGCCGGACAAACCGACGAAAACGACCTGATGCCGTATACGATCCTCAACGCCATCGAAGGATGGATGATTCGTGACCAGCTTTCAACGTCTGAAATACTGGAACGACTCACGAAAACGTTTCCCGACCATCCGGAGGAACAATTGAAGACCTGGCTCGAACGCTTTCAAACGCTTTGGCGACGCAATCAATGGAAACGGGAAAAATCGGCTCCGGGCTTTCATCTCGACACGTACAATCTTTCACCGCGCTGGGGATGCCGCTTTCCGGCCATTTCCGGCGACGGCGCAACACAATGACAAATTCCACACGGGGCGTGTCGGCTCCGTAAAATTGTTTTCACCGGGCGAGTGCGGTCTTTGTGACCGATACGGCTTGAATCGCTCTCAACTTTTGTGTCCCGGCTGTTGTTGAAATGACCACGTTATTTTTTCGCGATTCCTTCGCTGTGCACAGACGCCCCGACTCATTGGCACTGTCGTGTCAGACTTCCCGGTCGCAATAGATTTCATATCGCAATGTCACGGGGGTTTTGTGACCGAACAGTTTCACACCGAAACTGATATGGTACAATCCCGGCTCTTCAAATCGAAGTGCTTCGATTTCGCTGCTGCATAAACTGCCGTTGAATGTTTCGCCGTCGGAAAGAAAGATGTTTCCCGTTTCAAATTCTCCGGAAAAAATTTCATCCGTCCTCAGCAACAGATCGTCGATCAGGATTTTTCGCGGTGGATGCAAATGCGGCGAAACAGGATTCATCATCAGGAACCGGAGCGTCACCCGTTCGATCCATTTCGGATTCACCGGTCTTTCACCGGCATCGCTCAATTTCATGTAGAAAACCGCGTTGTTTCTCAACGGAATTTTCCCGTTTTCCAGGCACAGTCCTTCCTGGGAAAAATGCCGGTTTGTTCCCTCCAAAACAAAGTGCAAGCGACTGAACAACCGTATTCTTGAAATGACTGTCAAATTTTCAAGAGCATCAAGTTTTTTACCGGCGGCGGAGACATAATCATAAACGACCAACGGGGAACCGATCACAAGGTCTCCGGAAGGTTTGGCATTCACGAGAAGATGCAAAACGTGATGGCCGTGTTCCGGCTCGAGATCAACCGTTTGCAATGTCGCTCCATGGAACACCCAGCGGTCCGTCCCTGAACCAACGATCCGGATTCTTCCGTCATTTTCACGAATGGAACGGATGTTTCCCGTGATATGGATCACCGGTTTTTGTGTCACGTCAACGGTTAAAAGACGGTTGTTGGCAATCCATTGCATGTTTTCCAAGCGGTATTCGCCGGTCAATGCAAAATACGAATCGTTTTCTTTCGCTTCAAGGATTAATGACTCGTACCCGTTTTTCGGGACGACAAACGTTCCTTCGGCATCATACAAACGGAGCGTTTCAAGATAGATCGGCACGTCAAGCAACAAAAGAGAAAAGGGGGTCGCCTTTGTAGCCAGATTTGCGATGGAAAAAACATCGGAACGATCCGGGGAACGAAGGACGAAATCCGAACTCAGCGTGCCGTTTCCGGTCAATACGGAATTTCGCCCCGCCCGGAAGGTCTCACAATAAAGAACATCGTCTTCATTGACGATGATTGTTGCCTGATTGTCGACAGCCTGCGCGATTGTATTCTTGAAATACAGCCTGAGCCGGCCTGTGCCGTTGTCGGCGGCGAGCAGATTGCCGTTGATTCGGCAGTCCGTGAACGTCATGTTTACCGGAATCGTGCCGGCTGCGGTGATTTCGACGTTGCCTCTGAACGTGACATTTGTGAACGCCGGTTCATGAACAGGATCGTTGTTGTCGTTTTGTCCGTAAAAAACGTCGCCGGCAAACGTGCAATCGCATGCCGACGCACCGTTGGCGAACAATATTCGGATGCAATGAATATTTTCCGTCGTCCCGGTCAAAACGGTGGTGAAACCTGCGGTACTTTCGAGAGAAAAATATCGAGCACAAATGTTTGCCCCTGGTCCGATCGTCACGCTCCCATTTCCGTTGCCCTGGATGAAGCAGTTAATATCGGCATTTGGATCCGTGATCAACGTGCCGTTGATTTGTACGTTCAGAACAATTGCTGACATGGTGTTGTGCAAATGCGTCACACTGTTTTTTTCAAAAACCAGCGTATCGAACTTCAGGCCGCCGGCGTTGTTTGTCCAGACGTTCGGCGATACAATCGTGCCGCCGCGTTGAATCCACACCGTGCCGATGGTGACGAGCGTGTTTTGAAAAATGCCGGTCATGTTGCAATTGCCGTCGTTACAGATTGTCGAGTTCGACAAATCAAGCATTCCGATGATGGTTTGGGAAGCGTCCAGTCCATTCGTTTTGATCGCATGTCCGTTCGTTTGGAATGTTCCGGCCCAGCCGGTCTCAAAGATCAATTTCCCAAGTTCAGACTCATCAATGAACGTGAATGACCCGCCGGCAACCGTCAGCGTTCCGGCCTGTTTGTGTGCCGCGAAATTCACGGTGGTTTCAATACCTCGCAGATCGAGCGTCTGGTCGGCGGTTCCCAGGACGGTCACCTTTCCATTGAAGCCGGTCAAATTTCCGGAACCGTTTTGAACCGCCGAAAAACTTCCATACACTTCCATGTTGTCGATATTCACGTTGAACACCGCCGTCGCCAGCACCGGCCCGATGATGCTCACATCCCGGTAAAACCTTGTGATTCCGGTGAATGTATGCGTCCGGGAAGTCGCCGTGTCGGGTGTGGCCAGTTCCACCGGGGACTGAAACGCCGAATTGTTTCCGGTCGCCGTGTCGATGATGCGAATCAGGGAAACGACCGCGTTTTCAAGATGACCCGACAGATTCGCCCCCTCAAGAATGAGAATCCCCGCCGTGCCGGTGACACGGCCCGTCGCGCCGACGGAAAACGACGTGAGATGCAACGTGAGCGTGTACGATTGGATGTCGAGCGTTCCGTTGACGGTGAAGTTGCCGCGTGCTGAAAAATACCATCGCGTGTTTGCCTGAAGTTTCAGCCATGCGCCTTCGGCAAGTTCAAAGGGGAACGTCCAGAGATTGTTCGCCGTTCCTCCGTAATGCAGGTTCGGAGCCTGTTCCGTGCCGCCTGTCTGTACCCATTTCGTTGTTGCGGAAGCTGTCAACTTTCCCGCAAGACCGCGAAGATCAATGCTCCCCGCGTTGGTGATTGTGGAATTGGAAATATTGAACGTCCCCGTGATCGCCGTCGGCACCGCCCAGCCCGACGCGCCTGTGTTGATCGCGTATCCGTTCGATGTGAACGCCGCAGCATACCCGCTTGCCGCAATGCCGCCCCAGTTGACGGCGGCGGTGAGCGAACACGCCCCGCTCGCCGCGTTGAAATTGGCAACATCGTTTGCAGTGGGGGCGACGCCCCCCTGCCAGCTTGCCGCCAGCGACGGATCACCCGATAAAAAATTGATAACACTCATGATGAAAGTGAAAAGTTAAAAGTGAATAGCGAATATTGGTATGGACACAAAAGTTGAGAGCGATTCCAACCGTATTGGCCACGAACACAGCAGCTTCCATTGGTCGCTGCTGTCAAACTTTTATGTCCGTGTCAATCGTTTTTGTTTTTTCACTTTTTGTTTTCCGGTTTTTCCTCTATTCTCAAGTGACCGGAAATATACACGTTGTATTGTTGCATCGGATTCGCATTGACCGGGACGTTTGCGCCAAAAACCGTTTGCATGGCACGGACGCCAAATTGACTTTTCAGCATGTTTTCCAGCATCGAATAATGATCGTTGCTCACGGCGGCATCCGTTTCGACGGCAAGAATCGTTAAATATCTCCCGGGCGTGATGTCACGAATGACCTCGTATTTTGCCCCAAAACGGTTCTGAATTTCCACTGCCGTGATTTGGTTGGTGTCAACGATAAGGCTGTTGGCCTGTTTCTCTTCTTGAATCGGCATGTTATTTTACTCCAAATATTTTGCATGAAGTTTTGTTTCAAACTGTATCAAGAGAGTAAAACGTTCTTTTTTTCATGCAAGACCGGTTTTTGGCCGCCTGAAAGGAAAATTGACAAAACACCGGATTCATATATACTGTGAATCAATTTTTATGGTGGAAAATCCTGAAAGTGTTTGAAAATCCCTGAATCGGTTTGAGTAAAAATGTCCGGATTGCAAATCGGTTGCCTGAACTTGAAATTTCCCGCCATTCAGGCGGCATTGAGCGGTTATTCGGATGCCCCGATGCGTCGCATTTCACGATTATGCGGTGCCGAGTTCACCTTGTGCGAAGTTTTTCTCGATCAATTCGTCGTCAACGTTTCACAAGGAAACAAGGCCCGGCTTTATCTTGCGGTCGATGGTTCCGATCATCCGACCGGCGCACAACTCATGGGGAGCGATCCGGAAATGTTCGTTTCGGCTTCGAAAAAACTGGTCGATTCAGGATTCGATCTGATCGACCTCAATTTTGCCTGTCCGGTGAAAAAAGTTCTTGGACGTTGTCGCGGCGGCTTTCTGATGACTGCTCCGAAAAAAGCCTTGGAAATCGTTGACCGTGTCCGCGGGACGTTGTCCGACAGAATTCCGCTGACGATCAAACTTCGCAAAGGATTCGACGATTCGGCCGGGAGCGAAGACCGTTTTTTTGAAATTCTCGACGGCGCATTCGAACGGGGAATCGCCGCCGCGACGGTGCATGGGCGAACCGTGTTGCAGCGATATGCCGGTTTGAGTGATTGGAATTTTCTTGCGAAGGTCAAGCGACACGCAGGCAAACGCCTGATTTTTGGGAGCGGCGACCTCTTCACCGCGGAAACCGTCGTGCAACGGATGTCGGAAACAGGCGTCGACGGCGTCGCACTGGCACGCGGGGTGATCGGCAATCCCTGGTTGTTCGGCCAGGTTCGCGCCGCATTGTCGGGACAACCGGTTCCGCCGATGCCAACGCTTGCCGAACAAGCCGAAATGATTCTACGTCATTATGATTTGTCGGAATCGCTCTACGGTGCGCATCGTTCGGCGTCGGACATGAGAAAATTCGGCGTTTACTATGCGAAACTGCATCCGAACGAAATCGACGTTCGCACCGATTTCGTCAAAGCCAAAAACCGGAACGACTGGCTCGCAATCCTTGAAAAATGGTATTTTGGAAACGATACGGGCAGCATCGCTCTGTAGCATTCCTGAACTTGCCATTGTTTTCCCGTCAAATCCGTGCGATAATATAACAAAATGTACCCATTTTCAATTTTGACCTCAACAGAACGAAACACGTGAACAACCCTTACAAGCCCCCGGATTTTGACGACGACAGACCGCTTTCTCCGGAAGTCAACCGGCATGTCGGAAGCGATTATAACGAAGCCCGCGAATTTTGGCCGCGATGTCCGCAATGCAACAAGCGATTAACGGTGACGTGCCCGATTTGTCAAACGACCGACAATCTGTTTCCGCTTGCCGACGTCGAGTTTTGGGATGACCGGCTCGGCGGTTCACTCGTCGAGCATCAGCGAAAAGTCGATCAACTGGTCGCCGCCCGGTCGGTTCTCTTCGGCGAAGGGAACACGACATTGCCTTTCGGACGACAAAGGCAAAAATATCACGTCCAGCCTGCGATTCCGGCGTTGCCGTACTGCGGTTCGGTCACCGAAGCCGATGATGGCAACACCGATGCCGATAACACCGATGACAACATGGATGATCATACGGACGATGATGACGCGCTTGACGATCATGCGACTTGCCACCATGATCATTCCTGTCAGGATGCCTGTCAATGCAACCATTCCAGTCAATGCGAATCGTCGCAGACATCAGGAAAGACGGATGACGGTGAAGCAAAAGAGGAGACGGAGGAATTGCCGTTTGTCGTTCTCTGTCCGACGTGCAGTGAGCCGTTTGTCCCTGACTTTCCCTCCCGTTGCAAGCATTGCGGCTGTTTTTTGGGGGACAAAAAAGATGAAAACGATGAAAATACCGATAGTCGTGGTCCGGCCGGTGACACGGAAAACGACGCGGAAAACGGCGATCCGACGCGACTCAACAATCTTCAGTTGGCGATCATTTTGATCCTTGCCATCGCATCGATTTTCATGCTCGTGTTCGTTCGCATTTTTGTTTTGCGAATCGGTTTCAACGGCTGAACCGTTTTCAGATGATATTACGGCGACAAAATATAACATGTCTCAAAAAAAACCGAAAAACAACCATTCGCATCTGCTTTCGTATGACGACGACGGCAAACCGTTCATGGCGATACCGCTTCAAAGCGACGACGGGGAAGAAACGCCGTTCGTGCCCGACGTTCCCCGCCTGCGTCGGCTGAGATGCTGGATGATCGTCTGGCTCGTCCTCACGATGAGCAGTTGTTTTTTCGGATGCGTGACGGCATTTCATCTTTACTGGAATTTGGGACAATATCAATACTGGGGATACTGGGAAGAAGGACTGTACTGGCTGAACAGCGATTTCTTTGCCGCAACGATATTCTTTCTTTTGCTCTACCTCGTGGTGATGTTTCGGTTATCGCGTGCGTTGGGACATACTCTGACAACAAGCGTCATTCATTTAACCGTATCGGCATTGCTCTTGTTGTATATCGACGCCTATATAACACCATTCACGGAATTCCCTCTTCCAGGTGCCGGAATCATCCTCCCGATCGGTTCGGTTTTTGTGGCCCGCAATCTTTACATCAACGTTGAGAAATGGATACCCCCGCCTGAAAAAGATCAAACAGAATAGTAATATTGTGCTGGAACTAAAAAATAAGCGTGTCCGGTGAATCGCCGGTCTCGCCGAAATTGATCATGCATCCCATTTTGCGTGTTTTTCGCATTTCGGCGCA
>JGI20166J26741_10053337_pt1 | contig 17504 bp, 16 predicted proteins | sample TergutCu122P5_FD_26741 | JGI IMG/M metagenome (IMG submission 26741)
ACACATAAAAATACATAAAATTACTCCGACATGTTTCGATCTTAACAGATCATCATCAGGGAGTATGCCTGTACCTCGTTAAAGTTACTGAAATTTAAAAACTGAAGTTAAAATCCATAAAAGTCATTCCCGGTGCACAGTGCCACACGGATCACCAGGTATACTGACTACACGTTCTGCTGCCACAACACCGGGATTGATTTTTATGGATTTTAACTTCAGTTTTTAAATTTCAGTAACTTTAACGAGGTACACGCATACTCCCTGACGATGATCTGTTAAGATCGAAACATGTCGGAGTAATTTTATGTATTTTTGTGTGTTTTAACACTGAAATCAGCATTCTAGACTAATTTATTGTTGAGTGTGAAGTGCATTGTGTTGGTGTTTGTCATTTAGTGAAATGAAAAAAATGCATGGTCAAACACTGAAAGATAGGTTGGAATTTGGCCTATGAAGATGGTGCTCATTCCTTGTATTAATACTGGGTATAGATGGATTTGTTTGAAAATTTTCCTGATTAATGATACTGAAGTTCATTAATGTATTGGCAAGGAACAGGTAGAATCTCTAATTGTTTAAATAGACTTCTACATGATGTTCTGGGTTGTACACCAGCCACAATTCTGATGATTTTCTTTTGCAAAGTGAAAATCTTCTGACTATATAAAGAGTTCCCCCAAAAAATCAGTCCATACTTTATAACAGAATGAAAGTATGCACAGTAAATTGATTTGAGTGTGTTAATGTTACTGATAAGGGCAATCGACCTAAAATGTTGCACTTAACTTGGGAATCATTTGTTCAATACGGATCTTTCAATTTAAGTGATTATCAATTTGCAAAACAAGGAATTCACAACCTCTTCTATATATTTTTCTTAACAACCAATATGTAATGTAGTATGTGATGAATTCTTTGTTACGAATTTCATTATTATTTACCTAAATTTAGAACTAATGTATTGGCAGCAAACCATTCAATCATATGTGGGACAACTAGCATTTGATAATGAACAGAAATCTTTGAAATTTCTGCTTGAAATTATGACACAGGGTATCATCAGTAAATAATATTGGTTCTGATACAGAATTTATTCTCAAGCAAAGGCCATTGGAAAACTCCATGTTTCAATGTACCCCAGTCAGAGAAAAAAAAATTTTAGTTGTATTACGTGGTTTTACTTCAACTTTCTGATTTCTATCAGTTAAACAGGACCTAAACCAATCTTCACATACTCCTCCATTTCCATAGAAATGTAATTTAACTAACAAAATTTCATGATTCACGCAATCAAAAGCCCTTGCCAAATCACAGAAAATTCCTCCAATACGTATTTTTTTTGGGTTAATAGATTGGAATACACTATCTGTTAGTCTGAAGGCAGCATCTTTAGTTGATAACCCTTTCTTAAAACCACAGTATGCAGATGATGGCTTAATCTACCGTGCATAAACTTCCCTGAACATCGTTCAGTGACCGGTATTTATAATCAACACAGTTTTCTGTACATTTATAACTTTCATTGTTTTGTTTATCAGTTACAAAGGAAACATGGGGGTTGTTAATTAAATCAACAATGAAAAAAATTCAAGCAGCCCATAGCTCTAATTCTTTAGGACTGTTCATAAAGTAATTATTTAGAGCTGGTGGCTTAAACTTTAGTTTCAGATTTGGGATCCTCCACTGAAGAATTTCTGTAGATTCTTATAAAAAAAAACTCCTTGGCTAGACAACAGACCACTGCAAGGATGCTTATCACAGCAAACACAGAAAATTCAATAGTTTCTTTATCTGTTATAAAAATTCACCATCACAACACATTTCATCAAAATAACATCTTACCAGGCTACTTAATAATGATAACACCTAACTCTCTGGAGGTTACTGTTCCTGTGTATTTCTTCATTCCCAGTAACATACTGCAAGTGCCATGAAAAGATGTTTTTTTTAATGCAATACTTAGATTTTTACATTTCATTTCTTTAGCATCTTATGAGCAGAGTTCCAGTAATTACAGCACTACTTTAATTATTACGTTAATAATCCTGTAATTCAGTATACATTCTTTAGTTTCACTTGTCACTATAACCAAACCACTGTACTTAAATATATGTAATTAAGTTCTCCCATTATCTGCTCTTGGTTAAACTCTAAGGACTTGAAGATTCAAGTCTTCGGGTAAGTCATGCTGTGTGATAAGTAGTACCCAAAATTTAAGGACTGTGGTACCTTCATTTGCAGAGTCCACAAATAAATTTATCCTGGTTCCCACATCCACTTTTTACTCTTCTTTGTCCAACAGATTTCATTCTTGTTTTTTTGGCTCATAATATTTCTTAGATTCAAATTTTGGGCCTTAACCAGAATCCTGTTAGGTTAAAATAGTATTATTTACTTCATATAATTTTGTCTCACTATAAAAACAGTCAGTCATTTGATTCAAGATAATTTGCACTGTCAGATCCAAACATTTTCCAATCTGTATGCCTTCTACACATAACTAAATGTACAATTCTTTGTATCTTGAAAATATACACTGCAAAATCCAAGGCTTATTATCCTCCAATGGCCTACAAAACCAGCTGGACCACCCAATATCTCAGAACCTGCACAAAACATCAACTGGAATCACTGCAAGCCCTTCCAAAAAACTTCATAATCTGACTTTCACACTGTGTCCATAGTTGTAAACAATCAGCACTTAATTCATAACTATGCCCATTTTAAGTCTTCAGAACTCATTATATTTCCAATCTGCAAGAACTGCATTTGAGTTATTAATTTAACATCTTCAATGTACATGATACTATATTTTCAGTGACAATTCAATCGGTGTTCCACTTCAAAAACAAAATCACTTGACTGTGGACCTGCACCTTCAACATTCCACATTCTTGGCATAATTATTCTTCACATAAACTTCGTATCAGACACCAAGGAGTCTTTCTGCGAGAAGGGCACAACATATGTGCACATCCACAAAGCAGCAACTATCAAAAACGTTATCTACAAGCTTCAGATTCTATGTATATTAATTAATATTCCTTCCACAATGCTTCAAAACACTCCCACATTATTGACGTGTCCAGCAACAATAAAAATGTTTTTAATGACCCAAATCCAAATTTGTCAATCACTTTCAGCACAGTACTTGCAGCAGCATCAGGAGCCAATTTTCACATACTTTAATACATGTATTTCCCGATTTCATATTTCACATTTCTGTTACAAAATTTCCAACATATTCCAAAACATACAACTACAAAGTAATATAAATATTACACAAGTATAAACACAATACGTGAATTATTTATACAATTTAGTCCAAAAACACTGACAGTGACAACTCACACAGCACCAAAATAAGACACAGATAAGAATACTCTTCCATGCGACTGGGAAAGTTAATCCCAGTCACTTGGAAGTGTAATTACACAGCAACAGTTACTATTAGTGGTTAAAAAGAGAAGGGCATATTCCATAAGTGAAATACTAGACTTGACGATGATTATGGAGATTACTTTTCAAAACTGGTACTAACCTCCTAAAAGCTGTAAAATAGTATACTATGTACATACATTAATAGCAGCACTTTTAAGTTCCTCATCAAAAGGCATGTACAACATCTTGTTCAGGACAAACACTAGAAGCCTGGACAGTTCAGTCAGTACAATGATTAGGCTACTGGCGGGATGACAGTGGGTCCCAGCAAATCTTCCCCTGGAGGTATGACCAGGGAATCACGTGATCACTCATCTTCATCTAGTTCCAAGTTTAAGAATGTGACGCGCTATACCCCAACTCCCCATACATCTTCTTTGCACAGTTCTTAAGCAACAGCGAAACTTCAACTTGTACTGATGAAACAAACCCTCTGCTATTCCTTCCTGCTGTGTGCTTGCCACCATGCTATCCTAGCAATTTTAAGTGACCCAAGTAATTAATTATGCTGTTATAAGAAAGGAAGCCACTAGAAGAAAATTGAAGCACATAACACTAAAGACACCACCCAGAATGTTGCATGAGCAGACAAGTGTATCAGTCCAATTCACATCACATTCACAGGATGTGGTTTTTAGTATGATCTCCTCTTGGCCTGTGTTGAATGTATCTTCATGCAGAAATCTTAACATTATGCAATGAGTTGAATGTCACTGACATACACCAATCTACAGTCTTACAAGTAACTTTTTAGAATGAAGTCAGTACCAACTACATATTATTCACAAAAAGACACACACTCATAATTATAAATAAAATCAGGTCATTGTCACACGCAAATCATTATTGTTCAGTATATTCTTAAAAATGCTAACTGTACAGTTCAAATAATCTCACCTTACTCATGTAACATCTTGCCACACACAGCATCAACATAATCAGCACTGGCAAATGCCTACAGTTTCTGCTTATTCTGTTACTATGTGTCTGGAACAAGGTTAATACATGTTTCTGCTTGGACACTGTAAACAACTTCAAAAATACCTGATAGAGTTCTTGCTTTAAGAATAATAACTGTACGATTTGGATTTCTGCAGCAAATTTATATCCCAGAATCTATACGTCTGCATCTTCTCAAAACATTCTTCTGTTGGAGTAATGATTCCACTACTAGTTTCTTGTAATTTCAGAATATTTATGGCTCAGTTCTGAGGCAGGCACTCTGATGTAACTTCTCCTCTGTTTTCCCACTGAAAATTTCGTGCTGTAGCCATTATGGCATTTACACCATACCCTTACCAGTACATATGGTTGTCACAGCTGTCATAATGCTCGGGAAGTAATGTGGCAGAGTTTCTGGATACAGTTTCAGTGTTCAGGCCAAACCTTTTCTAATTATAGGGACATAATTTGGAATTTAATGCAAGTTATTATTCATTTTTAAGTTACTGCCACTAAAATATACTGTAATATGATCTGGCAAGTAAACATCCTGTATGAAGGACAGGTACTTCTGCTCGTACATTTAAAGTTCATGTACTTCTTGAAATTAAGCCATCAATTGCATATTTCTGTTTACATTTTACAGGATAACTTCTTATGTTACTTCTATGCATTTTATCAGAAATTCTGATAGAACATTCTGCAATCTGTAACATGCATATGGAAATACACTCCAACATTAAGAAGTGCTACTTCTACTACTTCTTGTAACATTAACAAGGTAGGATATGTTCACATACCACAACATTAGCCTGAAAAAGTACCTTTTTCACTTCAATAAAAAATCAACAAGCTGTGCTCATGATGCAAGTTTCCATTATTTTTACCTGATTTTAAGCAAGTTTTGGCATAAACTTTCCAGTACCAAATTTTATTTTAAAAAAATCCATTCAGTGGTTTTTGGCTCTTAATTCCATTTTAATCATGAAGTGTCTTGAAATGAACTTTTATGGTATAAAAATACAAGACTATGAAATACATTTCATACAGGGACAGAGAGGTGACATTTTATTATTTTCTATTAAAATTCTAGCGCAAACCTTCATAGCTGTGACTTGGACCTCACTTTAAGTACACAGCAGAGAGGTGACAGTTCTTTGATGTTCAAGCTCAGTTTGTGTCCACTTATGTCTCACGGTTAAGATAATGCTTCCAACCGAACGCCTACAATTACACATATATACCATCGGCTTATATCTCACGTCTTAAAGAAATCTTGACTCCAGGGCAACAGCTGGGCAGCTTTCTTGGTACTCTCCAATTTCTTCTGTTTTTAATCATCCATTCTCTTCCTCTTCCAGTTACAGGCATTAACACTGCACCAAATCAGGAGGTTACATAAAGAAACACTGCACCACATCAGGAGGTTACATAAAGAAATTATCAGAACAGGCACCAGTTCATGTCCCCATTCCAAACTATAGCATTAACACCAGATGCAGGCTACTGGATATTCCTCGTTTTCCTGAAGCCTAATATACAACAGCATTTATAAATAAATCACACCTTTCACAGTCTTCTGGGATGTGATGACGAGGAGTTTGGTAGATAGGTACCGAAGTTTTGGAGGAACATGCTGCCTCCATCTTCATGGTAAAACAGAGGCAGTTGCTTCTTTTATGATTTACTGATGGTTTATCAATAAACAATGTGACCAACAACACTGTACTCGATAATAAAATGGTTACTCAACAAAATATCTTCATGCAGGTGTAGACAATTTCCGAGCTCCAGGAAATGTACAAAGGTTCCCAAGTTCCTTCTTGTGCGGAGATGATACTACCACAGCGTTGCATGAAATACTGCTGAGAGTTGAGCGATGTTTGTAAAATGCAAGTTTTGAACTACAAAATACAATTCCAAATGTACCAGTATACCAAAAAATACATGATTCACAATAACAGCATAAAAATGGGCAGAAAAATTTAATCATACAGCACACAAAATAATTCTTTAGCTAGTAATGCAGGTGACATTCAGTAGTGTGGCAAGTGCAGTAAATCGCTGATGATGTTACTGTGTACTAACAGCCACTGTGAAATTCCTTAACTCTGGAAGATACATATTACTGTTGAACTCAGCTACTGAAATTATGAGCTTACTTGTTCACCTAAGAATATCTATTCATGAGACACTTGAATATCCAATACAGAATTCTTGATAACATCAACCATTACAGATAATTCAATTGTGCTTCTGACATTTTTGTGATTAATACAGCATACAGCATACTGTTATAGGCTTGTGTTCTGAAGTGTTCCTTGATGAGTGCAGTACCTCTCCAATACCAAACAACAGAAGACCACATGAAAAGCACCACAATTCATACCTGTCCATATCACCTACCTGAATACCTCCAGCCATCTATTGTAAGTTTGAACACTGCACAATTATAAGCCATCACACAAATATAGATGTAGGATTTTCCTTTTTTATCATGAAAATTCCAACTGTAGTTTACCAATCATAAACGGATGTAACATCATGCCGCAACATGGGAATATGACTTTATGTATCTTCTGAACAGAATTACATTCCTTAAGGACCTTTTAAAAAAAATCAATATTCAATCCATTTTAACTGTATTTGTGACACATTTTCATGTACTTGTAGTTTTTATTAAGTGTCAAGAATGAACTGAGATCTATTCTCCAGCAGTCTTACACACAGAAGGCATCAGAATATCCATCATCCATCTAAAAGAAAATGTTTCATGGGAGAAACACACAACTCTGCAGAATATGCTTGGTTTTTATTAGTTTTGGTTCACTTTCCAACAAGAAATTTGTGGTATGTAAATCTTCAGAAATAAATCCACCCTTTCTCCCTCATGCTGTTTACAGATCCACAGCTTCTTTACAAGATGCCTCAACATCCAGAGAAACTGTCTGAGCTGTTGGTAATTTAATAACAAGCCAGTTACACCCTACATTTGTATTTTAAGGGCATCTCTGGAAACCTACTGCATTTCATTCCCTGTATATGATGAGACCAGTTCAATCAACATTCCTGAATGATTAACTGCACAAATCTGTCAGTCACTTATGTCTTCAGTGTGAAACATGTAGTACTGTGCAGGCTTTAACCCTGTATAAAACCCTTATCCCAGCAGTCTGTATTTTGTTACTTTCCAGAAGTGCTGTGTGTCAGTTTCTGCAGCTGCAGATAAGTGCATGGAAGACCACAACTTTGAAAATTTATGTGTATCTTTACACATATTAATTCCAAGTGTTCTGTTAACTGTGTCACATACTGGAATATTTGTACGTTTTTGTTATTGTTGTATTCATAACTATTTCAATTATCGTACATAATAATCACGTGTCCTCATGTTCTTTCATTCTGCAATATGTTGCATGCTTCTAGTTCTTCCTTATTTAACAACAGTGACATATAATGTTTCACGCATTAGATGACCTGTGAGAACTGAGTAGAACAGGTCAAAGACTCAGAACTGTACTGAAAATATGTGGATGCCTGCAGTGTAGTAACCTGGCTCAACCTGCTTAGAAGCTTGGATTTTGAACACTGCATCTCAGAAGAAGGTTTCAGCAGATATATAAGAACACTACTATAAAACATAATACAATCAGGATGATACTGTGCCAGTTCCAGATGTAACTCACATTTCACACACAGCAATCTCAGCATAAATTATCTACTCAACAAACAGGTTTTACTATACCGACCATAATGAGCAAAAGCAAGAAGATTGTGGCCAGATGTCTCAATGATTATCCTTCTAGTTTACTTGCAAACTGTTAGTGCCAACTGTATAACCATAAATCAACACTTTACTGACAGACAATCTGAAGTGATCAATCACGTAAGGAAGATGTTCACAGTCAAGTTTATATAATGCTCCATTAGGTTGTGCTAGACTGAAGACTGTCATCCAATCAAATACAGCAGCCTTATTTTCTTTAGGGAACAATTTGAAGTTCATCATAAATCAACAAATTATTTTTTACTTTATACTCTTCTACTGTAAACGTTATCTTCAACAACACTAGTCATGTTAACACACAGTCTACACTCAGTTTCGAAAAGCATTAGTGTTCAGATGCTCCCAAGCTCTGAGAAGTTATGAAATGTACTGAATATCCTGACTGTGGTGATACAATTATGTAAGTAGTCTGCAACTCATATGACAAGGACTTTTCTGCAGTCATACCCCATTCTCACTATAACAATACTTATAAATTTGAAGATGTGACAGTTGCAATCTTTTATGTTCTTCTTCATATTAACAAACTTCAAGTTTCTTCATATGCAGATAAAAGAGTGCACACAGGTGAATCTTACAATTCAGCCTGACAAGTAGCATCAAGCACATAGACCTAAATGTTCACAATCTGCTGTACACAAATCATTTGTATACCCCCACAATACATTTTTTTTGTGAAAAGGATTGGTAATGATGTGGAAATCAGAAGTACACGATGAAAATATTAATGATTTTTCTCTACATCCACCGAAATGTACAAAAAATATTACTGCAAATGGCGAAGTGGCAGCAGTTCTTCTGAAGAAACAATACACATTACTTTGCTGAAGATTACACATCTACAAAGTGATCATCTATGTTTGTGACTGAGCACTAAAACACTTTATAAAATGTGATCTTGTGGTAATCTTCAAATGCCAATTAATGACCATACATGTGCCTGTTAATGTTGTAATTTCATAATCTGATAAAATGTGAAAAATGTAAAATGGATCTTCCAAGTCTGTCCTTACTTATTTTAAATTTCTGCCAAAATTTGATGTTAAATGTAGAGCAGTGAATTATACTGGTGATACTGTAAAATTCTCCTTTTCCACACAATATATAAGCTCCACCTTTCATATTTTATTTTCCAGTGTCTGTATCAAAAGACACAATTAGGCATCTATAAATCTGATTCCTTTCTTATCTGCAGATCAATTTAAAAAATTCCACAACACTGATGTTCTTTCAACATTAATCATTGGTAGTACACAATACTGCTGAAGGTTTAATATGTTTATCATGGGTTATGGTTTAGTGTTGTCCACAATGCAATGCATCATTCCATCAGCTTTGGGTATTATTCACAAACATTACAAAATCATACTGATTATCAACATGTGGTCTGTATCAACATTTCAAGCCCTATTATTATTGGGCGTCTTTTTCATTCGTTCATCATCATCGCCATCATCATTCATTTGTGCAGGATGTGTGAAACATGAGAAATGTCATCAGACTTACATTTTTCATGAGACAGCTCCAACTGCTTATGCCATACAAAGAGTAGTAGCATTTTTTAGATACAGAAGAATAACATTTCAGAAACAGCAAAGTATTTCACTTTGAACACAGCCTGTTTGTGTAGTCTTAAAACATTTTATTTCCTTAAAACTGGCACCACAGGAATGGACAGGTGCCACATCATCAAATACTCCAGATTATCAGACAGTACCTCTACTGTCCTAAGTCCTTACATGAAATTTATTGTTACTGGTCCTATACTTGGACTGCACAGTTGATCAGAAAAACATTCCATTTGGAAGTCTCCTTCAGCTACCTATGAGAATGTGCACTTGTCAGTTATTTTCATTTCACTATAAAAAGACTTAACTTTGTCAATTATCATAGGCCCAGTCATGGGGTTTCCTTCAGAACACACTGCTGTAAACTGCTTACAAAATGCTTTGTCCAGTTATCCTAAGGTAGGCTCTTTCAATGTCTGTTACTGAAAAGGCCCTTTACACTTTCAACCGATGCCATAAATGACCGTAATTGATCTTCCCATTTCTATATATCATAAGACAGTTGATAATCCACTGTTGCATGAAGCCATGACCTTTCTTCACCTTTTGCCACTTTCCACCCTCATAATTATTTCATGATTCAGAGGAATCAATAAAGTTACATGTCTCCTCTTGCCAACAGTACCTTGTTTACTCATCTCTGGACCCTTTAAAGCCATTACAATAGCTAAATGGGCTCAAAAAGCTCAAGATAACCCAACACAAAGTCACAGAATCAGTAAATGCATTGGAAGCTATGGCCGGCAGAACTGCAGGTCTTGGGAATACTTTCCTCAAATGCCGAATCATCAAGAGCGCCAAATTAAAGGACTTCTCCTGCACATCACTTTTTGAAAAGTACATCTTAATATAGACAATCACAATCCTGTTGAACACCCAAGTTCACATATATGAAGAGCTCTGCATCACTTCCTGAAGTATTTCTCCTGAAATGTGGGCACCTTCGCATGTTCTCACTTTCTATTCATCTCAGTCTGCTGGCCAACTAGAAAATTCTTCACTGTTTCCCTATCCCCAATATGGAAAGAAAGGGAAGGCAAGACATTGAAAAATGAACGGTCTGGAGCAGTTACACTGAGTGAATGTCTAGGCTCTGTCACACCACCAAAGTAAGAGATCAGCCACAGAGGAAACAAACTGTAAAGTGCAGTCACAGTAATTCTCAGCATGGGCTATAGTACTAACCTTGCTGAAAACACAAACTTTCATGCCCTGAGAGATTCTGTTTTCTTGATATGAGAAATGTTTCAATCATGAGAGTACAGCAATGCAATTTAACTGTCACAGCCATCCTAACTCCATTCTTGAAGCTGTGGTCCAGTGATCACACAAGACAACCACACATATCAAACAGTAAGTTTGGGTTGTACAGTGTACATTCCTGAGTTCCTGTGCGTCTTCTGTAGCCAAGTATTGAAAGTTATGCTCAAGCAAATGAAAATGCTGTCTGGTATGTATGGATTAAATATCATCATTTCTGGAAACTGGTACCAAAATTCCAATAAGTATTTGTCTTGGACACTGGCCTGTTGCGAAACTTGTTTACAGAGGTGGGAATTCAGGTCACTCTACAAAATACTCCTGTCAGTCCTTGGTTTGTGGTTAACAACTGGCAACATTCTATGGCACACAAACTGAACAAGGTCAGTCAGACGGTTTGTACATGTGATACAGCCTTCTTCGTGCCAGGATCTGATCCATTAAGAACCCGTGTTTGGGGAAAGGACTTCCCATTAGTTTGACCATCAGAATCCTTGTTGTGAATTTATAATGGGCCTCATTTGCATGAAAAGCTGTATAGCACTCCTGCACTGCCCTTGGTTGTGGCTCCACGACATACTGAACAGCAAAGTCACTGCTATAGATGAATGATAAATACTCTGTCATACCCTCATGGATAAATTCATACTTAAATTTATAATGCTTCACTGTTTCTGCTGTACCCTGTGTCAGAGGATAATTGCGAGTAAATATTTCAAATATAAAAGTATTTATAAAACAACGGAATTCACAATGAATTTCTGTCCCAGTCTTTGGCAAGAAAACAAAGATAATATTACTACATTTAATGGCAATAAGGGTACATGGACTGGCATGCAATTTAATGTAAACTAGAAAGCAGTCATGTAAGACTGCCTCTCAAGAGAATAATATAATGTTCCTAGCAAATGCTGCTGATGATATGCCCTGGCTACCAGTACTGTGACCAGCCATGAAGGTACCAACTTTTATTGATGCTGTGGAGAAAATGGTTAGTTTCATGTTCCCAAGCTGTCTTCCTTCCACGTGCAGGTGAGAGTGTGATACTTTCATAGCGCCCACAGGACGCCTGTGCATCTCGGACCATCAAGGTGTATTTACGTTCATCTGCTGTCAATTCTGTGGGAAGACAGGATCATATTACACCAGGAAGACCCTTCCATACACCACAAAGGAAGGAGGACAGCACCATTTTTGCTGCTACCGGTATGCTGCTCACATGTGCATGATCCCAGCTGATAAAAATCAATCTAATAAATAGTTACAATGCTTCAAATTGTCAACTAGTTATCCTCTGGAAATGATTTGGATATCAATGCCATCATTCCAAGCCATTTTCTTCTTACAGAAAACAGGAAAGTACCACACTTTACATTTAAAAGATGGTCTTGTTTATTATGTGAACTTCGTAACACCAAGATTATATATGATGACCTGCTATTCCTGAATATTTCTCTCCGTTTACAATTCTTCCTTAAAGCAGATAATGATTATTTTTCAACATTCCGCATCTCTTAACCAGATGGACACACTCATAAAATCAAACCAGTAGCAATCGTTGCGTTCTAGAAATTGTCTTGCAAAAGCAGCTATGCCCTCTTCATGGATATCTTCTGTTATTCTAACATCCGCTTCAAGCCTTTACCTTCTTCAATGGTATACATACAATTTATCTTGTACATAAACATAATTTAATTTACCAAAAACATATTCAAATCACTAATACTGTACAGGAGACATTCAACTATAAATACTCATACATTCTTATTTCCAAGAGAATTTCATGAGCTTTAGTCCAAAAACTGTATAAACTAAAGCAGCATAAGATGAAGCCCTGCACCTCCTGAGGCAGGCAGAAAATCCTTGAATGTGAATAAAAATGAGATGATCAAGATATCAAACAACAGCAGCATCATCAGCTAAAAACATCTGCCAACAGAAGAAGTTACTACTGTTGATGTATGCTCTCATCCACAAATACAACTTCAGTAAGTTAATTGATGACCATGTAGTTACTTGTAGCTAAGCATCAACTTGTAACTGCATATTTCACTTTATTTCTATCAGCCAACCTCCCCACATTCATCAGTTGCATATTAATTTGCATTCTGGTAGAGTGTTGCAATGTAAAAAGCAGTAACTTGTTTGAGATATGACAATCAATAACCAGAATCTCAGAATCAACTGTTTTTCTTGTTTTCAAAACAGATGATGATCAAGTTGTTTCCATAAATCCATACACTTCTGTATCTGACATTTATTCAACTCTACTGAAAGATATGACATTAAACAGCCCTTGCAGAAATTCGCAAACCTTCATTAGCATGGTAACATCCTCAAAATAAAGTTGCTATGTAAACTATGTCATTATTTACTTCTTTTGTATAGTAGGAAAACAATTTATTTGTGTGCTGAAGAAATATATTTGTGCTGAGGGTCAGGCATGTGGCTGTTCACTGAAGAAACTCCCCTTGGCCTGAGAAATACAGCTGACATGTTCGAGTATTCCAGTTCATATCTTCAGTGTGCATAAGAATTCATCTTGCAAGTGCTGGTGGAAGCTGAAGAAGCAGGGAACCAGATGAACTTCAATAATATTCTGAAAATGTCATATGTTTACGCCCAACAAGTAACACCTCCATAAAACATATATTGTTCCTCACACAATTTTGATATAGGCTTGACATAGCATCAAGTAATGCAGTATCAGTTTCTAGAAAAGTGTAATTTCAGAACATTTTACCATGTACTACATAAATCTCTTGCTCCTCTAAATTCATCAGCAAAGAACAGAGAAGTTACTGAAGTTATGACAGTAGTCCGTGGGTTTCACTTTTATGATTCCATGTTGGATATTTTCCCCAGCCCTGTCATGCAAGGATGTAACATATTGTAGGTTCACACACGAGGCCATTCTTCCGTGATCAAAAGCAAGCCTTTGACAAAGGCTTAGCCCTGGTTCAACCGTTATTAGAACACTAATCAACCTAACAAAATTATTTCCTTATGTAGAAAATAAAAACACAAGCTCCTTCCCTCAAGGTAGGTAATGTCAAAATACAGTGCACACTCAATTAATACACATAGGTAAATGTGTACAAGAGTTGCACACACCAGTTTCTGACTGGGAATGTTGGGGGAGGGGGAGATGTCCTTTACAACAAATTTTACTTACCATAACTCCACAAGTAAAAATGATAAAACAAATCAAATTTCAAAATGTTTCCTTTCTGCTGTGAATGTAAGTCCTACATATCACCCCTTAACCTTCATTCAAATCACACATAATACTTTCCACAATGGTAAAAGGATTAAAATTGTAAAGAACATACACAACAAAGAATTTCTCGCCCTCTCTCTCTCACAAACACACACACACACATATCTCTTTTTTTAAAAGCACATAATTCTTGCAGGACTTCACTGCTGGTATACTGTCAGAGACACAGTGTCGTCTTTGACAAATCTGACGACAGAAGCAGATAATCATGCGCCACAGCTCATGTTCCAGGATTTGTACTGCAGTGCATACAGCACAGAAGATATAAATCATTCCATGTGTAAAACTGTTTCCAAGAACACGCTTTACTTTTCTTGTATTATGTGCAAATTCTTCATGCCACATAGACAATTTACAGTTAAAATTTGCATACATGACATCTTCTGGTACACATTTTGATTCTACAGACATACGACGATGCTGCAGATAGATTCAAACGTCACTCCTTCATTGCACGGTAATAAATGTTGCTCATATATGCACCAATCCAGAATTCAATGCAGGTGTGTAATAAATGACATTTTTAATAAACAACAAATTAACTGCCATGACATATGACATATTTTGTCTGTTGAATGACAGTAAAAATTGCATCAGAACAGAAAATTTGCCATATCTATTTGGAAACCTGTACATCTCATCACATATGCATTATGTACTACTTCTGAGTAAAAGACCTGCTAGTAATTTGAGTAAAAATTACACCACAATCATCATCATCACTGTACCTGGAGCACGCATACCTTACCTTGGGAATCCATATTCATTACTATCTTATCTCCACATGTAGCAGCTTCGAGCCAATTTATATCCATAACAACAAATGAGTATAATATGACAGAGTATTTCAAACCTCCTCCAAATCAAAAACAATATGAACCTTGAACAATCAGGAATCCTAATTTTTGAGAAAGTTGATCAAGTATGAAATTCTTCTAAGATGACATATATCATTAAAAAAACCTAGATTTGTTCTTCTGTCGATATCCTGTTATTACGTATGTTAGCAAGATGTTACGAATAGCAGCAGAAAAATGCAGCAGTGTAAGATGTGCTTCAGCTGGTACTACAGGGCCCATCTTTGCCAAAAACACTTCCTCTAAACAGCAACACTACTTTGTGCATGCTGTTATTACAGAAAGTTTAGTGACAATTTTTTTTTAGGTCATGGAGGTCGGGTATATTCAACAAAGCTTGTTTTAACAATTTCCTGTTTTAATCTCGCAGCAGATTTTATCCTCATCTTCATAGTATTTTGTATGACTGTGGAACATTTTTGTTTTCTGCCTCTCTCATACTGATTATCGGTGACCACTTTGCAAACTTTATTGTTCAAGAGATGAGTTGTCATGAATGTCTTATCGCATGTGTTGATATAGCTTGATCTTTAATGTCAACTACTTCTTGAAGTAGTCATATTATTCTTCTTAAAATAATACAAAACTCCATGCAGAATGAATAAAATACAGTACTACATACTGCATATATTCCAGAGTAATCAAATGTTATATTAATGCTGACGTCTTCAACGAACTGACCGTTCCTCTCTCTTCCGTCTTAAGTGAAGCATCATTCCGTACATCAGGCTTTTGAAAATGAAAATGACAACACTATGCTAACATCTGCCTTCTTTCTTCAATACTTACTAGTAAGCTTACTCCAGTGCCACAGACATTAATTCCATAAAAACATCATCTGATACTGCCATGAAGAAAATGATATTCCGCTTCTTCAATGCATACACACTTCAACAAATTTTGTATGAAGAAAGAAAATTTTCTCTCAAATTCATAATGGAGACTGGCAACACACCCACTAAATATCTCATCTTTATTATCATTTATTCGCAGGCCATGCTTATCTTTACAAACAGCAGGCACCTCTTATGCTCTGCAGAGGGCATCAGTTTCAAATTATCCAAGACTGATTATTAGATCCTGAAGAATAATTAAAAGTCTGAATATCTTATATATACCTATACGCATGATAAATAAATGTGAAAATGTGCACATTCAAATATTCTTCCAAAACATTCTGCAGTAATGCACTTATAAACCTCAGCACATTCCTTTTTAAATCGTGTAATTTCATATATCTACATTATCTCCTTCAATCCTTCAGTTTTAGCTAGTCAGGCAATGCTGTAAAATCGTTTTCCTTATCAGCTGATTTGTTGCATATATATTGTGACAATTTGAAAGCTTAATATCACAGACTTCTTTGTCACCTTTGTGGTAGAAAGTTTTACCTGTAGTGGCTGGGTTGGAGAGAAACATACATGTTTTATTACACCACTCTCTGAAACAGAACTGCCAGGCTTGCATAGCTCAAGTGACATGGACTGTGCAAATGTTTACTATTGGAAGTGAAATCTTCATTACAATATATAAAAATCAGTTTTCATTTCATTTTAGCCTCTAGCACTTCTTAAATTTGAATATATGCAAACACTAATCAATAACTACTGCTGCCATCCAGTCAAATGAAAAATGCAAGGACTGTTGATATACATAAGGCATGCACAATGTATGGAACAGATACAATGTTTAAAGAAATTGACGAAAAATCACAGACATTCCATGGTTAAGAATTCAAATTTCTTGACATTCCTGCAACAAAATGTAACACCCAGAGTAAACACCACAGTGGGGAGGTAACAGGCGAAGAACTTCTCAAGCACCCAAGGTAAATTAAAATTTATGTAAATGTGTGTCTATGACAACACAGCTCAACAGGAACATTTTACTTCCATCATCAGGGTAATAGATGGAGATAGCATTCTCCTCTGAAAAGTTGGTAACTACCAATCAAACAATATGGTGTCACAGCCCAACAGAAGACAACATAAATCATCACCTTGGAGAGCTAAAATCTCCCTAGCTGAACATTCTCCATTTACACTTCCTCACTACGACATGAAATACATATTTATGAAATGTAAAAAAGTCAAGGAAATGACAGAGAATAAAAGAACAATTTTCTGGTCAATGATACAGTACTGCTTATAAATATACCGCTATCACTTTTAAGCACAGCTAATCATAAAAAATGTATGGCTTAAAACATAAGGGCAGATAAATCAGGGGGACATAAACATGATGTGCCTGGTCATCTAGGCAACTTAATTTTGTATGTTTGAGCCTATTATTTCCAGCATCTGGTCACCAGGGCAACTAAGTTTTGTATGTTTGATCCCATTATTTCCAGCATCTGGTCACCAGGG
>JGI20166J26741_10054448_pt1 | contig 17501 bp, 18 predicted proteins | sample TergutCu122P5_FD_26741 | JGI IMG/M metagenome (IMG submission 26741)
TGTTTTAATAACTCTGCGTTTTTTAACGTTATGTGCATCAGTTGGTAATAAAAAGGGTTCAGTATTGTTGATGCACGGTGTAACCATGAAGTTTAACAGATATCAACATTTACCTGATAAGTGTATTTTGTTGGTGGTTAATAAACATTCTGGTAGGTGCTTCTATTCCCCACTTCAGGTCGCTGGTTCGGATGGACTCCTGTGTCAAAGCATTCATACCAGGTTTTGTAAAAATCGATCAACATATTCAAAAGGAGAAAGAGGAGACAACACAGATAACATGGTGATGTTATATACACATTTCAGGTTAGTATCTTACAAAAATGGTTATTAGATACAAAAATGGTTATTAGAATATTATTTATTTAACACCCACATACATGATAACTGCAAACTCCACAGCAACAGGATGTGTGTTTAAAGACTGTGGTGTTTTGGGATTTAACACCATCTATTCTGGCAGACAGCAACCAATGTTTCAGAGTCACCTGCTGCCTCCACCATCTGGATGCTGGCCACCATCTACCAGACCACATGGCATTACATCCCAAAAAGCCAAAGTTCTGATACTGAGATGTCAAAACTTACAGAGGTTACTCATTTCCTTACAGTGTCACAGTTCTCCTTGAACCACTGCACAGTACTGTTAATTGCCTGTTCAAATGGGGTGAACTGGAAATTAGGCACATAACTCCTCAGTTTAGCGTTACTTGCAGTTTTCTTGAACTGGCCATCAGCTTGGGTTGAGTCATAATGAATTTCACCTTCAAATCCAAAAGCTCGAGCAATGGTCTCTGCAACTGTACTTATGGAGACCTCGTCCTTTTCATCCACTGTCAAAAAATCAAACTTAAGTTTGCTATATGTACAGCACAAGATACCTGTCTGAGCAGTAAGCAGTGCCATGAAGACTGACATCCCAGGCAGAGCAGTATAAGCTGCTCCACTGCACCTGATGCCTACATGACCTGGTATCCAAGACAACACTACATTACAAACATGTTTAAAAAGTAGCATCTCACATACAGCTTCCCTACCAGTGGATGAGTGATATCTGGGGACTGTAAGAAATGAATTGTGCTAAGGCTGTTTGTAAATAGTAAAACTGTCACGACATAAAGTTAAATACAGCCTTGAGTGCCTCACACACAGGAACATAGTAAAAAGTGAACAAAAAGGGTGCAGTTGATATTTAAAGGTCTGCACATTTAGGATAAACACACATCCCATTCAGACATTCCTTAGAAACTCTTTTGTGATAGTGCCTATGTGCCTCGGATACCGTGAGCATGTCTGAGGAAAGTTGCTGGAAAGTATCTGATGACACACACAACTTCAAGACATCGCTGAGGCAAGTATCACAATACAGTCTATCCACTTCCTACAGAGGAACTGTGAGAGCTTTCAGAGGGATGGTAGGGCGTGTGGTGAAAAAAAGTACATCCAACAGCTCCTTGTATGTGATGACTGCTATACTACTTGCTTTGGGGTCAAGTGCAAAATTTACTTTGTGGTCATCATCATGGTTACACAGTTATAAGCATGGTCTGGTAGAAAAGAGGTAAGTGTTATCCGATGAGCAGAAGCATGAGGAAGTGGCACAAGCAAATGATGGGCTGTAGCAGGTGTTCCACATACAAAATAAGACACTAAAGCAGAGGGTGAAGATGATTACAGAATGGTATAAGTGGTACACAAAAATGGTACAAAGTAGATATAGCAGAAGAAATTACAGCCATTTCTGTGCCCACTTGTCAGGAAGTGAACTGACCCACTTCACTGGTTACATCTGGTGAGTCTTCCACACAAAATTTCATCATCTGTGAAACCATCTACTGGATACATACAGTACATCCCATAAATCCAGTTTCACAGGGAATAGCATTATCATTTTTGTTGCAGGTAGATTAATACATAATGGCTGACATAAATGATAGGTACACTGTTCAGGAAAAGCTGGAAATTGTCCTTATGCATGTATCAGGCCTTAGCCAGTGACAGACAGCTAAAGAATTTCACTATCATCTTCTGAAATGGCTACTTGTGTACCATACCTGCCCACATACCATTGACCTTAAGGAAAATATCCAGGCTGCTACTACAGACATCACACCACAGGTGATGTAGTGTGCAGCATCATAGCAACATGAGCGAACAACAGGAGAGACATCAATGTGGCCATCTGCTCAACTAGTGCTTTTTCTTATGAAACCAGACTTACGGGATACTGGTATAGAAGCTCATTTATTGTCTTGTGTAAAATAGGATTTATTATGGATGAACAGGTTGGAAATTGTAACTGCCTGATGCCTTTTACTGAGTCTCCTATGTTTAATAAAAAAAATAAAAACTCTTTTCAATCATTTTGGTGATGATACAAGGTCATGAACTGACATTTACTAGCAACACACTAGACATTCCATATTTACTTCTTAATGTGTGTCAATACTCTTGAAGACCTGCCAACACTAATATTTCATGGACATACATTAACTTCCAACTATGTACTGCATTACTAAACTCAGAATTTTGCTCAGCACTTTATGTATGTACTGTGACAGTAACAGGGTAACAAGAAAAGGGATAAAGACTTCATGCCAACAGGAGGCACAAAAACACGTGGATATACCAATACTGCTGACATTTCATTAGATATGCTGAACACTAAATGAAGCAGGTACCTCACTCACCAGAAAGAATAAGCGGCTCAACACTGGAGTACTCCCGTAGCACCCACACAAACAATTCTGCAAGATCCATGGAGTAGATAAACTGACGTAATGGCCGACCTGTACCAAGGACAGTGAAAACAGTTTTCTCGGGACTCTCAGATGACTTCCCTGGAAAATAACATAAATTACATGCCATAGTTATCACAGTTACAAAACTCATACTAGTAGCACCTAGATTATCAGTCTGATCATTCCAGGTATGGAGCACTGCATATCTTCATAAATGGGTATGATGTATCTGTAGTATGACAAAAGGGAGCATAAATACAAATCAATCACAATTAACCTGTCTCGGAAGAAACAAGGTTGTTATACACATAAACTGGTGAAAACTAACATAATTTCACATTCATGTCTTGTCTCCAGATTGCAGAACAAAATTATTCTGCAATGACAGCAAACAAACCCTTTCAAAATGTGGAAGTGGAAGATGAGTGGGAGCTGAAAGAGGTATAAAAAGACGAGAAATAAGAAAAATGTGGGCTTATAACAGAATCAGTTGCCACAGCTATTTGCACATGCCTACAGGTTACACCATATACATTATGGTTACAGGCTGATGGCACAGATTCCACTTACAGAATGTTAAGAGACAACAGTTACACAAATGAAACATGTCAAGCGCTCATAAACATGCTAAAATTTGATTCAAAGAAATATGAGTATTTTACTGATGGTGTTTGGCTGGCAAAACCATTAGCATTTGATAGTGTTTCTTTAACAATCAACTAAAATGTGCTGGACACCACAGATATATTAGGTATTGAATAGTTCCAACAACAATGCACATAGTTGGTTTTAGTTTTATGACTATTACCTTCCTCAATAGCGTCATGTAGTTTCCTGATAAGGGCAGGGATAACATGACTTGACTGCAGACTGAAGTTATCATGTGGTCCAAATACATTGCATGGGATGACAGACGTAAAGAGGCAACCATGTTGCTCATGGTACGCTTGATTTGAGATATCAATCAGTCGCTTGGCATAACTGTATCCGAAGTTGGATGGATGTGGAGGACCAAGATGAATCTGCAAATGAAAAGAACAATGTGTACGTAGCATGGTACATGTTACAATTTCACAGTTAACAGGAAGAAAATATACCTCTAGGAAAGTATTCCACCTTCTAGCCATAATGACACAGCATAGAAATAAAACCAAAAATAATGATAGCATTATAGAAAACTATGCACACTATGTGTATATCACGAGGAAATTGACTTTGTTATCAATTGCAATGTTTCTTGGTCATGAAAGGCAGATTCACAGAAAACCTGAAGATCAGAGACTTCAGGCTTCCATCATGATGTAGCTGAGTTCTTTGCTCTGCTGGGTTGTTACGCAGTGTCAGCTGGTACTTGTTTACCAAGATTTCTTGGACTGCTTGACCCCTAAAGATGGGACAAACAGCCCATCATAAAACACCAGTAAACAAGTACCAATCAACACCATGTAAAAACCCAGAAAAGCAAAGACCTCAAGCTTGAAAATGGTGGCAGCACGATCCTCTGAAACAGTGGTATCTATCTACCAGAACACATGGTGTCACAGTGCACAGCCTTGATATTCACAGTCAGTATGTCAGTTACAGCTCTATCACCTAGGGCAATAACACAACTCTTGAACTACGTACCATAGTTTCATCTATGGGATATGTGGTCTTGTCTGGAAAGATACACGTCGACAAACATGAAACAACCTTCCGAACACCAGTCTCAAAGCTTGTCTGCAGCACATTGTCATTAATGTGGATGTTCTTACGCTGCAAACAGAAAATACAGTAACACAAACTTAGCAGTGTGCTTCACCGACAGTTCCAGCAATTAATTCATTCCACTGGCATGTGCAGAATGCGACGATTCCTTGCCGTTCTCAGGACCTTCTTCCATTCCTCTCCTGCCACCCTTCACTGCCACCTGTTCTTCCATCCTCCCTCACCTAATTTTGCCATCTATTTCTTGGTCTACCTCTCAATTTTGTTGTTCCCAAATCCACATATAACATACTGTTTTGGGAATTCTAGATTTCTTCCATTCTCTGTACATGCCCAAACCACCGTAATCTATTTAACCTTATTGTCTCTGTTATAGTATGTTTTTTAACAACTGCATAAATTTTTTTATTGGTTAATATCCTCCAATTTTCTTTTTCATTGTCATATACTGGGCCTAAAATTTTTCTATACACTTTCCTTTCAAAAATGTTCATTCGCTTTCTATCTCTCTTTGTTAGTATCCAGGTTTCTGATGCATATGTTAACAGTTCCAGCAATACTTTATTTTATTTAGCATCACACAGGATGATAGGATGATAAGAAAGTAATGACATAAATCATGGCCACATTAGACTGGGTGGTTTAAAATCAATACACCCACACTGGTTATTCTCCAGTATTGAAATAAAGAGAATAAATTGAGTGAAACTTACCAAAAAGTCCAGGTTATGTGACATGTTGTGGAATAATCCTCCAACCATGGCAGCTAGGTGAATTACATGTGTGGGATGATACTTGTTAAATAAGGCTTTAGTCTGGTCACAATCACTGCAAGCAAGCAAATGCACCACCATCTACACTCTCCTCCTGCACTGTACTTTCTTGTTATTGTAAATTATTTTTATAACGAGGCAGGGGCACAAAAGTCCTGGCTGCTTGATCACCCAGGCAACTAAGTTTTGTATGACGCAGTTAATTTTGCATACAAAAATGTGTATCAGTTCACACACACTGGTCAGAAGGTGCCAGACAGCAGTGAGATTCACAGGCTATTCCAGAACTGTGGATCCTCAGTACGGACTTTGCTGCTTGTTACAGTCCTTTTACCAAGAATTTGGATGTAGCATTGACATTTGCGGGAAGTCTGTAAATCCCTGTACTGAGGCCACAGCACAGTCCCACCAATTGAGTGACTGATGGCAGTGGGGGGCTTCCAACTCTCTCCCTACTGCTGGATTCCACTCCACTCATGCTACCCTCTGCTTGTCACTCACACAATTTATCACCTGGTTATCACTACACACATTGATGTTAACAGAATGGCTACACAGATAGAGTAGAAAATTAGGAAGTATGAGTTGTTACCCTTGAACTAATATGCCCAGTTCAATTATGTATGCAACATACCTCAAATCAGCATCTTTGGAGCCCACAAAAATCCATTCTTCTTCTTCTCTCTTTTCTCGTTGAACAACAGTTTGGATGGCATGACCAACAAGTCCAGTCCCACCTGTGACTAGGATCACTTTCTTGTCACCAGACATACCTGAATGTTCAGTTCATCAGGAACTGTGAAAATAATGATCAGTACCCACTTAAACCTTTATGCTGCTGAGCTGCAAGTACATGTAAGTGAATAACTGCACACAAGTAGAAAAACGTATTAGCATGACAATCGAACACCACTTCTGTTACACATATGCATATCAGTCTTCTGAGGTGTGGGCAAATTAAAAATTGCAGATGCTTTGGTACTTAACTGCAACATAATATTCCGTAATACATGTAGTGTACCAATAAGAAACATACTGTACATAAATGTAAGTTACTGAAAATATACAAAAGAATATCTAGAAGCACTTGTAGCACTTGTGACAGAAATACTGAAGTTAAGAATTATCACAAACAACAGTACACAGGACAGAAGAAAATGGGAGAGAAACAGAGTAATGTCAAAAACGGGGGGGAAAAAACCACTGACCAAGACTAATAACAGTATGTATATAAATACAAGGGCATACACAGAATCCTTAATTTCTCCAACAAATATTGTCCCTTCTTGTGAGGTTCCTTGTTAAATTAATGTAGCCCACTCAGCCACATGCCTACACTCACAACATAACAGCAGAAAAACAATATGTCAAAAAAATAAGGACCCTGTACAACAAAGTATACAAAATAATAATGTGATGATAATTTACGTGAAAACAACAAGCAGTAACACAAATATTTGAACAAGGTACCAGGCCGGGCTTGTCAAATTGTGTGGATATGATGTGGAATTACACTTACAAATAATGCAGAGTAACACACTGCAAAAAAATGTGGACAGAACTTCAGTTCTACCAGGGTATGTGCACAACTATAAATGGCACCCAGATCAAGCTACTTTCAAATGTGCTGAGATACTGAACAGAAATTTGTACAAGACAAACTATACAGCATAATAATGAACTTATAAAAAAAAACTCAGTACATGGGCAACAATCTTCTTCTTTACTTATTCCTTGAAACTTCTACATTCTCATAATGCGTCGGAAAAAACATAATTTGTGAGTTAACACGCTATATAATGTAAACCACGTTTTATCAGGGTTGCCAAGGCACACAGATATAAAAGATCATGGTTACCAGCATACGTTACAAACCCCGAAACGTATTCCACCAAGGTTAGGTTTACGCCTTCATTTCAGTGACCGAACCTCGAGTCACAGTTGCCAACAGACATATAGGTTAGGCTTTGCTGGTTTATTCTAATGACACAAACTCTACTTCCAATTGCCAACACACACACAAAAAAAAACAATGAAGGCAACGGGCTCGTCACTCCCATCGTGGTATAATTTCGGTCAATATCAATTACCTTATAAGAGCAAAAAGAGAAGTGCGGGAAATGAAGTGTATCACAATTACAATACAATGTTCAGTTACAGCTTTCGTTTCAGAAATCAGCATATAGAATTGTTGATAAATGATTAAATACATGTGTTTCACATGTCGGTCTCACTTCCTTACCTTGTATATATAAGCAAATACAAGTCGCCTCCCGTAGTACTTTTTTATGCGTGCTAAATGTTATGAGAACGAAACTAACTAGCTAAGTATTTACGACCCTGGATTAAGGGAATAACTCTGACGTATGTCCAACTGAGATAGTGGCGAACGGCAAACACGTGGCATGATTACGGAATTCGTTCGTTGGGTGGTGACGTAAACTGATTAAAAAACCGGTATATAACCCCTCTACAAGGAGAGTACCTTCCAATACCGATAACTCTGCAGAAAAATCGCCACGCGTTGAACCCGTACACATGTACGCCTCATTCTACGCTCCACAGGTCACACAGCGTGCGCCCGATCAGCATTGCCAATTGTTACCTGGAATTGCGCGTTCCATTCCAACGCCAAACTTGGCTCGATTGCGACGACGCGATGAGCCCTGCATTATGAACACAAGCAATCTTAATATTTTGCCACGGCAATTGGTTGCTGACGTACCACTGTAATTAAACACACAAGTGCTGGTGGAAGAAACAGTAACCGTTCTTAGAGCGACTGTAAACGAAAAGCAAATATCTTGGTGTTATCAGCAAAGTATGCCACTGCAATGCCAATCAAACTTAGTTCCCCATGACTACAACTGTCATTTTGCAATTGTAATCAACCAGTCACAAATCGAACACATTAAGGCAGATGGTGGCATACATGTGCATGACATGCAATTAAACCCCCATTGTAGTGACCACACACAAACCACCTTGGTTGTACAAGTACCGTTACCATTATATCAAAGTATGATACAATTAAGACACACTGATGTGGTGTTGTAAGACCATTGTCTGTGATGGCAAACAGTCAAAGAATGTGGTACCCCTACTCATCCCATCAACAAAATGATCAAGCCATGTTCAGATTTATCATAGTTCAGACTAAATTCTGAACACCCCTCCCTCTTCACTACCATCAACATTCAGCACTCAGTAACACATTAGCCTATGTGGACATTAGGAAATAACACACTCAATGGGGCCAAGTGGTCTTTTATATTGCCTCCAACTTCAGGGACATTTACCTTATTATTAGTATGCATCTATGAGATTATATGGCATCATTTTACAGAATGCATTGTTTGCACAGCTATGGCCATGCGTATGTCAAATCTCAAACAACTACGTCATCACAGGTAGCATAAAAGGAGTATTTCACATTTAAATAACCAGCACACATACAAAAAAGTGGAACACATAAAGAGGATTTGACCATGGTTTGAATAAGCACTTATGAAATGAAAACCAGTTATTCATAACGCAAGTGCAATTAATTCACTATTGGATTTGAAACTGTAACAGAAACAGTAAGAACTGGATGGGTACATTGACAGCCAACGGAACTGTACAGCTCTGTGCACAAAACACAACTTCATGTGCTAATGGATGGTCCTGAAGTTAGTTTGGGAAGAGGCAGAATCATTGGAAAATACAAAATTCAACGAAGCTATCACACAATGACACTGGTACAGAAAATCGTAATAGATTGCAGAAGCAACTCATAACAAAAACACAATTACATGCTAGTGAATGCTTCAATAATGTGCAGGGTGGTAACCAGGTGAGTGTGGAAAGATTAGCAGGGAAGAAGTGAAGACATGGGGGAAAAACGGATTTGGTACCAATTCATCCACCCCAAAGTTCGCACTTGGGGTAGAATGCAGGCTTGTGATGACAGGCCAGCAACTAACCACCTGATCTTTGGCACAGCCAAACATTTCACATTATTGACACAACTTTTGTGGTACAATACTGTTTTCCTATCCATAATCTATAAAACACAAACACATCTGACAGGAAATAGGAAGCTCTGATACTAACAACCAACTATAACTACTACTACTATTACTACTGCTACTATTATGGAATCAACACGTGCAAACCCTAACAATAAACCAGACATCGTAATCAATTATAATGAAATAGGAACATTTATGTTAATAGATGCTACAATTTCAGGAGACAGAAATGTGATCAAGAAAGAAGCTGAGAAGATCCTAAAATATTTCAATAGAAATATAGTGCATCTGGAATGTAAAAACAAAAGTGATATCAGTAATAATAGGGGCAACTGGAACCAATGCAAAATCATTCATAAAATACCTGAGCACCATATTGTGAAAGCACATAATTGGGAAACTACCAAAAAAAAAGCCATACTGGCCACTGCACACATCTTCAGGAAGTAAAAGAATGTAAAAATACAAAACATGTAACATGGGAAACAACATTACATGTAGCACAAATTGTAAATACAGAATGGCTGCAAAACTATATACCCTAGAGACATGGTTTGTTTAAGGTATACAATTGTAAATAACCTGTATAAATGTGATTAATAATAATAATAATAGACAATACTTTTATTTGATGATTTAATGGTAACATTAAAGTTATTAAATTATAATAAGTTAGGCTTACATAAACTCTAAATTACAATCTGGACGGTACAATAAAATTACCATATTCTACCAGGGTACAATGATGAAACCGATGGCACAGTTCCTACACAGTAAATATGGCAAACAGATAGAAATTGTACTTCTTTATACTATTCATTATATTAAACAACATGTGCTAAATTAAATATGAAATTCTGTAAACTCTAAATAAACCACTTCTTCAAAAATATACTATACAAGTATTTTATACTACAAGTAATACTGCGGTTTGATGTTTCATTCAAAATGTACTTTTTCCTAAAATTTCATGCTCATGGCAACTACAAGTGTACTGAGATTCTTTATGAATGTTATTCAACTTCAATATTATGAATTCCACACACAGATATACCAAAATGTATATTTTAGTGTATATCAATGGCACATCTCACAAGCTGACAGTGTAACAGACTAGTATCCACTACATAAATTGTATACGCTGTATAAAGAGCACCTGCCATTGCTAGTTTTTATAGAAACATTTAAAATAGACAAACCCGATTTGGCATCCAATCAGAACATAACAATTTCCATTAAACAGGCCCACTACTGTGACAGCATTCTACTGTCATTTACAGGCAAATACAACTATGATTGACTCCTTAAAGAAAGATCGGCTACGAGTCATTATCATCTACAGAGCTTTGCTTGCAATGTAGAAAGCTACAATGCATTATGATCTCAGAACATCTGACTCACATAAAATAACACATCATGACATACAATTATTGTGTTTATATTTTGAAATATAATTGATTTTATGTCTATGTTAATGCAACTGTAAAATACAACAGCCAACTGCATGTGGTGTACAGTGTTTTTCTTTCTGGAACAAGGACACAAACACTTTCCAAGTCCAACCTAAATAGAGCTTAATTCCATAATATCATCACAGCATTATGTTCTGCATCGAAGCAATTATCTTCTTCCTTAGTAATAACAAAATAGTACCTCATTAAGGCCAAGGTCTCTGATAGATAGTTTACATCCCTGCTTCATTTGCCAGCATAGTACCTCAAATTAGGCCATGACTGTCTCCTTTCATATTCTTTCAAATTAATTATTTTCTAATACTCATACCATTCTATCCTATACAATCTTAGCTACTGTAATCATCATTAACCTTTAAACAACCTATATCTGCATATGTGAATGCATGGAAAAAATTCACCCTAGAAATGCATTTTATGTATTTGGCAAGAAAGCTATTTACTACAATTCTAAATACATTCTGCATAATCTCTGCTCTATTTTCCACAAAATACCGTTTATTTCACAATTTTATCTTTTTCTGTTCAAATAATACTCCCACTTTTCATAAATCATGCACTAAATTTAAACATTCAACCCTGTTGTTTAAAGGTTAAATGAGCAGAGTACACAATTACACATAATAATAATAAGAATAATTGTCTTGTGGTAAGTGGTATTGTACTTCCATATCTTATTGGTAGGTTTAAGTTGAAAACATGTCTATTATTCTAAAAAGTGTTATTTCTTCAAACAATATCACAGTTTCAGTAATTATGTGATATTGCAATGAGCTGACATTATTGGCACAACAAAGTTTAATAAAATGTGTAGGCAGTTTGACTCTTTCTTAGTAAATGAAAATGTTTACTAGAGCAGTATGATCTTCAGGGATGTGACACTGTGTAGCCCAGTATATAAATACCAACGTTTTGAGAAACCAATTGCCCCCATCCTTAAGGGTAGCCCACTTCTTATACCCTGTAGACAGAGGCACTGGGTACTTCCAAAATGTTGGAACCTGCCCGTCAAACTACATGGCATCAATTCCCACAATATGTAAACAGAACAACAACCTAAAGATCCCATATCCATTATAACATTAATAATGAAAGTGTTAATTTTAATTTAATGTATCCAATCAGTCATTAACAAACAATATCCTTACATATATTCATTGAACTGCTGAAATACATGAAACTACATTACCAGCGACTGAACAAATTACCCTGTAACTGGAAAAATCATAACTCTGTAAATTAATATCTTTAAGTGATTTAGTCAACCTATGGTTTCCAACCTTTAATGTTACATGAACACCTTTTTTGACAAATCATAATATCCATGCTCCAACCTAAGGTAGCATTAAAAATTTTCTGAAGCATGTCTGCTTTATACAAACAGTCACAACATCCCACAGAGTTCAAACATGTTTCAAACTGAATATCCAGGGGTCAAAAAACACTACCTTATTTTGTCACATCAGCATTACATTCATTATCATCTCAGTGTTTTACAGTGTGTCCCACTCACTACCGAACCCAGCATTTCTTTAATAATTCTAACACCAATGAAGATATTGCAACGAAATTTGAACAGGAGTACGTTTGTTGTGTGAGAAATGAAAAGGAATGTGTCTGTAGTGCACCTAATATCCTCAATAGTGATAACATTATTAAAGAAATGCCGGGTTCGGTAGTGAGTGGGACACACTATACAAAACTTGTGGTAAACAATACTTACAGTCAAAATAGTCAGTTGTTACCAGTGACAGAGTGTCTCTTCTAATATGCAGATCAATACAAAACTGTTACAATATTAACATTACAATAATCACAGAAATATAAAAAGAAAAGATGTAATTAATACAGTACAAAAATGACCAAACGTCTCAAATAACGTTCATATTTACTGATATGCCACAGGTTTATAAAAGGCATTCCCAGTTTGGGCACATTATAATTTAGGGAAGACAAATGCCACAATAATCAGTGGTGGCTAACTGAACAGTCTTCACGATCAAGATTCGCCATGGTGCCGTCTTCACTCACTGCTGACAGTGCGTCAATGGTTTCAAAGCAGCATTTTTAAGTGAAAAAGGTGAGCATGTGTTGTGGCATCCTGACACAATGAAAGTTTTGTACAGCTTCTGATACAGAACCATCATCATACCATTCTGTCAGAATGCTACAGAATGTTCCCAGGAGAAAGTTGCCGGTATAGCAGGGAAAGTCCTGACATGCTGTGTTACAGAGGCTTAGGTGAAAATTGTTTGGCAGGTTTATATTAGAAGTCCAGCAAATTACATCCACCATGCCACTCAACAGCTGGATTAGCTCAGTTCCACAGTATGTGACATTCTGGGAAGGTTACAACTTAATCATATAGGTACCAGTTGCTGCAGCAAGAGACAAGACAACACAGAGGGCTAATATGTGTTCTGCTGTGAGTTTCTGCAAAATCTTGAATTAGATAATGCATTTGTGCAAAGGTTGTGTTTAGTGATGAGGAAAATTTACACCATATGTACATGTGAACTGCCACAATGAGGAAATGAAGAGACACACACTGTTTTGGAAAATGTCTGAGATAGCTCTAAAATGAAAATTTTTTATGCACTTTCACAAAGAGATGTTCAGACCATCTTGTTCATGGAGACTACATGACTGATACCATTTATCTGGACATGTTGATTACTTCCATTCTACAACATGAATGTCCAATGGACATGATATTGCAGCAGCACTACACTCATCCATACATTCATGAAGCATACTTGGACAATGTGTTTTCATAAAGGATTGGTCATAGGGCACCAAAACATGGGCCACCAGATTCCCCTGACTTTATGCCCCTAGATCTTCATTCTACGGATACGTCAAAGATGTCTACACACCTCATATGTGGGGGGGGGGGACCCAAAAATTCCCGGAATTGTTAAAAAAATTTATTTAAATTATTCGTACAAGTCAGACACTTTAGTCCCCTTCAAAGTATGGTGACTGGATGCAGCAATCCCAGCACCGCTCCTGTTGCTGGAAACATTGTCTAAAATCTTCAACGGAAATGCTGTCAAGGGCTGTTGATGATTCTTGTTGAACCTCTGCAACATCAGCAAATCACCTCCCTTTTGGCTAAAAATATAATGGTGGTTGTGTCCCACTCCCGTACTTACCCAACCATGCTCCCTACTACTTTTTTTTGTTCCCAGAGATGAATCAGGATTTGAAAGGGAAGCATTCTGCTGACGTTGCAGAGGTTCCATAAGAATCACTGACGGCCCTTGACAGCACTTCCATTGAAGATTTTAGACAATTTTTCCAGCAGTGGGAGTGGTGCTGGGATCACTGCATCCAGTCACAGGGGGAATACTTTGTAGGGGACTAAAGTTTCAAACTTTTATGAATATTTTAAATAAATTATTTAAGAATTCCAGGAATTTTTGTGTCCCCCCCCCCATATGCCAGCAAATTTACCTGAACTAAGACAAAATCCACATGATGCTAACTACAAGCTATGACCATCAAAGTGCCAACACATGTTTGGGAAAAAATTAAGTGTTAACTAATGTATGTAGTGCCATGCATGGAGCTCACAATTAGCATCTGTATTTCATAGGCAGCTGACTACGTACACTTTTCAGTCACTTTAAGTCTGTACATACACCTCCATCCTAAGACAAATATGAACACTTTAAAACCAGGAAGACCTTTCATAAACACAGTGCAGGCCTATGTATTTCAATTAGGCAATAAAAAAGAAATGAAAGACCCTTCAGTGACTATAATCACATTAGCCTTAAAGAAATTAAGACATATTTTTATAATGACAATGAGTAACTAATAAGCACAGCATAGCAGGAGACATGACAGTCCCACTAACTACTATGTCATGTTTGATCAACATTTACTTGATATCGACATGATACATATTTAATGTGCAGACAGAACACTAATATAACATCATTACAGACAGTAAACCTTGAGAGGGGTAGAAGCAAGCTTCAGGTTCGTGTGACCATGCATCATTAACGTAGGAGAAGAAAGAACCAACAGATGACACAAGTATAGATGTTTATTCACAACAGGTTAACTCAACATGTTTTGGGCATCATTATGCCCATCTTCAGGAGAAAAGACTGTATAAAACCGCGTGTGGTGTTAGCCTGCAACACAGGGAGAATGTGAAGTGTAGAGATAAATTAATTTGTGAACAATGAATGTAACGGGTTATGTGCGTGTAATAGCATGTAGTCTGTGTGTTAGTGGGTACCGTGTCTGCTGTCGTCGTGTAGTCGAGAGTAGGGGGGTTGGATGGAATGTGGGGGAGTGTTATTGTTCGTGGACATGTGTGGTTAGGAATGGCGTGGGGTGTAACGCGGATAAGGGTGTGTAGGTGTCAGGTAGGTTAGAAACAGGTAGTGTAAGTTATGGGAGGGGTTAAGTAGAGAAAAGTACATACCTGGATGTGCTGGCTGCGGTTGTGTGGAGTCAGGACACGAGCTGAGCACACTTTGTGAATGCTGGTATTCGACTGGCAGGGTCAAGAGGGAGGGTGAGAGGGGTTGAAGGCTAGCTGGAGCAGAGGGTGGGGGTGCCCAGGGTCCTGTTCGGAAATGAGCCTGCCTGCTTTGTGGAGGGATTGTATGAAACAATATTCATAAGGGGATAGCAAGGAGGTGATTTTTAGGGGTTTAAGGAGGGTCATGGTTTTATCTATAGGGCCGTACTCGTGCTGGTTGTTGAGGATATGGAGCACGTAGGCAGATTGTGGGTTATTGTATTTGATCTAGTGTACGTGCTCCTTATAGCGGAGCTCAAGACTGCGGCTGGTTTGACCAACATATTCCTTATTGCAAGTTAAGCAGGAAAGGGAGTAGATGCCGGGCCTATCATAGGGTGTGGTGGGGGGTGTTCTGCTGGTGGGTTTTGAGAGTTGTGAGATGGTATTATTGCATTTGAAGGCAGTTTTGATGCTGGTGTGCTTGAAGATGTTGGTAATTTTTGTGATCTGCGGTGATGAGAAGGTGAAAATCGCCCATTTTGTGTGTTTGTTGAGGGGTGTGGGTGTAGAGGGTTTAGACTGGGAGATGTTTCGTCGTATCCTGAGTTTGAGTCGGGTTAACATGTTTATGGGGATGCTGTTGCTGTGTGCTATGTGTAAAATCTGCTTCCATTCGATGCGTTGTTGCGCTGTGTTTAGCGGGAGGGTGAGCATTCTCCTGTTGAGAAAGTTAAAGGCTGCCATTCTGTGTTTGAGAGGATGATTAGACAGGAAATTGATGGTGGTGTCGGTAGTGGTAGGCTTACGGTAAATGCCAATATGAAGGTGGGTTGGGTTCCTGCTTATGGAGAGGTCTAAGAAGTTGACACTATTACTGGATTTGAGAGTGGGGTTGAGTTGGATGCAGCTGTGGGTTGTGTCAATGTACTTCAGTATTTCATCCGGGTTGGTGCGCGTAGAGTCATTGATAAGGAATATGTCATCCACATACCTGGTGTAAAAGGATAGTGACTTGGTATCGATAAGGTGCTTGACGCTGGTCTCTTCAATGTGCTGTAAGAATATTTCTGCCATGGTGCCTGAAACTGGGGAGCACATGGCCACCCCCTTATTAGGCTGGTATATATGGTCTCCAAATGAAAAGTAATTCTGTTTTAGGATGGTGCTCAAGAGTGTCATAATTTGGTGGGTGGTATGTTTGTCGTTGTCTCTTGCAAGTCAGGCTTTGGTAAGATTTATGGTTTCTTGTTTCTTGAATGGGAATATTAACATACAGGTCTTTTATATTAAGCGTGAGGAGCCTGTGCTGGGTGTTAATGCGTAGTTTCACTAGTTCGTTGGCTAGGCAGTTGGAGCTGGTGGTGTTATAGAGGTTGCTCAGGTGTAGGTGGTTGTTCAAAATGGTATTTAGTCTTCTAGCGGCTTTATGTGCAGGGGCATTTGTGGTGTTAATTACTGGTCTAATGGGGATACCCGGCTTATGTAGCTTTAGTAGGGCATTAAGTGTAGGTGGGGTTGGATTCTTTTGGACAAGGTACTTAATTTGTCTTTTGTCAATGATTTTATCACACTATTGTAGGGTACTTTGAATCGGCATGTGTTCTTTTATGGTGGGGTCTTTGGGGATGGTGTGGAAATTGTTCTCGGATAGGAATGCGTGAACTTCGTCATTACAGTCGTGTGTGTATATGATTACCATTTTTTTCCTTTGTCGGCTCAGGTAATCATGGCACTGTTGCTGGTGATCTTAAGTTTGATTTGTTTTAGAATGTGAGATGGTCTCTTGTGTGTGGAGTTATGGTGGTAGGTGTTGTGTAGTTTTTTCAATTTCTTGGAGGCTATTATGTGGAATGGGTCTTGTAGCCTGATGTCAAGAAGTTTGATGGCACGTTCTGACTCCAGGACCAGGTTCGTCCACGCAGCTTTCAGCGGTTTCTGTATGTTGTACTGGAGTCCTAGGTCCAGTAACTTCTGTTCTTCACCAGTAAACTGTATGTTGGTTAGGTTGACAGTTCGTGAGTACAGTGTTGGCTGCTTTCCTTGGGGATGGTGTGCGGGCGTTTTCTGTTTTTCTAGGAGTGTGTATAGTTCCTTGTTCAGTCTTTCACAGTGAGAACCCATTTCCCTTTGGAGGTTGTCGTCAATTACGCTTAGGATGGAATGCCAGCAGCTAACCCTCCATACCCACACCCCTCAACAAACACACAAAATGAGCAACTTTCACCTTCTCATCACCGCAGATCACAAAAATTACCAACATCTTCAAGCACACCAGCATCAAAACTGCCTTCAAATGCAATAATACCATCTCA
>JGI20166J26741_10056671_pt1 | contig 17496 bp, 11 predicted proteins | sample TergutCu122P5_FD_26741 | JGI IMG/M metagenome (IMG submission 26741)
CCTGCATAAGCAAGCCGTTTGAAATAGACGACATCTTAAACACCGTAAAAGAAATAATTTCCAAGCGCATGGCGCTTGTCATAACGTCCGACGCTTCCGTCGCGGATTTTTTTAACGCCAATTTTGCAACATGCGGATTTTTCGTAGTCTGCGAAAGCGATTTGAACAAAGCGCTCAGGCTGGCCGAAAGAAGAAAACCGGAACTCGTATTTATCGACGCTGCGTACCGCGGCTCAGCTTCAAGCGTCAGTTCGGCCGCAGGCTCTTATTCCAAAGTAGTGCTCATCGGACAGGATTTGCAGGAAAGCCCGGGCGCGGCTTTCAAGCATATCTCCCTTTCAAAATCGGCGGTCTCCGAGTTTTTGCAGTCCGACGGCAAAAAAAACGCGTCTATAGTGAGCGGCGACACCATAAATTCCAACAATTTGAAACTTGCACTGACGGCAAAAGGCTACGACACGTCGGTTTTTAACGGCGAGGATGCGTTTTTCAAAGGCCGCGCGGCAGGAAACTGCGATTTTATAATAATCGATTCCGAGGCCTCGGCAGATCCCGAAAAATTCTGCTCCCGCATAAGGCAGTGCGGCGCAGCCGGCGTTATAATTTTTATTTTCGATTACAATACTCCGCTGAGCGAAGAGCTGAAAAAACTTGACGTTTTATTTCTCCAAAGGCCGTTTGATTCGAAAGACGTTATTAAACTGATGGAACGGCAATGATAAATGGTAAATGGTTAATGGTTAATTATGGAGCGCGCTTTGCGCGCAACTGTTAGTGCGGCTCCGCCGCTCCGACATTTATCATTCACCATTTACCATTTATCATTGTCTTTCCAGAAAGGCGGTAACATGAAAAGTTTTATATTCGTAAAGTTCCTTCTTTTACTGGCATGCGCTCTTGCCGTTGCGTCTTTTGTGACTTCTAAACACATATTCGTATTGATTTCGGCCGCTTTGGTTTTAATAGCTTTTATGGCTCTTATAGCGGCAGAGTCGGATAATCAGTATCATAAGTCTGAAAACGCGCGGCCTGAATTTGAAAAACCGGAACCGTCGTATTACAAGCCGCCGCAGTCTAAACAAGGTTCTCCGCTGCATGCTTATGCCGTTAAAAGCGATGCCGCCGCAGAACCGCAAAAAACTCCTCCGCCCGCCGCCGCGCCTGCGCCGCTTTCATCGGATGAACTTAACAGCGAAAAGATAGCCGTTTTAAATAAATTCGCTTCGGTCGCGTCGCACGACCTCAAAAATCCCCTTTCCAGCATGAAAAATATTGCATATTACTTTACGCATTCCGTAAAAATCGACGGAGAAGTGCCGAACAAGATGCTTAAAATGCTCGGCAGCGAAGTTGACAGGATGAACAGTATGATCGTCGATCTTCTTGACGTCACAAGGGTCAAACAGCTCAATCCTTCAGTCTCTGATCTGGACGTTTTGATAAACGAAGCGGTCGAAAAAGAGAAAACGCCGGCATTTTCGTTCGAGTTGAATCTTGAGAAGCTGCGTGTGAACGTCGATCCCGAAAGATTCAAACAGGTGATAAAAAATTTGATAGACAACGCTAAAGACGCAATGCCCGACGGCGGAAATATAAAAGTCAGAGCTTTTAAGGCCAATAAATACGCGATAACGGAAATAACCGACAGCGGAAAAGGCATGGATAAAGCTACTTTGGACAAATGCTTTGACCCCATGTTTACTACTAAGACTGCCAAGGCGCTCGGGATGTCGCTTACCGTTTCAAAACAGATAGTAACTATGAGCGGCGGAAGCATAAGAGCGGAAAGCGAGCTTGGCAGCGGTTCAAAGTTTATAATTAAGCTTCCTCTGGTTTTATAAAATGGAAAAAAAAGTTTTGGCGTCAAACCGCAAGGCGTTTTACAACTACGAAATTCTCGATAAAATCGAAACGGGAATAGTTCTCTCCGGATACGAAGTCAAATCCGCAAGGCGTTCCAATATAAGTCTGGTTGACAGCGTGGTGCGTTTTTCAAACGGCGAAGCTTTTGCCGACAACATGTTTATCGCGCCGTACGAGCAAATATCCACCCATGTGGCCGATTATGACGCAAAAAGAAAAAGAAAGCTGCTCATGCATAAATCGGAAATTACGAGGATGCATACGAAAGTCAAAGAAAAAGGCCTCACCGTCATACCTCTTGAAGTTTATCTCTCCAAAGAAGGCAGAATAAAAGTTCTCATCGGGCTTGCCAAGGGCAAAAAGACGTATGACAAAAAAGAATCTATCAAAAGAAAAGATATTGACAGGGATACAGACAGAGAGATGGGGAGAAGATAACGGCGATGCAGGGATGCGAGGATGCGAAGATGCATAGCAACAGCAAAGTCGTTAAAATTCCCCTTTATTATAAAGGGGCGGCAGGAGACAAGGTCTCCTGACGGGGTATGGCCTTTTATCGTCATTGTGAGGATAGCGTTTTGATTAAAAAGATATTTATTTCAGCCGTTTTGGTTTTTGTTTCAGTTTCGCTTTCATGCGCAAGGGATATATGCCTTGCCGGAAGATTTATACCAAAAGACGGAAAAACTCTTCTTTTTGCCGGACAAACCAATTCCGACAGCGACGCGTATGTGAAAGCTGCAAAGAGCGTTCCCGCAGGATTTATGATATATACCTCCCTTGCACAGCTCGACGGTTTGGATGAAAACGCCGATTTCGGCACGGGCGAAACATCAGGCAAACACATACTTTCAAATTATCCCGGCGCGGCGCTTCAGATAGGGCTTTATCTTGTGAACTCCCTTGACGCCGTTATAGACGGCTCTCTTGACGCAAATATAGAAAAACTCGGCAAATGGATAAAAGCCGCTAAAGTTCCGGTTTTCTTAAGGATAGGCTACGAATTTGATTTTCCGGAAAACGGATACGATCCTGACAAATACGTAAAAGCCTACAGGCATATAGCCGATAAACTTGACGATATGAAAGTAACAAATGCCGCGTACGTCTGGCACTCGTACGCGTCGCTTAATCCGAGAGGAATAGAGGCATGGTATCCGGGAGACGAATACGTCGATTGGTGCGCGATATCGTACTTTGCAAATCCTCAGTGGATACCCATGGTCAAATTCGCCCAAAGGCATTCAAAGCCCCTTATGATTGCCGAATGCGCGCCGATGCTCGGACTTGACCTGAAAAAAGAAAATAAAGTTGCGTGGCATAACAAGCTTTTCAGGTTTATCGAATCTAACAACGTCAAAGCTTTATGCTGCATAAACTCCGACTGGGACGCTACGGCAATGTTTGGGGATAAGGGCTGGGGAAACAGCAGGATAGATGACACTGCGGAGATAACGGAACTGTGGATAAAAAATACTTCTGACAAAAGATTTGTTCAGCTGAAAGACATGCCGGCAGCCGTAGGCTTTAATCCTGTCGGCAGCGTTTTGATAATTTTCTGTCATCCCGATAACAAAAACAGCAGTAATGCCGCAATTCTCGGGCGCATAAAAAGCGTTCTTGAAAAAAATGAGATAAAGTATGCGGTCCGCGACCTTTACTCTATGAAGTTTAATCCCGCTCTCTCCAAAAGCGAACTGGCCGGTTTGAAAAATAAAAAATATTCCAAAGAAGTTTTGCGCGAGCAAAAACTCATCAAAGATGCCGGCGCCGTAATTTTTATATATCCGATTTGGTGGGGAACAACTCCGGCAATGCTCAAAGGCTATATAGACAGAGTTTTCTCGATAAGTTTTGCCGCAGATTCCAAAGACAGCGGCGGAATTCACTCGATAAAATACAAAGACGCTTATGTGTTCAATACCATGGGCATGTCTAAAGACGCTTTTGAAGAGCGCAATTTCGGGCAGCTTTACGAGAAGACTTTTGACGACGGAGCGCTCTCCGTAGCGGGATTTAACGTCGTAAAGCATAAATATTTTTGGTCTCTTCCGACCGATGACGATACCCTGATGAAAAGCTATCTTGATGAGGTCGAAAAGACTGTCGGCGCGATAGAATAAATGAAAAAAGAAAACAGCCAGATAATTTTAACGCAAGCCTCGGCGGGCTCAGGCAAAACATACAGCCTCGCCAAAAGATACATATATCTTCTTCTTAACTCCGACGGAAAAAACTCATTCAAAAACATAATAGCGGTTACTTTTGCAAACAAAGCCGCCGTTGAGATGAAGTACAGGATTATAAATTATCTCAAAAAAGCCGCGCTGTCTCTGGACACCGAAGGAATATTTGACGGCGCCTGGCTTACGCAGCGGCAGGCGCGCGCAAAAAGCAGAGAAATGTTAAGCGCTATCCTTAAAGACTACGACGGTTTTAATATAAGCACCATAGACAGCTTTATAAACCGCATATTAAAAGCCTGCGCTTTCAATCTGGGAATATCTCCGAATTTCACAGTGGAAAAAGAGTACTCGGATCATCTCTATTTCGCGCTTGATTCTTTTTTGCGCGCCTCTTCTTCTTCGCACAAGAGCAGAGAACTCCTCATAGATTACATTTCACAGTATCTTATAACCGACAAAACCGGATGGTTTCCCAGAAACGACATATATGATGAAATAGCCAAGGTTTTTTCTAAAGCCGGAAACAGCGGCAAAGAGATAGCGGTAAATAAAAGCGATTTTAAGACGCGTTTTCCTGCATTGTGTTCAAAGGCAGAAGAGAAAATAAAAACGTTTTTTGAAAAGTTCTCAAATCCGGGAATATACTCGTCGCATATCAAAGCCGCAGAGAAGGTTTTGTCGGAAGGATCAAAGATTTTTTATTCCGGAAAAATACCGAAGGTATTTGCCGAAAGCGGGCTTAAATACAAGAAAGGCGCACAAACGGACCGCGCCGCCGACGAGCTTTGGGCTGAAATAAGCGCGGCGGTTAAAGAGCTGTGCGCTTTTTATGCCGCGAATTATTACGGCATATACTCGCAAATTTACTCGCAAATCGAAGAGGAGTTTGAGGGGCAGGCAAAGAAGGACGAATTGGTTTTTTTAAACGGCATCAACAGAAAAGCCGTAAAATTTTTTGAAAACAACAACGGCATAATGCCGGAAGTGTATTACAGGCTGTCGGAAAAATATAAACACTTTCTTATAGACGAGTTTCAGGACACCAGCCCCGTGCAGTGGTCCGGCATCAAAAGGTTTCTTGAAGAAAGCCTTGCCGGCGGCGGCACGTTTTTCTATGTGGGAGACGCAAAGCAGGCCATATACGATTTCCGCGGAGGAAACTCCGGCATCTTTTACAGCGCTGCCGGAAAGTTCGCCGGCATAGAGTGCGACAGCGTCATACTCGGGGAGAACTACAGGAGCCGCAGGGAAATAGTGGAGTTTAACAACAAAATTTTTTCAAGAGACAACATAGAGAGATATCTTGCCGAAACCTACGGCGATAAAGACGGCGCGGCGGATTACGGTGAACTGTTTTCCGTATATGACGCTTCAAGACAGAACTGCACGGCAGGCAAAGACAAAGGATATGTGGAAATAGACATAGTTCCGCAGGAATGCGGCGATGAAGAAAAATATACGAAAGAAAAGTTTACGGGATTTGTGAAGCAGGCTTTGGAGAGATTTGAGGCGCAGGATATAGCCGTTTTATGCAGAACAAACGGCGAAGCGGCGCTCTCAGGGACATGGCTCCTTGAAAGCGGCATTGACGTCGAATCCGTTCAGACTCTCAATATAAGAAACGACGGCGTAATAAAACAGATAATTTCGCTTTTGAAATTCATAAATTCGCCGTCTGACGAGCTGTCGTTCGCCTCATTTTTAGTTGGAGAGATATTCGCGAGGCGTTCCGGCATAAATACGGCAGCCATGGAAGAGTTTTTATTTTCGCGCCGCGCCGCGCGCCAAGTCCGAGCTTTATACAGGGATTTTGCCTTGAAATATGACGATGTATGGAAAGAATGCTTCGAAGAGTTATTTTCAAAAACCGGTTTTACCGCGGTTTACGAGCTGGCGGTTTTCATGATGGAAAAGTTTCAAGTCATTGAAAATTTTCCGCAGTCAAAGGCTTTCGTGATGCGTTTTCTCGAACTCATTAACGCGTTTGAACAGGACGATTCGGGTTTAAAAAACTTTCTTGAACATTTTGATTCGCTGGAAGACAAAGACGAGGCTCTTTACGTAAAAAGCGGGTCAGGACGCGGCGTAAAGGTAACGACTGTGCACAGAGCCAAGGGACTTGAGTTTCCGGTCGTTATACTTCCCTTTTTAAAGCTTGCAGCCGGCAGAACGGACAAGCCTTATTTCGACGATTCAGGCGAAAAAATAAATCTGCTCGGCGTTACTAAAAATCTTTCCGAGTTTTCGCCCGAGATAAAAAATATTTACGACTCTGAAAAAGCCAAAAGCCTGCTTTCTGAAATGAACGTCCTTTATGTGTCTATGACCAGAGCCGAGTGCGAAATGTACGCGATAGCGCCTACGAAAGCCGGCGCTTCAAAAAACGGGGCGGTTGCGCTTTTGGGCAATGCCGGGCTGGTATGCGGCGCGAAAGAAAAATATGTCATTAAAAGAAAACACTCTGACATCGTCAGCGATGAGGCGGATTCAGGGTATAAAGACATAGAGCCCCATTACGGAACAAACGCGTCGGATCTGTCATTGAGCGAATTAAGGATGCGCGGCAATATGATACATTTTGCGCTTTCCAGAATAATTACTCTTAGGGGTAAAAATCTTTCCGATGAAATATCGCGCGCCGTAAAAGACACGGCGAAGAAATTCATATCCGAAGACGCCGGCTGGCTTAAAGCCGAACTTGAAAGCATTTTCAATTCTCCCGAGATTTCGGAGCTTTTCGGCTATGACGAGTCATGCGTTTTCAACGAGAAGGAAATAGTAAACTCTTCGGGAGATACTTTCCGCATAGACAAACTCATAAACAACGGCGGGGAAATTATAATAGCCGACTTTAAAAGCTCGCAAACCGCCGATGCGGCGGAGCAAGTAAGAAATTACGCAGCCTGCATTGCGCAAATTTATCCTGAAGCCGAAATTTCCGCACTGATAGCGGATCTGTCGTCAAAAAAAACAACTGAGGTTGAGAAGCTGGGAAGCTGAGAGGTTGGGCAAAAACAAAGTCTTTGTTGTCGTTGCCCAGCTTCCCAGCTTCTCAACTTCTCAGCTTCTAACAAGGATGTTACGATGCCGTCTGAAATTTTAAACATACCGTTATCTGAAAATATCATAGATTTCGCTTCGGATTATCTTGCCGGAAAAGGCGATAAAACCGCATTGATAAGCGGCGGCCGCCGGCCTTTTCTGTTTATAAAGAGGAAGCTCGCTCTTGAAAAGCGTTCAGCATTTTATCCTCCTTCGTTTTTTACAAATGACGATTTTATCGATAACATAATTTTTGAAAATACGGATTGCGCCAAAGTTTCGGATATTGAAGCTGCATATATGCTTTACAAGTGCATTTTGGCGCAAGCGCCGGAAATGCTCAAGGGCGGGATGGAAGCATCGTTCGCCAGCTTTATTCCGTGGGCGTTCGAGATTCTGTCTTTTATAGAACAGCTGGATCTTGAAAACGTTTCCCGCGACAAACTCATGAGCATAAAAGCCAATGCGGAAATAGGATACGATGTTCCCGAGAACATAAATCTTCTGCTGAAAAACATATTTGCCATAAGGGATTCATTTCATGCGGCGCTTGAAAAGAACTCCCTGTGCACGAAAGGCCTCTCTTTTGCGAAAGCCGCACAGTTTGACGCGCGTATCCTTTCGCGCGGTTTTGAAGAGATCATTCTCTTTGCGCCTTTTTATCTTCATAAAACCGAAATGGAAATATTTAAAAAAATATTCGACGCGGGAAAGCTGACCGTTATGATACACGGCGATGCCGGAGAGTATGAAACTTTGGCGAAAATCTATTCGGCTTTCGGGCGCAGGCCGTCCGGTTTTCAGGGCGGGCGCAAAAAATCTTCCGACGGATTCGACCTTAACGTTTACTGCGCTTATGACGGACAGTCTCAAGCCGCTCTGCTGAAAAACCTTTTGAAAAAAGCGCCGAAAGATGATATGGAGAATACCGTAATCGTCGTTCCCGATGAAAAGCTTTTGCAGCCCGTTATAAGCGAGATAACGAATGAAGTCGGAGATTTTAACGTCTCCGCGGGATACCCCGCTTTCAAGACGGCTGTCGTTACTCTTGTAAAAGACATTGTGCGGGCGCAGCTTTCAAGAAAAGGGAAGTCATATTACGCAAAGGATATGATGAAATGCATTTCAAATCCGCTTGTTAAAAATATGCGTTTCTCGAAAGCCTCGGCGCTGCCTGCGGTAATTGCCCATAAAATTGAAGAGGCTCTTGATTCTTCGTCGGGAGGAAAACTGTCCGGCAGATCTTTTGTCGGGTTGGACGAAATTCTCTCCGATAAAGAACTTATCGGAACAATATCTGATACGGCCGGGAAAAACGGCGGGATCTTAAGCTCCGAAGAGCTTAAAGATGCATTAAAAGACATATTTTCTTTTTTATTTGACGGATGGGAAAAAATCGAAACGCTAGAACAATGCGCTGCGGCTTTGACCGCTTTTATAGGCAAATTGTCGGATGCCGGTACATTGGAAAAGCATTATCTCAACGGAGCCTCGGCGCAAATGCTTTTGACCGCGTCGCGCGACATAGGACGCGGAGAAGTGTCTAAACTCAAATTTTTGCAAAGCGACGTTTTAAATATATTTCTGGATTTGATAAAGGACAAAAAAATAGCTCTTCCCGGCTCCCCTCTAAAAGGCATGCAGATTCTCGGGCTTCTTGAAGCAAGGAATCTTTCTTTTAAAAACGTGTTTGTGATAGGCATGACGGATTCCGCAATGCCTGCCGTGAAAAAAGAATCTCCGCTTGTTCCGAGAGAAATAATGTTTTCTCTCGGCATAGAGATGGCAGGCAGAGAGTATGAGATACAGGCGTACCACTTCAACAGGCTTGCCGCCGGAGCGAAGAATCTGAATCTCATATATCCCGATAACGAAAAGGAAGAAAGAAGCAGATTTATAGAGCAGCTCATCTGGAAAAAACAGGAAGAAAAAGGCGACATTGCGGCTTTTGAAGCAAGGGGCTTTGCCCCTGGTATTTTTACGGCGGCGCGGATTGGAAGATGTTCTTATGCGAAAACTCCGGCAATCAAAGAATGCCTGAAAAAAATGAAATATTCATACAGCCGCATAGATACTTATTTGAGATGCAGGCTGGAGTTTTACTTTAAATACGTGCTGGGACTTGACGAAGGAGCGGAAGTAGGCAAAGAGATTTCAGGGAGTGATATAGGCACTTTTGTACATAAATTTTTGCAGGGAAATTTTTGCGAAGGGGTAACGTCGGAACAGGTAAAAAGCAAAGAGTTCGGAAAATCATACGTTGCCGATCTTCTGGAGCGATTTGAAAATACTCCGGCATTAAACTCCAGAGAAGACGCGTTTTTGATAAAGGAAGTGCTTGAGCACAGAATGCGCGGAGTGCTGGATTTTGAGCGTTCAAGAGAATTCGGCTCCGTTTATGCCTGCGAGAAGGAGTATGTTTCCGAAATAGAATGCAAAACCGGAAAATATACTCTGTACTGCGTAATAGACAGAATAGACCGCAGCGGGATGAAGTATTCGATTTTTGATTATAAAACCGGCAGGGTTGACTCTCCGCTTCTTTCAAAGCGTTTCGGCGAGCTTATTGCCGGCGGCTATGACAGGGATAAAGTCAAAAAGGCTGTAAAATCGCTTCAGCTTCCGCTGTATAAATATATTTTTGAAAAAAATGAAAGCTCCAAGATATCGGAATGCGCCGTATATGACGTTAAAAAAGCCGAAACAATCGATTTTTTTGAAAGCGTTGAAGAAGACGCCGGCGCCGTATTTGAAAGCTGCATGAACATAATCATGGACACTCTTGACGAAATTAACTCGGGAGACGCGTTTGAATTTCATGGAAAAGACGAGCCGGACTGCGCAAACTGCAAGTTTTTTTATATGTGCAGATAACGGCGGAAGATTGGAAGTTCGGCAGCTCGGCAAAGACAACGACAAGGGGCATTGCCGTACGCCGTTGCTGAGCTGCCGAACTTCTGAGCTGCTAATCTTCGGCGCGCTTTGCGCGCCTTGAAAGCGCGCAAATAAAAAGATAGAATCTACAAGCCGATTAAAAGGAGAGATTCAAGTGAAAAGATTTTTTGTTGTTCTTGCCATGACATTCCTTCTTTCCGCGCCTTTATTTGCCCAAACTGCCAAGGAATTATTCAGAATAGAGAGAAATACGAATGCCAATATAGTGCGTTACGATGTAGTTCTAAATGACGACGGAACTATAAATGCAAACAGGCCTATAGATTCGTATTGGCTTTTGCTTGCCGGCAATGGACAGCGCGAAGAAATTACGGCTTTTCAAAGAAGGGCTTACGGTTTTACTATAAGGCAGAACGATGCCGGCGGCTATTTTTCAATGTTTCTGACGGCCGTAAAAGACAGAGAGATAAAGGTGTATGTAAAAGACGGCGAGCCAAAGGCTGAAATACTGATAAACGGCGCTCCTGCGTTTCTTTCTTCAGTCTATGTGGACGCTTCAAGCGGGATGTTTGGAATCCCGAGAGTTAATTTCTACATACTGAACGGCATTGACATGGAAACCGGCGGGCAGGTGTCGGAAAAGATAGCAAATAGATAACAGGGAGGCACAAAAGATGAGAAAGGTTAGTTTGTTGTTGGCGTTTGCAGTAATGATTGGCGCGGGAAGCATGGTTTTTGCGCAGAACAACACGCAACAGGCGGCGCAAGAGAAATCGAAATCCGCTCTTACGGTGACCGATTCGGCTGTCTGCACGGCCATTGCCGACAGAATGCCGGAAGGAAAAGCCGCCGAATTCGGCTCCGACGTTACGAAAGTTTATTATTGGACTAAAATCGAAGGCGCGACTGAAAATACTCCCGTGAAACACGTATGGTATGCCGGCGATGCCGTAATAGGCGAAGTTCCTTTGACGGTGACAACTTCTCCGTTTAGAACCTGGAGTTCAAAAACGCTTTATCCGGGACTTTCGGAAATGTCTGTGGAAGTCGTTGACGCGGACGGAAACGTGCTGAAAAAAGATACTTTTACGGTTAAACAATAGAGAACTAAAAATCGCGGCGGAGCGTTTTGAAATGCTCCGCCGGATTTATTTTAAGGCGGTTAAAATGAATAAAAAATCAGGATTTACGCTTGTAGAACTTGTTATTGTGATTGTTATTCTCGGCATTCTGTCGCTTGTTGCGGTTCCGATTTACAGAGGCCGCGTCAAATCTTCCATGGCTACCGAGGCAAAAGCATTGCTCGCCGAAGTAAGCGCATCGCAAGAAATTTACAAGGCGCGCACAGGGTCATTCTTTTCTTCCTCGACTTTCAAGTCAATCTCCCGCGACAATAACGTCACTGAAATAGGAGTGGACTCAAGAAGAAACAGGTATTTCAATGATTTTAGTTGGCAGGGAGATAACAACGGTAATATGACTATATGGACTACAGGCAACACCAACTCTCAAGCGAGCGGTATGACGCTTTCGCTTACATATTTTGCAACCGCTCCTCAGGTGATAAACGAAGATAAAATGTAATGAAAGGTATTTAAAAAAAAAGAGCCTCCGGAAAGGGGGCTCTTTTTTTATGACTTCATTATTTGAAATATACCCCGCGGACTTGCCGCGCGGAACCGCTTAGATGTCATTCCCGCGAAAGCGGGAATCCAAGTTTAAAAATAGATTGCGGCTCGGAGGCCGCAATGACAACTGGTACCGCACAGCTTGCTGTGCGGATGTTCATTTTTTATAAATAACGGCAGTATGATAAACTTGAATAATGATACGCGCCTTCGGCGCATGAGAAATGATACGTTGCCTTGCGGCAACATGATACGATATGTCCTTGTTGTTAATGTATCCGAAGGATACGTATCATGTGGACAATGTCCACGTATCATTTCCGAAGGAAGTATCATGTCCTGCAGGACATATCATTGTATTTATGCCGAGGATGGGATTTGAACCCATACACCCTTGCGAGCACAGGCTTCTGAGACCTGCGTGTCTGCCGTTCCACCACCTCGGCGCTAACTTCAATGATTAATGATAAATGGTTAATGGTAAACGTCGGAGCGGCAAAGCCGCAATAATAGTTGCGCGCAAAGCGCGCTCATTAATTAACCATTAATCATTAACCATTTATCATTGCATTTCAATCACTCTCATCTTTTTCCACTTGCCTGTTTTATATCTTAAATAGAAAGAAGTTGCAAGCGCTCCGGCGTAAAATACCATTACGCCCCAGCAAACATACAGATTCATTTTCAGCACAACCACGACAATATACATAGGTATCGCGGCGGCAAGCACCGAAAGAGTTATCAAAATTTTCATCACAAATGCCGTGTCTCCCGCGCCTTTTATTGCCGCTGCCGAAATTATATTGAGCGGATCGAAAACGGAGTACAAAGCCACAAACCTCAAAAGGTTTATCGTCATGGGGCGTATCTGCTCTATTATGCCTGCTTCCGCGCCCCTTGAAAATGGGTATATGAGGATATTCGGTATGAAAATATATCCGAGAACTATCAAGGCCGTATATGCGTACACAACGTGCAGCGCGGTCTGAACGCTTATCTGCGCAATGGACGCCTTGTTCCTTCCGAGATACTGGCCGACAAGAATGGAAGTCGTTATGCCGCAGCCTATCAGAGGCATGAACGCCAGATGGTTTATGTTCAGGGCTATGTTGGTAGCCGAAAGCTCGGAAATCCCTATAGTGCCTATAATCAGGATAAAAAAAGTAAAGCCGGCCATATCGAAGAAAAACTGCACGCCGTTTGGCAGGCCGAATTTCAAAAGCCTTTTAATAAAGTTCATATCCAGGGCCGCAAAGCGCGTATTGTACTTTTCGTCATTTGCTTTGGACTTTATCAGGATTATAAACGCCAGGCTCATGAGAACGGAAGCGCAAATGCTTGCGATTCCCGCTCCTTCTATGCCAAGCTCCGGAAAGCCGAAATTGCCGAATATCAGAAGATAATCTAAAATCACGTTTAAGATTATACCGGCTATGTTTATCTGCAGAATTACACCTGTCTTTCCTTGTCCGGCGTAAAAACCCGACAAAGCCGAAGCCGCAAGAGACGGAAAAGCGCCGTAGCATAAAACCCGGAAGTATTTTATCTCTTCGGCTGCGATATCAGGCGCATGTCCTACAAAGTCAAAAATATTTTTTGCAAAGAATGATACGGCAAATATTATCAAAGCTCCGGCAAAAGCCAGATAAAAACTCTGCCATACGCAGCGCCCTATGGAGCGGTACTCTTTTTTTCCGTAGTACTGCGAAACAAAGACATCTATATATGAGACCGTTCCTATAAAAAAGCTCATTATGGAAAAGTTGAGCATTCCTGCCGGAAGCGCCGCGGCAAAAGCCGCCTCGGAATGCCACGCCAGAAAAAATCTGTTTATAAAGCTTTGCAATGCCCAGGCGCCCGTGGATATTATCAGCGGAAACGCTACGGCAAGGAATTCCCCGTATCCGCCGGCGCAGCCCCATCTTCTTTTTATGTGCCTGACAAATGACATTTTACCGCTCCTAATATTGAGTAACATTATACTTTTTTATAAGGCTGATTTTACGATTCGTCTTGAAAATGCAATATAAAATTATTAAAATACTTTCGCAAACAAGGCTCCCCGCGGAGAAAAACCATGAAAAAAATAACGCCGTTTGTGTTGTTTCTTTTTTGTGTTTTTGCTTCCGGCGCCGTTGCCGAAAACACCAGGAAAGTGATTTCATCCGGCTACTCTGAAGGCAATCCTAAAAAAGAAGTCGCTTATTACGGCAACAGCGGCAAAGAAGTCGCCAGAGAATACTATCATATCGACGGCAGAGTGATGGGCGTAAAAGGCAGCATACCGGATGGCGAGATACTCGAATATTATCCCGACGGCGCTGTAAAAAGCAAAGCGCTCTACCGGTCAAATCTGATGGTTGAAGAGACCGAATACTGCGATGACGGCGCAAAAAAATCGCGCACTCTCAACGAATGGTCAGGAAGAAATCTTGTAAAGACCGGCAACATCATATACTATCCGGACGGTTCGGTTCAGCGGGAAATAACTATGGACGGCGACGGAATCGGGACAAGCAGGGTTTACTACAAAACCGGAGAGCTTTTTGAAGAGTCGTCTATGGAAAACGCCTGCAGAAGCGGTCCGGCAACGCAGTACTACAAAAGCGGAAAAAAGAAGCTTACGGGTTTTATGAAAGACGACGCGCTTGACGGCCCGGCAAAAGAGTACGGCGAAAACGGAAACGTGATTGAAAAATCGATATATAAAAACGGCAAAAAGACGGAAAAATTATAACGGCAGAAGTTTAGAGAGCTTGGAAGCATGGAAGTTTAGCGACGGATTACGGCTTTTGTCTTTGTCAAACTTCCAATCATCTAAACTTCTAATCTTCCGGCTCAAAAGGGGTTTTATGAAAAAGCTTTTTTTCGCGGCATTATTTATTTTTCTTCTTGCAGGCGCTGCATCCGCCGAATATTTTTATATGAAATCGGGTGAAGTCGTAGAAGGGAAAATAATTTCCGAAACCATGGATTCGGTGACGGTATCCGTTGGCGGAACAAAAACCAAAAGAAAGCTGATGTTTAAAGACATCGACCAAATGTCATCTAAGCCAAGGCCGGCGTCGCAGGCTGCAATAACTTCGCAGGCTGGCTACGATGAAAAAACAGCCAAATCACAGTTTACAAGCCAAGCCAAGCAGGATATGCCGGATTCAAAAACTTATATCGATGAAAATAAGTCCGGAATAATAGTTTACAATGTGAAAGAAACGGAAAATGTTGTCGTAAAAGACATGAAAACGCCTTCCGTATCTCCGGCGCAGCCGAACGGTAACGACGATTTTGACGCCGCGGCCTATCTTCTCGGCGGGGGCCAGCCTTCGGATTTAAAACCCAAAGTCGCGCAGCCTGCTCCGGCAGCCGTGCAGCCGAGCGATAACGGCGACTTTGACGCTGCGGCTTATCTCCTAAGCGGCGGTAAGCCTTCGGATATCAAACCCGGAGTTTCTGCGCCACAGCCGGCAAAGCCTGCGGAAGCTGTACGGCCTCAGGAGCGGCAGATTCCCGTTAAGACGGATAATAACGACGATTTCTCTTATGATCCGAATAAGTATCTCATCAATGACAACCCGCAGGTAAAAAAGTCTGCGCCGGTTTCTCAGCCGGCTGTCGAAAAAAACGGCATTCAATCTGCATCATCAAAACCTCCGAGCGAATTATTTTTAGCGGCGTCTTTAGATCTCAAGGGAGCGCATAAATTTACCGGCTCCGTTACAAACGAAGGAGTCAGACAAAGCGCGGATATTTCCGAAAGTTCCGATTACGGCGTCAGCTTATCCGCGGAAAGATACGGTTACTTGAGCAGGTTTGCCGCTTTGGGCATAGGATTAGGCTATCAATTCGGCAGGTGTTTGGAGACAAGTCCGGGACGTTTCGGATTTCTTCCTGTTTACGCGGCTTTCAAAATGAGGGTGCTAAGCGGAGAAGATTATCATCTGTACGGCGTGGCGCATCTGGGCTACGGTTTTATCATTCCAAATACACGATACAGGCAGGGAACAGACAGCGCGGAAGGCGGAATATATTATGCCGCCGGCGCCGGAATAGCATATCACAGGTTCGTGTTTCAGGCTCTCTATTCAGCGGATTATGCCCATTTGACTCTGGCAGATTCGACTTCGTACAAAGATATCAATAAAAGCGTTCAGTATTCAAAGCTCGGACTTTACTTCGGGTATCTTATTTGATGCGTATGCATTTACGCGTAATACAAAACGCCCCTAGGAATCATTTCCCGCGGGGCGTTTGTATTTAAAAACTTCAAACAGGCGAAAAGTTTGAAAAGAGTTTGAAAAAAACATAATGCAACTTTTTGCCCGTTGTGCTATAGTATGCGGGCAGTCAATAATTCCCGGCAAGAAGATAATATGATCAAAACAACCGCAACGGCTTTCGCAATCATTGCATTTGCCGCCACATTTTGTTTTTCCTCCGTAAGAGACGGGCATGTCTTATACGCCAATCCTTCCGTAAAAGCCGCCGGAATGCGCGGCGCTTTCAGCGCAAATACAACCGACGACGCGTTCGGAACCTTTGTAAATCCCGCATATTCTCCTTCCGGCCCCATGGCCGGCGCAATGTTTTCTACTGCATTTAAGGACGGATACAATCTTTCCGAATATGCTTACGGCGCGCTTTCTTTCATATATACGGATTTGTTTTTCGGCATAAACGCCGGCATCGGCGCTTTGAGCAGCGTTGAGGCAAATTTCGGACAAGACCAAGAGTGCGCGGCAAATATTAACCTTTCCAGAAAGTTTGGTTTTTTAGGCATCGGTGCAAACATTAAGTATGTCGGCTCGCAGTTTTACAGAAATACCGATTCGGCTCAGTTTACCGGAGATGCCGGCATTCTTGCCGATTTCGGAATTTTTAGTTTAGGTGTGGCCGGATATAACCTTGTCGGAGATTTTTATGATTCCAACGGCGAGAGAATACGTCCCTACGCCAGCGCCGGCGCGTCTTTTAATTTAAAACTGTTCCGCGATATCGGCGTAATAATTTCAGCAGAGGGATATCAGCCGGATATAGAAAAGTGCTACTTCAGCCCCAGGGCCGGCATTCAGTTAAGTTACTTATATTTTGCCCTGCGCGCAGGATACGAGTACGATGAAAGGGCTGAAAAGAAAGATAAGTTTTCTGCCGGAGCCGGGATAGATTTTAAGAACATACAGCTTGAATATGCATACGTTCCGGACGAAGCCTCAAAAGTCGATCAGCATAGAGCGTCGCTGTCTTACAGGTTTAAGCAGTTCAGGGTGAAGGACAAACAGTTTAACCGGCAAATAGCGCGTGAAAAAAAGCAGGCCAAAGCCGACAGTTTGCTTGCCAAGGTTAAATCAAAATACGATGTTCAGCCGCGGCAGGAAGTTAAAAAACAGCTTGTTGCGGAAAAATCGGAGATACTGCCGCTTCAGGCGGTCAGCTACAATAAGGATGAGTATGAGTTTACGGCAATTTTGTGTCCGGTTGACGCGTCAACCATGCCGGATTCCGATGCGACGACGTACTATGCGTCCACTCCGAAAGGCGACGATTTCGACGCCGCAAAATATCTTCTTGCGCTTGGAAATTCAAAATCTTCAGCGAATTTGTCAGCCGCATCGGCTGAAGCCAAACAGGGTGTGTATCCGCCGACTCCGGCAGAAGATAACGATTACGATCCGGCAAAAGAGCTGCTCAAAAGCAGTCTGACATCCAAACTGCCGCAGTCAAAAGAGAGCGTTAATGTGGACATGAAGAGCAAAAATACCGCTTTGTCAAAAAAAGCGGATCGGAAATCTAAAAAAAGTTCTTCGGTTAACGACGATTTTGACGCCGCAAAATATATTCTTGACAACCCGGGCGCAAGTAAAGCAGAAATAAAGCAAACCTATGAG
>JGI20166J26741_10057782_pt1 | contig 17494 bp, 16 predicted proteins | sample TergutCu122P5_FD_26741 | JGI IMG/M metagenome (IMG submission 26741)
GGGAGGGTTCTGTTGGAACCAATGAAACCCTCCCCGTCAAATTTGCTATGCAAATTTGCCACCCCTCCTAGGGAGGGGAATAATATGGTCCCATCGTCTAGAGGCCTAGGACACCGCCCTTTCAAGGCGAGAACCGGGGTTCGAATCCCCGTGGGACTGCCAGATTCAGTTATCGGCATTTTATATGCCGATGTTTTTAACCTTTTTACCAAAGGAGTCGCCGACATGACATGCAAAAACACATTATCAAAAATCGTGTTCTGAACCAGTCATCCGGCGCTTTCGTGTCCTGATCGGTTTAGGACAAATTCAAAAACTAAACCACAGGAAATTATATGGAAAAATATAAACCCTCAAAATGGGAACGCGGGCATACGAACAAGCGCGCGCTCCACAACAAAGAATTGGCCAGATTGCGGCACGCGAACCGCGAAACGGAATCTGAACAATTCGCAACCCATGCGGATGCCGTTCGCGGCATGATGATCTCCGGCTTTGTGAATAACACGGGTCGGGTGCGTTTGTCGGACGAGCGGATCATCGCGGCGACGATATCGAACGTCGCGCCAACCGTGCCGGTGATCGGCGATAACGTTTTATTGGACGATTCCGGAAAAATAGTGGCGGTCGAACCGCGGCGGTCAAGGATCGTGCGTCTGCGCGGCGATGTCAGCCATCGGATGCAGCGGCGCGAACACATCATCGCGGCGAATGTCGATGCGGCGGTTATCGTCGCGACAGTGGCCGAACCCACATTTTCACCCGAATTTGTGGACCGGTATCTGATCGTTTGCCAATACGGAAACGTAACGCCGATCGTTGTTTTGAACAAATGCGATCTGACCGATACGCGCGATCCGATCCTGGATTGGTATCGGGCGACGGGAATTCGGGTGATTTTGGTTTCCGCGCTGAACGGTTCGGGAATATCCGAATTGCACGATGCGATCGCGGGCAAAATGGTTGTGTTCATCGGCAAATCCGGCGCGGGAAAATCGTCGCTGATCAACCGTCTGTACCCGGATGCCGATATCAAAACGCAAGGCATCAACGTTCGCCAAAACCAAGGGCGGCATACGACGGTGGCCAGCAGCCTGTATGATCTGGGCGACTCGCCTGACGGCGCAGCAAGCGGCACGCGCCTGATCGACACGCCGGGCATTCGGCTGATGGAGATTTCGGGAATATCAAAGGACGAATTGAAATTTTATTTCAAGGAATTCGACGATTATTTTCCGGATTGCAAATACGCCGATTGCAGCCACAGCCACGAAGACGGCTGTGCGGTTCGGGCCGCCGTTGCGTCCGGAAAAATTCCATCCGGCCGATATGACAGCTATCTGCGAATGCTACATGGAAAGTAAACCAAAACCCGCCATCCGGCGGGTTTTTGTATTGAAAATCAAGACTATAAAAAATATATCTTGACATAATATAACTGTCTGGTATAGTACTCGTACGAATCCAAGTATGCATTTAAAGCTTGGGTAAAATACTCCTCACATTAAGAATTTTTTAATAGTTTGCGAACGAGTAAGGTTCCGTTGGAAGAGCGAAACCGTACAAGTAGCAAACTGGCGAAGCCGGTTTTCGACGAAATCGTCAGATTTTGTTTGGTGGATACAGGCTAGGCAGACATTCTATGGAAGGATTCAAAACGAACCAAACAACCAAGAGGTGCTTAAAATGACAAACAAACAAAAAATTAAAGTTGGTTTTGTGGCGCTGGGTGACCATGCCTTGCATTCCCACTTAAAGCATATGCTTTCTTATACGGATGTAGAAGTTATTGGTGCCTTTGATCCGGATCGGGCCAGTTTTCACAAAGCCAGGCAAGACTGTGGCGCCGACTTGAAAAACTTCGACTCGTACGAAGCGATGTTGGGCGTAGTTGAAGGCGTCATCATATGTTCCCCAGATAAATTTCATACGGATCAGCTGGCCTACGCCGCACAAAAAGGCGTGCATGCACTTTGCGAAAAACCGCTATGCATTGATGAAAAATCATATGAACAATTAGAGAATATTTTCAAAACTGCAAAAACTGTAATTACCAGTTGTCACCCCCGTCGTTTTGATCCGCCATACGTTTGGGTGAAAGATAATCTGGAAAAGTATTCGCTAGCTTTCGGAAAAGTGCTGACAGTCGATATAGACTTTACGTATCATAAGCCATCGGAAGCCAAACATGGCTTGCATGGAAACAGTTTGTTGCAAGACCATGCAAATCATGAAATAGACTATGTTAATTTTTTGCTTGGCCCGGAATCAATGACAGCATATAAACTTGCTGACATGTACGATCGCTATGAAATGGCCGGTTCTCGAAAAGATGGAGTTGTTTTTAGATTTCAAGGAACGCGTCGTTTGGAGAGCAGGACGTTCGCGGAATCCATCCGCATCCGGTTCGATCGTGGGGAATTGTATATTAATACGTACGAGCCAAATTTAAGTTATTCTTACAATCATGAAACACGCCGCAGAGAAGCAATACCAGCCGCCGGAAAGACAGATTATGATATTAGATTTGACAAGATCAATCGTAATTTTATAGACGCCATCAAACAGGGAAACGCGGTGAATTATTTAAAACCTGATGAGATGCTATTGAATTCCAAAATGTCTATCGCCTTTCATAACGGAGGGATTTTTAACTACACACATAGTTCATCCAAATAGGCCGGAATAAAAACTATCCGATGACGCGGATAGTTTTTAAAACCAGAGAGGTGATGAAAGATCTACTTCACCTTGAACGTCACCGCGACGCTGACGGAAATGTCGGAATCGGACGTGAACAGTTCCGGGGCCGGGGCTGCGGCGGCGGACGCCCGCATCAGCATCATCGGGCGCGGCGCATAATCGTTGGCGCCCGCCGTCCGGTTGAATTCGGCCGAAATGATTTGTCCGACACGTTCGCCGTCCGCCGTCGCGATCGCGTTCGCCTTGTCCCGCGCGTTTTCGACCGCCGTTTGGATGCATGCCTCTAACGCCGGCTTCATCTTTTCGGGCGATGTGGACATCCGCAGATTTTCCGGGAATACATTCATGATCGCGGACGCGTCGCCGATGATATTTTCGATCGTGTTCCGATTCTTGCTGGAAACCGATACCGCGATGTTCGTTTCGAATCCCTTTGACTCGCTACGCTGGGTGGCCGGATTCCATTCGGTCCGTTCGTTGGAATCAAAACGGATCGTTTGGATTTTCAACGTGTCGTCCTTGACGCCCTTTAAATATTTGGACAATTCGGCGTACGTATCCTGGGCCGATCGCAACGATGCGGCGCCGGCGGGGGCCAAAACGGTGACGCGCAGGTCGATCGACGTCGTGTCCTTTTCAACCTTTGACAGACATTCGCCCGTGGTCGCAATCGTGCGCTTTGTTTCGAATGGTACGAACCAGCGGCCGGCGGCAAATCCCGCCACCAATAAAATCAGGACGATGAATACCGCGGTCAGGATCGCGTTGAATGATTTGCTCATTTTTCTCTCCTTATTTTAGTCTGACTACCCCGGAATTTCTAAACTCGCTTTGCTCGTTAAGAAATTCCGACCCTTCTAGGAAGGGTAATTTGCCTCTCATTTGAATGGTCTAAATGCCCTTATAAGAGGGGTCGGAAAGTTTGGCAACTTGTTGCCTTAACTTTCCGGGGTAGTCCCTTATTTCGTTCCGGCGACTTTTTTCCGGAAATCCGTGGATGGCCGGAACGACACCGTGCGTCGCGCGGAAATCACCGCGGATTCGCCCGTTTTCGGATTGCGGCCCATCCGTTCCCGCTTGTGCAGAATTTTAAAGGTGCCCAGTCCGGCGATCTTAACCTCTTCGCCGCGAATCAGCGAATCGGAAATTTCGGTAAAGAACAGGTCGACCAGTTTATATGATTCCGCCGCGGACAGCCCCGCCGTCCGTTGGACGCTTTCCGCGAAATCTGCGCGCGTTATTGTAGACATTTTTTCCCCTTTCTTTATACACTTATACTCTAATAAGCGCGGCGCCCCATGTCAAGCCGGAACCGAACGCGGGATACAGGACCAATTGCCCGTGTTTGATCTTGCCCGTATCCAGCCCATGGGATAGTGCCAGCACCCCCGACGCCCCGGATGTGTTCGCGTGTTGGTCGACCGTCACGATAATCTTGTCCAACGGGAACCCCAACCGTTCCGCCCCGCTTTGAATAATGCGCAGGTTCGCCTGATGCGGGATGATCCAATCGATATTTTCGGCGCCGATGCCCGCGTGTTCGGTGATGTATTTCGCGGCCTCGGGCATTAATGTCACGGCGCGTTTGTACGTTTCCGGGCCGTTCATCGAAATTTTGTGATCCAATGTGCCGTATAGCATCTCCATCAGCGATCCGTCCGAAAAGACGACCGTGTCGATGATGCCGGAATAATTGCTGGTCGAATGTTCGAAGATCAGCGCGCCGGCCCCGTCGCCGAACAGCACGGCCGTGGATCGATCCGTCCAATCGATGAACCGCGTCATCTTTTCGCTGCCGATGACCATGATGCGATGATGCATGCCGGCGGTGAAAAACGCACGCGCGGTGTGCAATGCGTAAATGTATCCGGTGCATGCCCCGCGGACGTCGAACGCCGGCTGGGACTTTGTCATGCCGATTTTCGCCGCGACCTGGGTGCCGACGGATGGGAAATCCATTTCGCTTGACACGGACGCCACGATGATCAGATCGATGTCGTCCGCCGTGATTCCGGCGTTTTTGATCGCGCGGGCGGCAGCTATGGCGGCCATGTCCGCGACGGTTTCGTCATCCCGCGCGAAATGGCGCACTTTCATGCCGGTGCGCGACACGATCCATTCGTCGCTTGTGTCCATAATTTTCGCAAAATCTTCGTTCGTAAAAGTCCGCTCGGGCAAATAAGAGCCGTATCCGATCAATCTGCTTCCCATGTTTAATAATCCTTTTTCATTAAGTGTCATCCCCGGCCCCCGCCTTCGCGGGGGTGACGCACCAAATTTATAAGCGCAACCCGGGGATCTAAACCGATGATATCCGCGGCATTATACACATGCACGATCAATAAGCAACTGTTTTTTAGATGGGTTTGCTGATGAATTTGTTCCCGGAAATCACGAACCGCCAGGGCAGGGCGGCGTCGGCCCCGGCATAATCGACGCCGATGCGCGGCCCGGTCGCGATTTTCGGTGTCTGCCCCACGCGCGGTTCGACCCATATTTTTTCGCCAATCGTCAAATCATACCCGTTATGTTTCGTCGTAATGCCCAGCGCGGCGGTCAATTTCGCCGGCCCATTGCAAAGATTGCGAATTGTTTTCGGGTCTTGTAGGGGCGGCTCGTGAGCCGCCCCGGGCACGTCACGACGCGCCCCTACCCGGCGTCTTTTCATCATTACTTCAATCCCATCGACGGGTTCCAATGCGCGGATCAAAATTGCATTCGCCGTACCCGGCCCACCCACCACGATATTGAACATATGATGCATGCCGTAAACAAAGTAAACATAGGCGTGTCCGCCGGGCCCGAACATCACGGCATTGCGCGGCGTTTTTTTGTTCGGATAGGCATGGCACGCGCGGTCGCATGCGCCGACGTATACCTCTAATTCGACGATTTTTCCGCTGCAAAGTTTGCCGCCGATGGTGCTGCACAATGTCGCGCCCAATAGATTTTTCGCGACATTCATGGGATCGCCAAGATAGTTTGAGGATGGAATGGGTTTTCTTTGCATGCGATCAATTTATCAATACGTGACTACCCCGGAATTCTCAAATTCGCGGCTTTGCCGCTCATTAGCGAATTCCGACCCTTATGAGAAGGGTATTTAGCCTCTCATTTGAACGGTCTAAATTGCCCTTCTTAAAAGGGCCGGAAAGCTTGCAAGCTTTGCTTGCCTAGCTTTCCGGGGTAGTCATCAGCTTAAAATCTTCAGCAATTCCACGGCGGCGTCGGTGGTTGCGGCCTTTTTGCTGACCCCGCGGCCGGTGGCGGATTTTCCAACGGCGGACACGCGCACGTTGAAAACCGGGCTATGCGTCGGGCCGGTCGATTCCAAAAATTCGTATTCCGGCAATGCGCCCGCGCCCGAATGTTGGGCCAATTCCTGTAATTCCGTTTTGGGATCCTTTGGCGGGGTCACATCCCGCCGCGCCAATGGCTCCCAGGTATTTAAAACGAATTTTCGCGCGTCGTCCCATCCCCCGTCGATAAAGATCGCCCCGATCACGGATTCCATCGCATCGGCCAGAATGCTGCGCAGCCGGCCGGCGGTCATGTGCCCATGATGAACCCGTTTATCCAACCCGAACATCAATGCCACATCAGCGCATGTTTCGGCGGATACCAGCGCCGCATGCCGCCGGGCCAGATCGCCTTCGGTTTCATCGGGAAACAGGTCGTACAGCATCCCGGCCACGACCAGTCCCAACACCCGATCGCCCAAAAATTCCAGCCGTTCGTTGTTATGCGTCGCGTTCGCGCCGGATTGGGTCAACGCCAATTCCAACAACGCCGGATCTTTGAAATCATAATTTAATTTTTTCATCTGGTGGATTTTAAATCAATTTTATCAATTGTGCAAGCATAAGTGTGGTGGCTTTCCTGCCCCACGGCGCTTTGCGCCGAGGGGGCGGGATAGAATTGCTTGCGAGCATAGCGAGTTAGCAATTCTTGGGTGGGGGTAAAGTAATTTTTCTTGCTTTTTCAAAACTTTTACCCTAAAATCCCCCGTAATCAATAAAAAGGGTACAACCATGGCAACCAAGAAAGCGGCAAAAATCGTCGTCAAAATGAACAATCCGGAAACCGGGTATTATTATACCAAGACGAAAAACACGAAATCCGAAAACACGTCGGGCAAAATGAAAATGCGCAAATACGATCCGCGTGTGCGCAAGCATGTCGTGTTTACCGAAACAAAAATGCCATCGTAATGGGAATGGGTTTTTGATAGAATAGTCGCGTCCCGTTCGGGGCGCATTTTATTTACAACGGAAAGATAAAAATGAACCTGTATAAAACGATTTCAGACGCAATCAAAGAAAAACTGGCAAAAATTCCGGCTTTTGCGGCCGCGGATTTGTCCGCCATCGCAATAGAGTCCCCAAAAAATCGCGACTTTGGCGATTTCGCGACGAACGCCGCGATGACTTTGGCCCGTCCGTTGAAACAGAATCCGCGCGTGATTGCCGATGTGATTCTTTCCGCCATCGCGGGGTTGCCTTTTGTCGCGGATGCGTCGATCGCCGGCCCCGGCTTTATCAATATCAAATTAAAAGACGAATTTATTTTGAAATCCGCGAATAGCATATTTCCGATCTCAAAAACCAAATCTCCGCTTGTTATTGATCTGGACTATGGCGGGTACAATATAGCAAAAGCCCTTCATATCGGCCATTTGCGCGGTACGGTCATTGGCGATACCTTTAACCGAATCGCGAAGTATCTGGGCCATAAAACGAAAACTTATAACTACATTGGGGATTGGGGACGGCCGATGGGGCTCATTATTGCCTGGATTATGGAACATGGCATGCCAAAAACCGCGGAAGAGTTGAATAAAATTTATCCGATTTCCACCGCGCGCGCCAAGGACGACGAGGCATGGTTGGAACATGCGCGAAAGGTTACGGCGGATTTTCAATCCGGAAATCCAGAGTATATGAAAATTTACGACTGGTTTATGAAAGTATCCTTGGATGATATGGATTCCACTTTGAAACGTCTGAATGTTTTGCCGTTCGATTCCATAGCCGCGGAACGAAACGCGTCTTTGTATACCGGCGCCGTGGAAAAGATTTTGCATAAGCATGGGATGCTGATAGAAAGCGAAGGGGCAATGATCATTCCGGTCAAGAATGATTCGGATACCGCGCCGATGCCTCCGCTGATATGGCGTACGGGTGCCGGGGCGCAAACCTATGACGCCTCTGACGTGGCGACAATATATTATCGTGATCAAACCGATCGTCCGGATCAAATGATTTACATTATAGACACACGCCAGCAACTGCGTTTTCAGCAGATATTTAGAATTGCTAAAAAAGCCGAACTTACCAATGCACAGTTGTTTCATTCTTGGTTCGGCGCCGTTACCGGAAAAGACGGTAGCCCGCTTAAAACGCGCGATGGAGGCGTTGCGTTTCTTTCAGATATCGTTGATGAAACGGAAGCGGTGGTGCGCGCCCGTGTCGCGGAATCCGGAAAAATACTGCCCGAAGAAACAATTAAGATGATCGCGCTGGCGGCGTTGAAATTCAACGACTTGATGCATGACATCAAATCGGATTATGCGTTTGATCCGGCCGCCGTCACGCAATTCGAAGGGCATACCGGTCCGTATATCCTATATACCGCGGTGCGCCTGAATTCGGTATTAAAGAAAGCCGGATTTGAAATGAGTGTTAACTGCTCCCCCCTTGGGGGGAGCCGAAACTGCGAAGCAGTTTCGGTGGGGGGACAAAATACCGATATTCCCCCCACCGGCTCAATGCTTCGCATTTCGCCGACTCCCCCCAAGGGGGGAGTAGTTGCCCCCTCATTACAACCGGAAGAACGCGAACTTCTTTTGACCGTCCTTGATTTCGAACGGACGCTGAATGTTGCGTTCGATCGCCGCGCGACGGATATCTTGGCGAATTATACGTATGATTTGTGTCAGGCGGCCAACGCGTTCTATCATAATTGTCCGATCCTGCGCGATGATGTCAATGCGGAAACGCGCAGCGGACGTCTGAATATCGTTCGTATGACCATTGCGACGCTTTCAACCGCGATCGACCTGATGGGCCTGAAAATCCCGGATGAAATGTAAATTCCCCTCCTTTGGAGGGGTGCCGCGCCGGTATTGCGCGGCGGGGAGGGTTATAACGATTGGGTCAATATGTACAATGAAAAATCTCTTCTTGATAAACTAAATGAGATCGGGATCAAATACGATTATGTTTCCCATCCGCCGCTGTTTACATGCGAACAAGCGAACGCGTTGTTTCCGAACCTAAAAGGCGCGCATTGCAAAAGCCTTTTTGTAAAGGATAAAACCGATCGGAAATGGATGCTGGTCGTTCCGGACGACAAACGCGCCGACCTGAAATTCGTTGCGGAAAAAATCGGTTCCGGCCGATTGAGTTTTTGCAGCGCGGACGAGATGATGGCATGCCTGGGCGTGACGCCCGGATCGGTGACGCCAATGGCCGTCATCAACGATCGCGACAACCGGGTCGAATTGGTTGTCGATCGGACGATTATGAATTGGGATGTGATCAATTGCCATCCGCTGATCAATACGGCGACGATTTCGATCGGGCCCGCGGACTTTGAAAAATTTATCGCATACGCGAATCACGAATTAAAAGTGATAGAAATATAGATGGTGGGGATGCGGGGACTTGAACCCCGATGGATTTCTCCACTGGAACCTAAATCCAGCGCGTCTACCAGTTTCGCCACATCCCCGTTCGATTCGGATGTCTTTAATCTTGCTTATTATATAGATAATTGCCATAATTGCAAATAAATGGAGAGTTGCATGAAGAAATCAATTTCGATCGTTGTTTCCGCATACAATGAAGAAGGCAATGTCCGGGAACTGTATCGCCAGCTGAAATCGGTGATTGCCGAGATCAAGATGGATGCCGAGATTATTTTTGTCGACGACGGGTCGCGCGACAGGACGCTGTTGTATTGCCACGAATTGCAGAAAACGGACGCGGCGGTAAAGATCGTGCATTTTACCAAAAATTTCGGCCATGAAACCGCGATGATCGCCGGGATGGAATATGCGCGCGGCGACGCGGTGATATTCATGGACGCGGATTTGCAACATCCGCCGGTCGTGATCAAAGAAATGGTGAAACTGTGGCATGCGGGCGAAAAGATCATCCTGACGCGACGCCGGTCGAACGCGGATTCGAAAAAGGGAATCCTGGGCCTGTTTTACAAAATGTTCGCGAAAGTGTTTTATTGGATTTTGAATTTCCTGTCTGACGTGAAAATTCCCGCGGCATCGCCGGACTTTCGCCTGATCGATCGCGAATATGTCGATTTTCTGAAAAAATTCCAAGAGCATAGCGCGATGTTCCGCGGCACGCTGTCGCTGATTTGCGACGTGACGAAATTGCCCGTGATCGAATTCGACGCGCCGGCGCGCCATGCGGGCGAATCAAAGTATAATTTTATCAAATCGGCGCGGTTGGCGCTGGACGGCATCTTTCAATTTTCGACGCGGCCGCTGTCGCTGGCCATGTGGTTTGCGGTGATCCTCGGCACGCTGTCGCTGATACTCGGCTTTGACGTGATTATCGAACGTTTCATTTTGCGGCATCCCGCGCCGGGCTATGCGACGATCGTGTCGGCGATAACATTTACGGGCGCGGTGATTTTGTTTACGATTGCGATTATCGGAACATATATTGGCAAGATTCACATCGAAACCAAAAAACGTCCGCTGTACTTCGCAGAGTATTTTGAGAAAGAAGAAAATAAACGACTACCCCGGAATGCTAAAGCGGCATAGCCGCCAAGCATTCCGACCCTTCCGGGAAGGATATTTTATATTCTGGAATTATTCCAGAATATGAATTGCCCTTCTTAGAAGGGCCGGAAACCTTCGCAACTTGTTGCGTTAGGTTTCCGGGGTAGTCAGAATATTGGAACCACAATGAAAATCATCATCAACGCAGACGATTTCGGCGCGAACGACGGCATCAATGCGGCGGTGGAACGGGCGTATAAAAATGATGCGCTGAACAGCGCGTCGTTGATGGTCTATGGCGAACGTGCAAAGGCGGCCGCGGCAATCGCCGCCAAAAATCCGAAATTATCGGTCGGATTGCACGCTGATCTTAAATACGGTACTCTGTTCATGATGTTTTGGGGATTTTTCGCACCCCGGTCTTTGCGCCGGTACGCGGAAAAATTATTGCGCGAACAAATTGATGCCGCGAAAAAACTTGGCATCAAAAGGCTTTCCCATTTGGATTCCCACCGGTACGGGCACATGGTGCCGGCGGTTTTCAATGTGTTTACGCGCGTGGCGGCGGAGTATGGCATCCCGCGCGTTCGCGTCATGAATGAAAATTTTTTCCGGTCGTTTCGGGATATTCACAGTTTGCGTTGCATTCCGAACCTTGGTTTTCTAAAATGTTTCGGCACATGGTGTGGATGGATTTTAAATGGCGCGCGGGCAGATTCGTATTATTACGGGCTGACTTATTCGGGCGAATTATTCGGCCGCAACCTGCGCCGGATCAGCGTTCCGAAAAAGTACGATACGCTGGAAATCGGATTTCATCCATCCGCCTTCGTTCCACTACGGCGCGACAAGTCCGCCTTTATTGATAAGTCCGGCGGGTCGATCGGCCTGGACGATGCGTTTTACAATTCCGAAAACCGGGTGCATGAATTCGACGCACTCATGAATCCGGATTGGGTCGAAAACATTTCGCATTAGAATACCAAACACAATTCCCTTTACTTTGTGAAAATTTATTTTATTCTATATCGTATCATGAAAAAAATGATAGCCATTTTGGTATTTATTTTATTCGCCGGAACGGCGGCTGCGTTCCCGGTGGTATATAATACCAAAAATGGGACTTATCATGATCCTAGCTGCAGCGCGGCGCACGCATGCACCAAAAGTTGCATCACGATAGACAGCAGCGAAGCCATAAGACGGGGCGGCCATAAATGCGGAATAGCGGCGGATAAAATCAATCAAAGAAATTAATCACACATACGGAATATCCGTCGGTCTTTTCTTGAACGAGAAATATTTGTGCAAAATATACGTCATGATGGTCGAGAAAATCAGAAACGTCGGCTGGGCGATCAGGGTATGCATATGCAGCATTTTATGCGCAACCAATAACCAGACATAGTTTAGGATTCCCATTAGCGTATAAACCTTGGCCGCGCGCCGATATTCCCGCCACAGGTTCCCGCGGCTGCGGAACACAAAATACCGCATCGTAAAGATCGATATGTTCACCGAAATCACGTTTTGCAGTAGTAACATCAATCCGTACAGCAACGCCACCTTGAAAATATCGTTCAGCACGAAATACAGCGCGGCAAAAATTGCATACGCCGCGACGGTATTGAATCCGCCGACCAACAGATACCGGATCTTTTCCGACCACCGATTGAACCACACGCGGTCCAGATATTTTTCGATAAAGTTTTCTTTTGCTTTTTTCATTTTATCAACTTTATTAAAACCATTTTCTTGCCCGCCGCAATCGTCAGATGTCCGATCGGGATATCCGGCAAATCGCTTTTCTTCATCAGAACGAACGCGTTGTTGTAATTCATCAACGGGCCGATATCGCCGTCGGCATCGTAATCGTAATGAATGCCGCGTTCCGCCGCATAAATTTCCGCGGAATAATTTTTCGTTTTATACAAAACCAGCTGCGCATCCGCGCCCGCGTATTTTTCGTATTGCGAAATGAAATACTTATCGCTGATCCCCAGATCGGCCGTCCATTTCGGATAAATGGTTTCGACGCCGATCAGCGCGACCAATATCGCGATATTGATCACCAACAGGGTTTTGAACGCCCGCAAATTCGGTTTGTCGCCCATTGCGAATGCGATCAGAATGCCGGTCGGAATCAGCGATGGCAACACATACGCCGGTACGATATTGCGCGAAAAAGTAAAGAAAATCAGCGGCCCCAACACAAACCACATCGCATAGGACGACAGGTCGTCGCCGAATAGCCGGAACCCGGATGTCTTTCTTTTGATCAGGGTGATGACCAGCCAGATCGACCACGGAATCGCGGCCAGGATATATAGCAACCAGATTTTTCCGATGAATCCGCCGCGGCCCTCGCCATACAAATCGCCCGCCCAATGCGGCGTGATGTATCGTTCGAAATGTTCGCCGACGATGAAGTATTTCAAAAACCCGGGCGTCGCGCGTTCGGCCAACAGATACCATGGCGCGGCAATGGCCAGCATCAATAATGTGCCGGTAATCCACGGCACGTTTTTCCAAATATCCCGCCATTTGTTTTTGACCAATGTCCAAATGAAAATCGGCAACCCGACCAGGACAATGATCAGCGGCCCCTTAGCCAACAGCCCCAATCCCAATCCGATAAAAAATGTATAACTCCAAATTGTCCCCCCACCGGAAAACGCTTTGCGTTTTCCGACTCCCCCCAAGGGGGGAGTAGTTAAGCCCACAGAATCTTTACGAATTGAATCTTTAGCAGAACTGCTCCCCCCTTGGGGGGAGCCGGCGGCGCTTTTTTGCGCGCCGGTGGGGGGACGATTAATCGTATTATAAAAACTTACCATGCACAAGGTGAAACAGAACGCCAGCGCGGGGTCCGTCATCACCCCGCCGGCCAGGTATAGGAATGTCGGCATGGTCATGGCCGTCGCGACCGCGACCGCCGCCGCCACTTCGCCGCGCCACCGGCGTACAAAGAAATAGAGCAATGCCGCCGCGCCGACCAGAAACAGGAAATGCGGCAAATGCGCGGCAAAATCGTTCATACCGAAAATTTTATCCGATAATGCCGTCGCCCAAAACGACAACGGCGGCTTTGCCCAGAACGGCGCGTTGTCCATCATGGGCGTGATGTAATTTCCCGTCGCCGCCATGGTTTGGCCGATTTCGGCGTACCTGGCCTCTGTCGTATCGGTCAGCGGAGTCCATGCCAACGATAGTAATCGTACGGCGGTCAGCGCGATGATAATTCCGATAATCCAGCGAAAAACTTTGTCTTTATTCATATCGGGAATTTTATCAGATGGCGAAAACAAATCAAGGGGATAAAATGACCCGCGCTTGACCGCCTGAAAAAATGATATAATATAATGATATGAAAAAAGTATTTGCTACTTTATGTTTTGTATTTTGTTTTATAGGGGCGCAATTATGCGCCCCCGCGTCCGCATTCGCCGCGACGGAAATTCAGGATACGGAAATCGAGGCGACGCTGTACGGCCTGATCGATCCGTTGGCCAACGCGGCGGGCGTTCCGGCCGGCCGGATGAAAATCCATATCATCAATGACAACGACTTTAACGCGTTCGTGATGGGCGGCGAAGACGTGTATATTTTTACCGGACTGATCACGACGGTCGAATCCCCCGTCGCTTTCCAGGCCGTGATCGCGCACGAACTGGGGCATATGATGGGCGGACATATGGCCCAGATGTCGGCCGAAATGCGGGCCCAGATGGTGCGGTCACTGATTGTCCAGGCGTTGGGTGTCGCATTGGCCGTCGCGGGCGGAAACCCCGGTCTGGGCATGGGTGTGGTTGCGGGCGCGGGCGGAATGGCGCAATCGGGACTGAACGCGTTTTCGCGGAACGAAGAGCGTCTGGCGGATAACGCGGGATTGAAATTATTGGCCGCGGCCGGTCTGGACCCGACCGGATTATTGGATGTCATGAAACAGATGAACGATATCCATTCGGGCATCGAAAGCAAAATAAACCCGTACGCGATCAGCCACCCGATGACGTCCGAACGGATGGAGAATGTGAAGAAATGGCTGGCCGATCATAAAACGAAAAACGAAAAACGAAAAACGAAAAACGAAGTTGAAAAATATACCCTGATCCGCGCAAAGATCATCGGATATCTGTCGTCGCCCGACCGGGTCATGGCGATGTATCCGGAATCCGACACCTCGACGCCGGCGGTTTACGCCCGCGCGATTATGCGGATGCAGATGGGCAACCTGGCCGATGCGCGGATGGGCGCGCTGGCGCTGATTACGGCTGCGAAAAACAATCCGTATTATTACGAATTGTTGGGCGATATCGAATATCAATACGGCCACTACGACGATAGTGTGAAAGCGTATGAAAAATCGTTAAGCCTGATCGGCGGCGGGGATGCGCCGCAGATTCAGGTCGCGCTGGCACTGGTCCTGTCCGAACGGGGCAAACCGGGCGACGCCGATCGCGCGGTGGAAATGTGCAAACGCGCGCAATTGGTGCAGAAATCGCCGCTATCCTATTGGGTGTTGGCCCGCGCGGAAAACACGCGGGGGAACGCGGGCATATCCGATTGGGCGATGGCGGAATATTACGCCGCCGCGCATAACGCGGACAAAGCCAAAGAGTACGCCCGCCGCGCGCAAAAGGAATTGCCAAAGAATGGGCCCGAATATCTGAAAAGCGCCGATATCCTGAAAAGCACGGATATCGATGCTGATGACGATTAATTCAACGTCGCGTTCGGCACGTTGGTCTGGAACTTGCCCGATGTCATTGTCGGTTCCGGATTTGTAAAATCGCACGTATTCTTGTCGCCGCCCGCCCCCGACGGACAAACCTTGTTCGCGATCGTCGGATCTATTTCGGTGCAATCATCGGTGGGCGACGGGGCGCAACCCGATTTTGTGGCCGTGCTGGGAATCACCCATCTGTCTTTGCCCTCGGCGTATCGTCCGGGAACGCAGTTGACGGACGTGCCGTTGACGCTGCGCCGGCCGCCGTTTTCCCAGCATAGACACGCCCCCCATGATTGCGTGTCGACGTTCGCCGCATAATCTTTCGGGCATATGTTTTCCTTGCCGTCATAGCCGCTTGCGGTCAACGTGCCCAACAAATAAGCCTGGACGATGGTGTTTTTGTCTGTGTTGGGGGTGACATCGAATTGCGCCAGGCACAGATTGTCCACCGTCGGTTTGTACAGCGTCGCCCATTTCGAATCCTGCTTGACGACGAATCTGCCTTGATAGTTATTGCAATAGTTCTGCAACATGTTCAGGGTTTTGTAATACACCTCGGTCGCGACGCCGGTATAGGCGATATTTTTGTGCAGACCCGTCCAGTCATCCCATGATATGTCCGTCGGCGCGCCGGATCCGTAAATGACCGTATCGCCGTTGATATATTTTGTAAATCCGCCAAAGACATCCGCCGCGGTCGCGTTGCACGCCGAATCCGCCACCAATTGCTGGGCGCATTTGGAAACGACATCGGGGTTTTTTGTCCATGTGTCGTTTTTGTATTCCCATGCGTCGAAAGTGAACCAATCCCACGCGGCGCCGGGCGCGAACAGCCCGCTGGTCGGACTGTATAGGTTCGCATAGTCGGAACCGCCGAAATTTTTAAAGCACGCATCCGCGATCGCGCGGCACGCGGCGTTCAGGTCGGTCGCCTTTTGATTCGCGGCATACGCGGCGACCACGCCGTCGGCCATTGTTCCCTTGAACATGTTGTCGCATGCGGCGATGTATTGTTTGCACATCGCGGACGTCGCGACGATCATGCCCGGTTCGGCCGAGATCGCATTGGTGACCAGGCTTTGCATCGCGGCGGTCAGCGATTGCGTTCCCTGGGTATAGCATGCGGCGACAAAATCCATGCATCCGCTTTTGATTTCGTCGACCTTGGCCTTTTGCGCGTAAAAGATGCTTAACATCGCCTTGTCCAAATAATCGGCCCACACGCCATCCGCGACGTCCGTGCATTTGGCCAAAACCGGTTGGGCGAATTTTTTTGTCCGGTTTACGAAATTGGTGACGAATGTTTTGTTGGCCGGAATGACGGACAGTTTTTGGGTGGCGATATCGGTGGATGCGTCAAATGTCAGCTGTTGCGCCAATTGGTAAAAATTGACGACGCCCGTAAAAGGCTTTCCCGTCGTGACATCGATGAATTGCCCGTTGTCCAGGCATTTGTGATACCCCGCGCCGCACGCCTGTTCGTCCAAGATCGCCTTTTCCACATTGTCCAAACAGGCCGCGGCGTTCAGCGAATTCAGATCCTGATGATTCTGAACGCGCGCCAGGTCCAGCATGGCCGCGCTTTGCCGCACGCCGGCCGCCAATTGTTTTTTCATCTGGGCCAATGCGTTTTGAACGGTGTTGCAATCCTGTTCGACGGCCATCAGATACGCCGTCACCGCGCGTTGCAGCGCCGCGTCGTTGCAGTCGCCGCGCACCGCCTGGCGGCAGTTGCCATACACGGCCAGATACAGTTGGTTGCCGTTGTACGTCGCGATCGCCTGGCCGCTATCATCGTTGACGCCGAAATTTAATCCCGTGTTCGTCGGAATGGAAATGACGTTCAGTCCGGATAATTTCCCGCTGACCGTCGCGTCGGCGCCGCTGATTGAATTCATAATGGCGTCCAGCAACGCCTTGCTGGCCGATGCGTCGGTCTGCAAGGCGGTTTCTCCTTCGGCCGCTTTTTTAGTGGCGGTCGCCTGGGCCGCGGTCATGCCGACGACGTCCATGTTGTTCGTAAATTGAGTCAATTGATCGGACGCGTTCTGCATCGTCTGTTTCAAAGCGATCATGTCATAAACGCGATCGCTGCACGAACACCGCTGAAAGCTGGCGTTCTTATTCGCGCAAAACTGATCCATGCACGCAAAGTACGCCGATTTGCATTGATCGTACGCCGCGCCCGTTTTTGTGGTGCCGATTAAATCCGTCGTTGCGGCCGCGCGCGCGACCACCGGCTTGTCCCCCGTAGCCTGGGCGAAGGGGGACGTGCGATTGACCGCCGATCGCGAAACGACCGCGCCGGC
>JGI20166J26741_10058893_pt1 | contig 17494 bp, 4 predicted proteins | sample TergutCu122P5_FD_26741 | JGI IMG/M metagenome (IMG submission 26741)
AAGTCAGAAGTTTCATGTAAACTGGTATCTGGAACAGTTTTAATGGAAAACTCATGTAAACATTTGTACATCTCAGAGCAATAAATCAATCTTTAAAAAAAAATTGTTACTGTGCCTTCGAGTTATAAATTTCATTTTATACTCAAACCCAAGGTCACTTTAAAACCTGGTGTTAAAAGTATCTGTACGATGCATTCAACCGTGCACACGTGATAGTAAATTTATTTCTGTCATTTATTGCAGATACAATACACCCTACAAATTGCATACTGAACCCTTATCTGCTTGAAAGAAGTATTACAGCCAGCACAGTAAGGGTGGGAAAACAGAATCCCTAGAGCATGGTTCCTCAAACTTAACGCTGTTTACTGGCAGGAGGCCTTAGTAAGAAATCTATATATCAAACAGGATAAAACATTGTAAAACTAAATGAAACGACAGCCACCAGTACTTGCTAATATGCAACAGTCATGGCAACATTATATAACCCATTCCCACAGCCGGCCAATCTCTATAATCTCAGGTTTATTACTTAAATACAAAAGAATACTGGTGAATTGAAACTGATAAATTTCGTTTAGCGGTATGCCAGTGAAACAACTTGATAATCCCTACTCGGGTGAGGAGAAAACATTACATCGCAGCAAGAAGAGATCAAAATATAATTAGGCTACATAAAACACAGCCTACAACAGATTTTAATGGTAGCAGATGTTCTGACGTCCGTACGAAACTTCTTCCGAATACGTCAGCTTCAGTTTGGCGTAAGAAAGATGATTCGTTACTGAGTGTATGAACAGCCTGGAAATATCAGAGTTTCGACTACTGTATCTAAATTTTATATACGCTCACCCATAATATTTAATAGCTTTTAAACAGCACTAATTTCTTTCTCTAAACCTCCAATTAGCAGCCACTTTCAAATATCCTCAAGAAGACGCCAAGACTATTCTACAGCGGCTACATGACGGACCGTTACTATCGAAACTTAACACTACGCCTATATGAAAGCGGCGAAGCAAGGAAACACAGAATTTGTAATTTTAACGTTTCTTCATTTTCTTGTAAGGATTACCTGTTAAGCAGATAGCACAATAAATTATAATAAGGAGCGTCAGTCCGCCGGAAGAATTTAATGTTCTTCTGATATCGCGGACTCGTTAAAGTGCCTAGAATACAAAATCCGCTGAAGCAGTCTACAATAAAATATACTAAAATTTCCAGACAAATAAATCGTCACTGTGGAGTGTTGCGTCACACAGCACGAGGAAGACAGCTGAAGGACAGGTTACGTTCCTTGCAGCCAAGATGTTTTATTACAAACATTGTATACTGCTGTATTACAGCACCGTATTGGTATAATAATTCGTCAGACGAACCAAAACCTCTTTCCAGCCACGTCTCAAGAACAATAGCATGGCCTAAAATATACCTGCTTGTCAGTGAGAGTGTTCTGGAACACAAAATGCTATAAAGTTTTAATTATTTATACATTATCCATCGCCTTAGTTTTGTTTGCTATACAAAACAGACCGTTTCCAAACAGGACCTGTTTCCATTACCAGTGAACAGCCCTATCAGACAGGACCGCTAGAGGTAAATAACTTCAGTCAATGAGAAAAATACGTAGAAGTCCCAGGGTGTAGGTTCCGCGAAAGGGAAGAAGTATTAATGCTCAGCCAAAAACATTCACAAATTCAATAATTTATTTTGACAAACAATTCCTAGAAATGGAGATCAGTAATTGCCGTCAAAAACAAAACTCTGTGAAGTGAAGTGATTCTATAAAATAACAAAGCTTTCCCTGATAACCAAAAACTCTTCTATTTTGCAGTTTTCTTTATCACATACAATTAATATTCCAAACGAGATTACATTATAGTGAATTTTGACGCCGGAGATCTTACGACCTTCCTCACCTACTCCAGCCTAAAACGGCTAAACATGCATACCTGGATCGCAATGGAGCAACGTTAAGAGAAAAGTGGATTTGAATAAAGATACTTTGAGCGTGAATGATGTTATATAATGGAAAGCTACACTATTCTTACGGGAAGAGAGACCAATGTAAAGAACAAGAAAAATGTTACAGTACGTACGAACAGCCGGTTTGCGGACACAGATTCGAAACCAGGCCGTCTAAAATACGAAAGAAATCTAACCACATGACAATGAATATTCTAAAACAGGAAGCACATCAACGCAATGCATTATAACGCAGTACGGGGATGTGCAGAAAAATTCGTAGCATAATTATTCAATGTCTCGAGAGGCTAAGGAAGACAGAGGCACACATTAGCCATGAATCACAAACGCTCTTCTTTTGAAATTTATCTATCGTATAATGTATTACTGAAGCACAATGTTTCGGAAGCCGTCTCTGCTTCCAACCTCTACGGAGATTGCGAAATGTACCTACTCTGGGGGACCCCTGCTCAGTGACTGGAGGACGGAAGCACAGCCGGCTTCCGTCCGCTGTGCTTCATCTGTACATTATAGTGTGGCCGGAGTCGAAAAGAAGAGTGTTTCTGAATGTCATTCCATGCTCTGGACCTTGAATCAAACACGGAACATTCCGAATAACCAGCAGGAATGCGTAAAATTCGCAATATTCGGTGCTGTTTTAATTACTAAGCACACTCCAACTCTGTTTTAATCTTTGTACAAATAACTATGTCATTTACACTTTACTGAGCAAATAACAGCACCATCATTTGTTTTCCTCGCTGCGGACAGCAGTAACAGACGACACACGGAGGACATTGGTCATGCTTTCAGCTTGTAATGTACCGCGACAACACAGCGCTGTACAGTGTAATTCGCAACATAATTACGCCACGGCATATAGTTGGAAAGTGGACCGTCATCAGCGGTGTGTAAAGTCAGCAATGGTCGATCGGATTGGAGGTAATTAAATAGCACAGGCCTTAAGCTGTATGATTTGCTACTGCTGGCGAAAGTGGAGCCACCAGCTATTGAAAGTGAAGTACAGAACAAATGCCATCAGAAAGTACAAAGTTTCCCCACTAACTTTTGAACTGTTTTGTGCGATGTTGTAATCTCATGCTCGGGTCATGAATAAACCCGGGCTATTATTTATGGCGCTTCGCCCCACCAACCAGCTCGTGAAATATAGCTTACTGTTTCGTACCCTCGTATGTTCGGCTCTTTACGTAGACTACCTAGGTGTAAATACAGTGTACAGCTCTGGTACACTCGGAGGCATAAACTGATGATGTCACAGAGTACAAAGGGGCCGTAAAAAAACCAAGTGGCACTACAGAACGTGCACAACAAAAAGGACGGCTAGGGCCAGGGGTACACAAATCCCGGCCGCCAGGTCGCTCGGGCTATTAGATATTGCGCGGTGCCGCCCATATTATCGAGTCCTATGTAGGGAATTTGCTTCACGTCACCCACCTAGCGCCTATAATTTTGACGTGAATCACCGATTTCTGAAAAATCTGTGGGCCCCTGCTTCAGACTTCAGTTATTCAACAGAAGACAAATTATATTCCTGCAAGTCCTTACCAAACAGTGACACAAACGATGTTTCAGTTAAAATGCAACACCATTTACTGAATAGTGTATCCATGAATGCACAAATTTTCCAAAAACCTAACAGCCACCTTAAAATTCTAAGCCCCAGAAGGGTGACATGTAGCGAGATCCACAAATATCTGGCTTCACCGCACCAATTTTAGCCGCCACCGCACCTGCAGGCCGGGATGTGCGCAGCCCTGCTTTAGGTACACCCAGACCGTAAGTAGTCTGGAATGGTAAAGCTCCACAAATGCTTAGCACATGGGGTCGAAACGTAAAATCGGTATTTTCTCTAAAACGGCTAAGATATGCATCAAATTTCACAAACCTACAGCGTTAAGAATCCCAAATAATTCGCAACGTATACTATGTTACTGGAACTGCTACATGGCGTCCGAGAATACTATGTCCTCACATGCAAGACCGACATAATAAGAGTATATGTAATGACGTTTTTGGTACCTACGCTTATTTGAGTATACTTTTCTACCGAAAAGAGTATCTTTTGAGCCTATATAATCCTTAACCTCACTGGGTGTTAGAAAGCAACCCACCAACTGTTTACCGTTTCAGCTGCGAGAGTTACTTAGCGGAGGAGACATGACCCTCAAAACATCCGCGAATCGAACCCAGGAAGAAAGAGAAGTGTAGTCAACATAACCATTATGTCTGTGTTTTGTGCTCCTGATACTTCATTGAATATCGCGGAATAAATTTAAGAACCATTAATACAAATCCAACAGTGCGTACAAAATATACGCAATTATAAGGATGAGCTTCCAGATCAATGGTTACGTAAGGATATAGTCGAGGCAACGAAGTTTTTAAGTTTTTAATAAAGCGACATATTTCGACCTTCCACGTCATCGTCAGGCTACCAGTTACGATACCGGAAGCTTCACGATGGCTCAGCCCAGCCTGATACAGAAATATCTCTTACCGCCGGGAACAATCATCCACACCAGTAAACGCATAGATTGCGAAATAACAGATCGTACCACCTACACCGCCAACGGTCAACACCATCTCTAAACAAACCTCCTTTTTAACCTTTTTAAAACTATTTTGTAATTACTTTAACCATATTTAACTATATTTATAATGTAAACATGGATATAGGTTTGTGAAAAATGAGATTTCAATTTCTAAATAGCAAGGCATTTTTGTTTTGGTTTTTTTGTCTTAAATTGCATGTGTTGGGCTGATGATGACCTGAAAGTTCGAAACATGTTGCTTTATTAAAAATTTAAAAACTTGGTTGTGTCAACTATTTCCTTACGTAACCATTTATATGTAATTTACGTCTTTACAATAGAACGTGTACGGTCACAGGAAATTTTTCACCTCAGCCTACCAAGTGCACTCACTGGCAGATGGGTGTTCCGAAGGAGGATAGCTTCAGGAAGCACTAAGAGTGAGAACCCACCTTTTACGCATGCCTATGAATAAAATATCGTGTGTAAACCGATCGTGGCCGGCTTCTTATGAACTGTAATGACGTCTGACGGGTCAGAATCACCGACAACATGCACTATGATTCCTAAGCACCAGTCACTTGTTATTGTTAACAAATCACGAAACACTTGCTACTTTCAAATCCCCAAGAATCACGTTCCTGCAATCTCTACCGCATCTACTGTATACAACACACACATAAGGGGAATTACATGAACAATTACAGGCACAAAAGTGGATGACTTGCTATTCTGCCACTATTTGTCTGCCAGAGCCAAGGATCACGTTCCACTGGTGTTCTGAAATGTACAACTGCGACCAGAATAGTCACGTGTCATTACCAAAAAAAATATGTCTGATGCAGTGAGTATTCCTTGACAGAACTATTTCCAATTTTTCCATGACAAAGACAACTAAATCACAGCTTCATATTAAAGCGCAATACATGTTCTAGCACCCCAGGTCAACACATCCATCACATAAATACATTCGCTGTAAACACAAATTGCCGTGCAAGCCTATACACACACACACACACAACGTCTAAATCAGCAACTAAAACACTGTAAGTAAGCAAAATATTCCCATGTAGGAACATTACGTCGGAAGTAAAGGAGGCCTTATGTCGTACTACATCTTGTTATACAAGATCCAGTACCTGTACCTAATCGCGCAAAACGGAAACTCGACTCACAGTATCCAGCAGACTGTTCAGTGCTACAGAACGATGAAGATAAAAGTATCTCTGCACCTAAAAACTGAGCAACAAGTCCAGCAGATATATTTAGGAGTGAATGTATGTCTCAACCTCAGTCACTTTTCCCACTAGACAGTAGGCTGGGTTAGCCCCAGAACCGGTCTGGACACCAGAACAAAACAAAACTTTGTCCCCGCCAGGGACCAAACCCAAGTCCTGCAGGTCGTAGCCCAGTCACTATACGGTCTAACCTGCCCGCGTTCCTATTTACTGATGTTAAAACTGTAGGTGTAATGCACTTATTTCGCATATAACTCTCAAGACACCCTTCAATAGTGTTGTTCCTGGGTAAGTGAATGACTTTGTTGTGCGACGTCTGTGCTATGCAGTGGGTAGCAGCACTAAGGAGAATAATATTGAGCTGAATGTACATGGCAACTTTATTACAATGAGTGTGCAATGGACTTTTGACAATGTCCCACTGTTGTAATTTTTGTATCTTACATAAATGAGACTTTCAAAACTTCGAACTTGGCACTACCACACTTGTAGAAATGTACAATGCAATTATACAATATTACTGGTTTGCAATTAGATTTCTCGGCATAAGAAGACTCTAAACTGCAAGCACAGAAGACAATGTCTTAAGAGCTTTAAGCAGAAACTTGAAGTAGAACCCATTAAATAATACAGCTCGCAGGGCAGTCAACCGAGTACTAGTCACATGGTGTCACAAGGATTTTTACAATTAAGTACACATCATTCTTCGTTTCAAGGCGTCATACACACTGTTTGTTGGCTGCAGCCAATCGTTATGACGTATTCATTGGACAATGTAAGTATAATTTATCAAGAAAACTTTCTATCGCGTGAATAGTGAACATGGTATTATAGCTCTGGAGCTGTGAAAGGTTGCCTCGGAAAGAAAGCATTGAAGGAAGACAGAAAGATAAGAAAGGAAAGAAGAAAGTGTGAATACTCCATACAAAACTCTACACAATTTCTTGGGCTAGCGAAGTGTAATAAATGTCACAGAATTAAAAGTGATTTTCTGATTTAACAATGAGATGGGCCCTTTCGAAGCTGAAAAAAAACGGAGTCACCAACTTGCTACGACTTAACAAAATGTGACAGTGGTTAAATTTCGAAGCTGATACGAGTCACAAATAATATCTATGCACTTATTATTTGTGAAATCATTCAAAAGTGTCGTTGCATATGTTTTTGAATTTTTGCAGTCACAGGAAGCACTGCTTGTTTATACGTTGGATTTTTAAACAGTATTAGCATCGTACTTTGTGCTGTATAAACCCTTCGACTCCGCCAAATGTAGGAAAACTGCTTTATCGTCAAGCGTTTCGAAGAATAACTCGCGAATTCCTGAAGTATGATTCATTCACCTGCCTGATTTAGCAAGTTTTCCAAACGCGGCATGACTTAACACTTTTTATAAACCAGGTTCATGTTTCGTTGCCTTCTAAATAATAACAGAGATTTAATTTCGCTATAACAGGGATTCCTTCAAATGGAGAGGATATAAAACAAGTCAATAAAAAGGCACTATATTCCCGGATTATTAACGCCAAAAATTGTTGGTTAGAAGTCTTCAACATTAACGTTAACTTAAAAAAAATCCCTAACAATCAAAAGCCTCCCAAAAGGAGATACACCAATGAACTCGTATGACCCAACATTAGTGACGGACGATGAACCATGGGGATCCATTATAGGCTGTAACGACTATCAAGTTCTCAAGACTAGAGTGCTGCAAGGTCGTAGACAGACAGACAGACAGACAGATAAGATAGATAGATAGATAGATAGATAGATAGATAGATAGATAGACAGATAGATAATCACTCAGTTATTTACCAAAAACACTATACAGAAATACTCAAACTTTGCGAACAGTAAATGGTTATGCACGATTCATCCCAAATAATCAGGGTAGTTTGTTCAAACCAGACGTCATCAACGGAAAAGTTTGAAACCAAATAACTGCAATGAGCAGAGCCCTTCTTGAGAAACAAATACAGGGTTATTCAAAACGATTGTCGCGGTTTTAACAACTTGTCACACACAATACACTTGAGATAGCAGTATATGTATTTTTTTATTTAATAGAACAACAAGTTTTTGTGACATGCCTTACATGTGCTCTATATGTGCACCCTTTGTGATTCTACAAACATCAACATGATAATCGAGTTCGTTCCAAACTGTTTTAGCACATCAGCGGTGATGGTTTCAATGGCGGTTCTGATTCGTACCTTCAGTTCCGGGATACTTGCGGGAAGAGGAGGAACATAAACCTGATCCTTGACGTAACCCCATAGAAAGAAATCACATGGGGTTGCATCTGGAGAACGAGGTGGCAAGTTGTTAAAACCCCGACAGTCAATTTTAATAACCCTGTATTTGCTCAGCTACTCACCAAACTTCCTCGCATTTACGTAATCTGATGGTTCAGTACCGTGTTCACAAAATCCCGCCCGTGGACTAACCCACCCGGTTGACTACACTCTAGACCCTCTAACCCAGTTTCTTAAAGATCCAATTTAATATTAAAATACAAATTATGCCTAGGTGTTTCAAGATGTCTCTTCCGTTCAGCCTTCCAAACCACCATTTCTTAGGCATTTATGAGCTTGCTGTTCTGTTCACCACTCCACCTAAGTTCTTTTCCACTTAGTCTTCTATACCACACACTCAACATTAATAATACTGAACACGGGCTCCTTCAAGTAGTGAACGCACAGACCGACAGAAAAAGATGTGCGATCTAATTTCCTCCGCCCCAGGTTCACACTGTAATAACAGAAGCATCCGTTCCGATACCGTTTATGCTGCTGTCTTGTATCGCGTTTGGTTTGATGACAACGAACGTCGGAAACAAACAATAACATGCTTAGACTAATGACACTAGAACCACTCTACCGTCTAGACATCGCAGGGCGAACTAACGCAAGCCGATCAACAACTTGCGATTACAAACCAGAATAATTAGCACACAACGCAAATCCATCGGGGCGTTGGACCACATGTGAAGAACACAATACGTAAAACGCTCACCGTTGCTAGAACGACGGCCTTTTATTGTCCTAAGGCCTGCCTGCCTGCCTGAGGAAGAAAAATTCGTGAGGAAGAGTTGAGATTCACTGTCGCAGTTAAATAGAATCGCCAGTCTTGGCGCAGGGCAATCGTCTTAGGAAACAGCCCGAACGGGGAACACACACCACGCAAAAAACCTACGCTGCTCTACAAACACAACAAAAAGTATCGTGTCTCTTGAATGCCGACTCAAGACCCCCTGCCTAACCGCTGCCGATAAAGAGGCATGTTCTGAAGCGGCAGATCAACTACGAGTAAAACCAGCTTTGTGTGTTCCTTCATTAACAGTGCATATTGCGTGTTCTGCAAACTGCAGCTGAGTGACCGAAAAGAGAACTGTTTACCAGTACAACAGTGCTTTGCCTTTATATAAGCATCAACTTATTTCGAAACGTGTGATAATGTTTCGGCGTCAGTATATACAGCTCCTTCAATGGACACCCATCTTCCGTTCTATAGGTAGTCTCATAAAATGCGGTCGCCACCCAACCAGTGACATCCAAGCACCTCACAGCAGTACGTTGCTAAAATAGGCTCTTATCAGCCGTTAGCAATACCCGCACGTTAGGTGTAGTATTTTGACTCACGACGCCCTGTGGTTTTGGGAGTTATACACTTTTCGGAGTAACCTGCTACCATCTCCAGGGTAAAAGTGGGGATGCAGGAAGCATGTACCTCCGAAACCCTACAAAACTACACGGTTTCATACCCCAGAGTGAAATCAAACAGAAGAAGGCCCCAGATGGTTCTATGACTTGATATTTGTCGAGAGGCAATTCAAAGAACACTAAGGAATATCCTACGAACAGCTCGTTCAGATGCCCACAATCTAAACAACTAAATCTGTTAAATAAGTATAGTCATAGTTAAAATTATCAACATTTCCTTTTCAATGATAATTCATAGTTCCGGAAAAATACAAAATTAGCAATTATATTACTGTATCCACACTCCACCAGGCGATTTTGCCGTCTATGACGTCAGGTACCCTTAGAGCTGTTCTCTGTCTACAAGACAAATCTCTATACACATAAACAAGCTTTCAAATAAAGGAGAGCGGCTAATTAGGTGTTAAAACACGTTACAGGAACATGCACATTAATAAAGACAAACAAAATATAAAATATTATACACACTACTTATGTGTTACCATTTAAATACATAAAGTAGTTATGTTGATATTAAAATGAGAGTTCTGCATTCAATACAACAGTTGATAAGCGCACAACTGGATGTTTTAGATAAGTGTGAAAAGACTTCTGACATCAAGTGCTGGGGATCGATTCGTGACCATCCTTTCGAACTACATTAACAAATCAGGCAACTCCATGCAGCACAGGCATTTTGAGGAGCTAATAATACCCCAGACGGTACAGAAATGTCTCACTTTGTGCGGAACCGTCAGATTCATTACGGCGCTCAAAACATCCCTCCATTAGACCCTAAAATATGACACTTGAATGCAGTCATATCACAAGCCCTATTGTTAGAATCTGTTGTAGTAAGTTATTAAAATAACGTCAAGCCGCAGAACCGTTCCCGAGAAGCTACAAGTCGTTCATCTAACAAACACAACCTCCGTCTTGTACGGAAACACAAACTTACTTCTCAGGGTCACAAGAGACCACAATTGGTCCCCAACATGAGCCAGATTGATCCAACACACACCTACCTTCACAGACTATTTCTTTATGTTTCATTTTAATAGCACAATCCTTCTATTTGTGGGTCTCCCATACGGCCCCTTTCCTTCAGATTTCTCGACTAATTTTCGGATGCAATTCCCTTTTCTCATGCATGCTCTACGCCCTGTCAATCTTCTTCCATTCGAGCCCCCAAAAATATTTATTGAAACGAACAAACTCTTAAACTTCCCTATGCATTTTTCAAGCCTCCTGTTACTTCTCCCTCTCTCTTAGGTCCAATGTTCTCAGCACCCTGCTTTCAGGCATCCGCAATATGTGTTCTCCCGCATGATTCGAGACACGGTTTCACGCCTATACAAACAACAGAAATAATTTTGGCGGTGTTTAATTTGAACCTAAGTTTTTTGGCAGGAGAATGAACGACAATTTTTATGACTGAATGGGTTCGAGCACAGCTGTGTGTAATAAGGGTGACAAGTCACTAGTTTAATGTAAAGTGCTCTACGCGTGTCATATATTATGTATAAGAAAGCTTAAATATTAAACATGCATTAGCCGATCGATATGCACATTACGTGACCAATATGGAGTAAAGCTGGCGAAAATTTCCAGTGTTACAGCCAACAGCACTTCGCAACACGCACGTACCTATGTGTGATAGCGCCGTGCTCTCATGGCAACTCATGACACACTTCAGAAATGCGGGTTGCGTACAAGTTCCAATATCGAAGTTCCTCAACACGCCTAACGAGACACCCACGTCGCATATTTACACCCGGAAGAAAGCGAGCTGATAAGCAACATAAGACTTTCCTACAATCTGTGGCATTTTCTTAGTGCACAATACAAACCACTCCTTGAATAAAATTACAAAGCATAAACAGTTTCCATTGAAAGAGACGATTAAAGAAGCTACAACATTTCGCAATTGCAGAAACGTATAACTGACACGCAGGCCTATGCGTCACAGGTGGGAAATTAACATTCGATAGTTGTGTCGAAATGAGAGCAAGCAGAAGTAGAATAAGAAGACAGTTTCTGAACTGAACAGTAGCAAGAATGACTTTTTGGGGTGGGGGTGGGGGGTTACTGCCGTCCGTTATTGTCGTCCCCAAAGATCTGAACTTCCTTACATTTTCGAACAAAGTATTTTGACTTTTATACGAAAATTACACACTGCATTCTGAAGACGGGGCACCAATATAGGATCTAGCCAATTTTCTTGTCTTTATAACTTTAGAACTCGCATTCATTCATGTACACCTAATGCACGTTCTGCAACCTTCTTTATAAAATACATGTTTCCGTCCACTAAATTAACATCACAACCACAAACCAGAAGACAATTCGGCCCAGTACATTCCAGTCTCTCCACATTACCAGGTATCTTCATTCTTCGTGCACTATACTATCAATGACGGCAACGCATCTCATTGTGTCACAATGCATCGAATGGAAACGCATCACAGAATTTCTTGTTCGGGTTTCGTAAAACATCACAATCGGGAAGAATGTTGTACCATGTACACCATCTCTTTAGTCACCTGAATTCCGACGACTTACTACGGTCTACACAAAACAAAAACAACACTTTCATTAGCGCCATACCACACAAAACAGGACTATACAATACGTTACTCAGTGCCGCTTACACCTCAAGAGTGTACGTGGTGTCACTATTGTAGGAGAAATGGACAAGAGGCGTAAGCGCCAATGGTAAGAAGTTGGGACCAAATTTCATGCACGTCTGTCGACTGTTTTCAGTTATTACACGGCCAGACACAGGGACATGTTAAACGATTCGTAAGCATGCTATGACGACTACATCCCGTGGACTACAAACTCAGCAAGATGGGTCACGAAGCAAAGTTTCTAATTGAATTCAGGATATTCCTGGTTCGTAACTCGGACAGGACCTCGGCCATCCTTAGCGTTATCACAATTTATCTCAGTCTCTCCAAGTAAATGCTCGAGCTATATTCCAAATCCCTTTCAATTCATTATTTACCAACAACCTACCATTTGACGTTACACACCGACAGTGTCGTTAAATAAACAATCAATAAGTAAATTAATTAAGAATGGGTGAAGTTACAAATGGCCACAAAGATAAGCATAGTTCTCCTTGAATAAACTCAGCCACTAGCTCACCTCTTAATAAACAGGTGTTACGGTGTTTGGGATTTCTCATGCGAGTCACATTTATGAGATGCAGTGCTGGGCCATCTAGTTATAAGTTTGAACATCCAACCGAGTTCTAATTTTTGACCCCATGATACAAGAAGCATAAGGGAGCCACTAATCCGAAACTGCGTCACGAGCAATTGCAACCCCATTGTTCACATCCACTACATGTCAGCAACATTCGGTATACTAAATCGAGAATTTCGGTGGAAATGTTCAGTAGTATTCAGCAGCTGAAAGTGGAAGACGGAGTTCTCCGATCTGCTGGGTTGTCACGCTGCTGTCAGGAGAAGGAACCACTCTAAACGAAGAGAGCATTCGAGTGAAACAGTGATAAGCACTTCACTAACGAAGAAGGAAAAAAGTTTTCCTGAATCCAGTGTTGGATCTTAGGTTTTGTCAACAGCCAAACCGAAATTCGCGCACTTCTCATTAGACGCAGAACGTTGGGTTTCTTGAGGAAATTACGGAAAAATCACCACATGTATAAAACGCGTTAATTTCCCTGGTACAAATAAACGTCATAGATTTCAAGCTGCGGAAACCGAACACTGCATGTTCCGTGTAAAATATGCAGATTAAAGGCTTCCGAGAGAAGGGGCTTGGATTCTTGAAGAAATGAAGTTCACTAATTAATATGACTCTTCTAAGTATCCTAGATGAATGTCGGTTCAGGTTTCTAAGATCAGCCAATGCAAAATTTACAAACGTCTCTCTTCACATAAAATTCAGGGGGGAAAAACGTTCTACGGAGAAAAACACACAAGAATTTGTAGCGTTATAAGTCTTGAGATAAAGAACATCGTTCTAGCTATCCACGTCCAAACTAAACCGTCAGTACACTAAAGTCCCTTTCAAGTCCAAACCATCAACCAAGCAAGTGCACGTTTTTGTGTCACATATCTCCAAGAGTATATCAGCAAATGACACAGCAAATATAACACAAACCTAAGTTACAGTGACAAACTGTCTACGAGGAAGAGCAGAAAGGAAATAAACGATAAACATACAAATACATTGGTAAAAAGAAAATAAAATTAGGAAAAGTCTAAATAAAAAATGAAACAAACACCAACAAGAGACAGAAGAAAGACAGAGATAGAGAAAAGAAAGAATAAAATAAAGAACAAAATGAAGACACACAGCAGAATACGCGTACATAAGCAAAGGAAGAAAGAGGGGAGAAACAAGAAAGAAAGAAAGAAAGAAAGAAAGAAAGAAAGAAAGAAAGAAAGAAAGAAAGAAAGAAAGAAAGAAAGAAAGAAAGAAAGAAAAATAAGAAGACAATTGAAAATTTGCGACAGCGAAACTCACAGCTATCAAAATATGGCACTGTAGGTAGAACCCTCAATCACTGTCACCAAAAATTGTGAGTCCCTGAGGCACATGTGTTTATTCTAATTACCGTCTTCCATAACATTTGTTTCATCTGTAACGGCTACATAACAGTCTGCTGGAACGTATAAACAGTCGTACAAGGACAGGAAAGACGTTCAAGGCAGGGAAGAACTATTCAATGTGACACGAGGGAGTAAGTTATGTGTTTTATCCACTGCTATTACGCCCACCCCGAGACGAGAACGACTGCACGGCTGAGCAAGTTTTCCTCGTGGATGAAAACATTCTGGACTTCAATAGCGAGGCAAGTGCGAGTTTGGAAAAAGTTAGTATACCACTTACCGGCACGTATCCCCTGTACTCAGAGAATACTAAATAACTTCCTTTCACACACTTGAACTGTAAATTTATTTCAATGTCGAACTAGTCTGAGGAACCACTGGCCGACAAGACGAGGCCAGCAAGACAGATTCATTCGCTCAGCACATTCTTCCATCGATCCACAGTTTTACGACGGTCGTACATTAATTTCGGATTTCATTTTTTAAGGAGAAATTAATTCTTTCTTGCAGTTCAGACTGCTTCGTATTCACGACTCCTATCTGGAAACGTAAAAATTAAAACCTGCAAAGCTATAATCTTTTGCCTTTTCTGCTATGAAAGCAAAATGTAATTCCTCACCATACGGGGAAAAAGAACATATGTTAGACCAAACAAGAATATTGTGATCTATGACAGAAAACGCAACAGAGTGTGGAAAACAAGCAATTTAATGAGGAAGCTGCGAACACGTAGGCTTCATCAGATCTATTAATGTGACAAAATCAAGGAAAATCTGACAGCAGGAGAATGCGGTACTCGTGATAGAGATGAGGAAGGTAACAAAGTTTTGGACGACAAATATCAAAGGAACAGCACTTGGAATACTTACGCATAGATGGTGGAATAATACTGAAATGGTTATTACTGAAACTTCTTGTGATGATTGGGACTACTTTCAGCTGGGTGAAGGTAGGAAAGAGTGATTACGGTAATGAAGTTGGGCGTTTGATAAGTTCACACACATTTTTGCTTCTCTGCAGGGACTCCGTTCCATGGGTTATTTAATTATACAATGTGCTGCAAGAGCAGGCCTACTGGCAGATCCATTCCATACGCAGTCACCCTCCAGTCCCATCACTTTTCCATCTGTGTGCGAGCTTCGTGAACCTGATTACGCAGACGTTTCGAACTCCTATTCAGACTTCCTGTTCCCTTCGTGTCCTTCTGAAAACCAAAACAGGTGCATCGCCTGGAACTGACGGGCCGTTCTGTCAGTTTCTACCAGAAATTTAATCATTACGGGATACAAATTGTAACACGAGACTAATAATGTTACACCACACACACACACACACACACACACACACAGCCAAAACCTGTAAGCACATACCAAAAGGAATGCCCTACCAAAGTGCTGATATAAAAAAAAACTGTTTGTTTACGTAACACTTTAAATTAGACAATGCTGACTTTACCATCGCCTGTACAATGTTTTCCATCGAACTAAGGTGACTTCCGTTTATCTCTCGCTTATTTAGTGAAGCTCTCAGTGAATAAGACTATCATTACCCCTTCTAGAAGTACAACTGCCAACGTGCATCTCCTTATTCACAAACAAACAGCAGCATTATGGCCCACCTATTTCTTTTTAGTATCATGTTTCTGTGTGCGTTTAGTATGTAATAAAGCCACGGACCAAGCGGTTTTATACTACTCTTACTACTTCTGTTCACTAAAGTGGTTGATATGGGTGAATAATAGCTAGCCGAAACGTGTTTGTGGAAATAAGAAACACTGACAAGTGTTGACAGTTGTTAAAGTGACACCGTCAGTTGTGGAGATACGGGACAACGAATCTTCCTTCCTAAAATTCTGATCAGAATTGTTGGCCTTCTAATGCATTAGTTCAAAAAATAATTTTTAAACATGTAATATTAACCAAATGGGAAGATAGTATTAAATAGGACGGGACGGTAAGGAGTGAATTGGCCTGGCTCAGGATAAAACAAGTGGTAGACTAGTGTAAGTACGGTAATAATGGGGTTCCATAAAATGTGGACAAATTCTAGATTAGCTAAAAAGCTATTAGCTTCTGAAGGAGGGCGCTGCTCCTTGGAGCTAGGCATTTTGTTGTCATTATCAGTACACACAAACATACCCCGTGACGCAGAGAACAGGCGTCCTTCACCTTCAAGACGTAACACGGTTTCAAGTTAAATGCGTAAATCTGATTTCATACAGGCTATGCCTACAAGTAAAGTACTGCCTATCCTGCCTCGACTGTCTTGCGCAGAATTTCGCCAAAATCTTGCAATACTAACCAAAAAACGAATATGAATTCATTTACACTCCTTCCCCCTCCCCCCTCCAAGTGAATTGTCGCGTCCCTGTGACGATTATCACGAAATTCACAAATGCTTAGTATAACTTTGTGAACATCTCGTATACCGAAATCTTCCACCTCAGAAATGGAAAAAAAAGGGAAAAGTATCAGTAACGCCGCTAAGTGTAGAATGGCTATCACTTCACCTATTTACAGAAAATTCACAAGCGCTCAACGGAATTACGTGGAAATTTCATGATGGAATTTTACCGAAACAGGTCAATAAATATGGTTAGTGCGAACAGAAATTCACTTGCGAATTCACTTGAAAGCATTCCCTTATCTGCAACGCCAGGCAATTATTTTCGTATCATCCCTCCGTATCACAGGATATAAATTTTACACACTCTCTGTATTAAAGGGTACATGTTTTTCACGCTTTCTACCTGTATTACAAGGCATTATTTTCATACCCACTATCTGTAATATACAGCTATGCTTTTAAATTTGCTGCCTGTATTAGTAGTGTCAGGGTCAGCACAGCCTGAGGCCTGAGTTCTACGGAAGGAATCACGATGTTCTTTACTTAATACCGTGCAGTGTTAACATCCTGTCCAGGAAGGTGAACAATCCGTATCTTCAAGCGATCTCCTTACTTTACCGCCAAGTTATTCCTTATTTAACGAAAACCATTACAGCGAATTATGGCTACATAAGTTTTATCCAACGTAAAGTTTGGAGCTACAATGCCTGGTAATCCAACTGTCAGTTTATAACCCACGTCGGTTTTATCTATGCGACCAGAAACAATGAAGCGCACTCTCCTTAGGATAGGGATCTATTTCACTGCTTCTAGAAACTGTCCACGAATAAGGGGCTTGTCGCTAACGCAGTTACGTAGAGGTAGATAGACACTGGCAACCGGATTTAATATCGCAGACTGGGAGTGTGGAAAATGGGTTGTGCCATTTTACTGGTCCCTCAGCGACTAAGCAGATGACACCCGCATTCTCTCGGCGAAGAAAAGATTACACACACACACACACAATCTCTTTCACACACAATATCTACACACAAACACACACACAATCTCTTTCATACGCGCGGTCACACACACACACACACACACACACCAACACACACAATCTCGTTCAC
>JGI20166J26741_10061115_pt1 | contig 17470 bp, 17 predicted proteins | sample TergutCu122P5_FD_26741 | JGI IMG/M metagenome (IMG submission 26741)
CGGGCCGGGCCAGAAACTCTCCATGCAAGGCCCGGCGATGTCCGGGATTTCGGAGGCGAGCTCCGCGAGCCGCGCCGCGTCCGCGATGTGCATAATCAGAGGGTTGTCCGCCGGGCGGGACTTCGCCCGGAATATCCCGGCATATGCGCCGCGGTTGAAGGCGTCCGCGCCGAGGCCGTAGACAGTCTCCGTCGGAAAGGCCACCAGCCCGCCGTTTCTGATCACCTCGGCGGCTTTGCGCATGACCTCCGGCTCCGGGCAGGCCGCGCTGACCTTCAGCACCTCGGTGGTCACCGCGGGCCGCCGTCTTCCGGCCCGGAATCGGAGGCGACAGGCGCGCCGCAGCACTTTTTATATTTCTTCCCGCTCCCGCACGGGCAAAGGTCGTTCCTGCCTATTTTTTCGGCCTCGCGGACATACGTCCCGGAAGCCCGCTGCTCTTTGGCGAGCCTCTCCCGGGTCTCGGCGTCGAATACGGATTCCCATTCGGGAAGGGTGTACAGATGCCCGGCCTTGTACTCCACCATTTTTTTGTACAGCGCCTCAAACCCGAACGTCACGTCGATTTGGCTCTCCGCCGTCAGCTCCTTCGCGTCGAGCTCCCCGTCCAGGGCCTCGTGGATGCCGTCCAGAAAGCCGCAGACGTTCTCCGGCGGCATTTGATACCGCTCGGCCAGTTCCGCCAGGCTTCCGGTTATGCGTTTCTCTTTGTTCCCGATCAGATTTTGGTATATCCTCTTTTCCTGAGGCAGATATTTGTCCCAGAACGGCTTGACGGACGCCCCTTTTTTGTCGTAGGCGCGGGAAAGCCACCGCTCGTACAGCGTCATTGCGTATCCTCCCTGATAAATATTGAGTGTTCGGACGTAAACTTCGCTGACAGTATACAACTAAAACGCGGGTTTGTCGATATTGCGAAACGGAAGAGGGGCAGCAAATTTTCGCGATATGTCATTCTGAGCGCAGCGAAGAATCTTAAGACCCTTCCGCTTCGCTCAGGGAGACAGTCGATGGTGTTGTATATCAGGGAACAACCCTGGCGGCGTCCCCTGGAAACGGGACGCCGATGGCGGCTAAGACGGGACGCCGAGGGCGGCGTCCCCTACAGTATTATGGCGTATCCCACGAAAATTTGCCGCACCCAAACGGAGGAATAGCATTTGATTTTTCCGGCGGTTTAAGGTATCATCATATGGCAACCTCTATTTATGGCAACCTCTATAAACTGCAATGTCAACAGGTTAAGGGGGGGTTACGGTCGGGGATGGAACCCCGACCCTACGGAATCCGCGATTTTGTAGCTGCGGGTTCCATCCCGCACCGCTTAACCTGTTGACATTGCTATAAACTGTCATCCTGAGCGAAGCGAAGTCGAAACATAAGATTCTTCGCCGCGCTCAGAATGACATAAAAGGGGTTATCGAGGTTACCTTATACGAATCTTAGACGGAGAATATCATCCCGATAAACACGGATAACACGAAAGGACCGCTCAAAATGAAAATCACACGTCCGGAGCCGCGTCGGGCGCTCAAAACCTTCGCCCTTTTGGCTTTGCTGACAATATCGTCCGCCCTGGCCCTCTCTTTCTCGGCCTGCGGGAAATCCGGCGGCGTTAAGGACGCGAACGGCGACACCCCGGCTTCGGCCGCGGGAAAGGCCCTCGATCTCTACAAGGCCCAGGACTACGCAAACTTCAACAACGCCCTGACCGCGTCCGTCAAGAGCTTCAGCCCGGACACGACGGAGTTTGACGCCGCGACGATGAAGGCGTTCTCGCAGATAGACTATTCGGTGAAAAGCGAGAGCGTGAGCGGCAGCACGGCCAAGGTCGCCGTCTCGGTCACCGCGATAGACATAAAGACCGCCGTCAGCGAGACGGTCACGTATTCGTTCAACCAGCAGCTGAGCGGGGCATGGGATACCAAGGACACGGAAAAACTCCAGCAGCAGTACCAGGAATACTATGACGCGTACATTCTGGACCCGGCCCGCGCGAAAATAACGGCAGACGTGAACATCAGCCTGGAGAAAACCGGCGGGATCTGGAAAATCAACCCCGACAGCGCCTTTGTGGACGCTTTGACAGGCTTCCAGAGCGGCACGGGGAGCGTGGATGTGGTCAAATGAAAAGACGGAGAAAACGGGAAGTCGGCCTGAAAAAGAGGGCGTTCGGCTGGAACGCGGCGGCGTTTCTGGGCGGCGTGATCCTAAGCCTTGTCCTGTCCCTCGCGGTCGTGTATCTGGTCTACACGTATACCGTCAAGTCGTACAACTACGGCGCGGGGCTGGCCGAGTCGATGATGGCGCCCGCGGAGGACAAGGAGGTCGAATTCGTCGTCCGCGAGGGCGACACGGCCTCCGTCGTGGCGGCGAACCTGGAAAAGGAGGGCGTCATCAAAAACGCGCTGCTGTTCCGGCTCGAGAATCTCCTGAAGGGCGTCAGCCGGGACTACAAGCCCGGGACCTACGCGCTGAACGTGAGCATGGACACCAGCGAGATAAACGCCGTGTTCAACGGCACGGCCAACGCCGCCCCGGTCGTCGTCACGATCATAGAGGGCTCCAGCGCCGGCGACATCGCCCAGTACCTGGAGACGAACAATATCGTCGGCGCGGCGGATTTTCTCGCCGCCTGCGATAACGACGAATTCGACTACCCCTTCCTGGACGGCGTGCCTAAGCGGGCCGACCGCCTGGAGGGCTATCTCTTCCCGGACACCTATTTCCTGTCGGCGAACCCGAACCCGGACGAGATAATAAACAAGATGCTTACGCGCTTCGGGGAGATATACTCCGACGCTTACGCCAAGCAGGCGGCCGCCCTCGGCCTGACCGCGGCCGAGGTCGTCACCGTGGCCTCCATGATCGAAAAGGAGATAAAGGTGCCGGAGGAGCGCCCGCTGGCGGCGGAGGTCATCTACAACCGCCTGGACGCGGACATGCTTTTGCAGATCGACGCGACGGTGCTCTACGCCCTCGGCGTCAAGAAGGAGAAACTGACTTACGAGGACACTAACGTCGATTCCCCGTACAACACCTACCTGTACCCGGGCCTCCCGCCGGGGCCGATCTCGAACCCCGGCGAGGCCTGCATCGCGGCCGCGCTGAACCCCGCCCGGGGGAACTATCTGTACTATGTGGTCAAGGACAGCCTGACCGGGGAGCACTTCTTCACGGACAACTACGACGACTTCCAGGCGGCGAAGGCGCTTTACGCGGGGCAGTGAGGCAAGCCTACCGAAGGTTGGTGATTATTTTGTGGAAACTGAAAGTTTATTTGGACAATTGCTGCTTTAACCGCCCTTACGACGATCAAACGCAGGAAAGGATTTACTTGGAAACACTGGCCAAGTTGTATATTCAACGCTTGATAGTGGAAGAAAAAATGGTGTTTGTCTGGTCGTATGTTTTGGAATATGAAAACAGTAAAAATCCCTATAGCCTAAGAAAGAAGGCAATTAGGAATTTCTCTTACAAATGTGTAAGTTATGTTGACGTAATAAACGAAAACGCGATTAATGATTTGGCAAATGACATTATCATATATGGAATAAAAGAAAAGGACGCGCTTCACTTGGCATGCGCCATATTTTCCGGGTGCGATTATTTTATTACTACCGACGACAGATTGCTAAAATATAAGACCTCAAGGATAAGACTTATCAACCCTGTGCAGTTTATCAATGAAATTGAGGAGGATTTTTCATGAACGATACTATTCTTATGGACAAAGGCATGAAATGTCTTATCGAAACATTAGGAGAAGTAGGAGCGGAGCGATTTATTACAAAATTGATCAGGGAGCCGTTCGATTACACTAAATGGCAGCGCGATTTGTTTGAGGGAATGACGATCGAAGAAATCAGCAGAGACGCCGCTGAATATTGCAAAGCAAATCCGAGATAGCGCGCGAAAGAACCGTTCTCCATATCCTACGCCAACAGGAGGAACCCCCATGAGCGAACTTCGAAACATCACCATCGGCCAAATGCTGGAGGAAACGGCCGGCAGATTCCCGACGCGCCAGGCCGTCAAGTACATCGAGATGGAATTCGACAAGACCTGGTACGAACTGAACAACAAAGTGGACCGCATCGCGCGCGGGCTTCTCGGCATGGGCCTCGGAAAGGGCGACCACGCGGCGGTCTGGGCGACGAACTACCCCCAGTGGCTGGTGCTTTTCTTCGCGGTGGCGAAAATAGGCGTCGTGCTCGCCACGGTGAACACCAACTACAAGGAGCACGAGCTGGAGTACCTGCTGAAACACTCGGACGCGAAGGCTTTGTTCGTCTGCGACGGGCTTAAGGACATCGACTGCGAAAAGACGATATACTCCATCTGCCCCGAGATACTGACCTGCGAAAAGGGCGATATCCGGTCGGAAAAGCTGCCGTTCCTGCGCATGGTCGTCTCCTTCGAGAACCGTTACGAGGGCATGTACCACTGGAACGACATAGAGAAATTCGGCGTGCTGGTGTCCGACCAAAAGTTCCGGGCCGTCAGGGACAGCCTGGACCCGGACGACGTGATCGTCATGCAGTACACTTCCGGCACGACGGGCTTCCCGAAGGGCGTCATGCTGACGCACAACAACCTCGTCAACAACGGCCGGTTCACCGGCGACGGCATGGGCTTCACCGAGAACGACAGGCTCTGCATCCCGGTGCCGTTCTTCCACTGTTTCGGCGTCACTTTGGCGATCCTGGCCTGCGCGACCCACGGGAGCGCGATGGTGCCGCTGCTGTTTTACACGCCGATGAAGGTCATGCACGCCGTGGAGTACGAGAGGTGCACGGCGGTGCACGGCGTGCCGACGATGTTCATCGGCATCCTGGAGCACCGGGACTTTGAGAAGTACGACTATTCCTCCTTGCGCACGGGGATCATGGCGGGCGCGACCTGCCCGGCGAAGGTCATGTCCGACGTCATGACCAAGATGAACATGCGCGACATCGTCATCGTGTTCGGCCAGACGGAGTCCTCCCCCGGCTGCACGATGACCACCGTCGGGGATTCCGCCGAAAGGCGCGTGAACACCGTCGGCCGCGCGTACCCGTTCACCGAGACGAAGATAGCCGACCCGGAGACGGGCTGCGAGCTAGGGCCGAACACGCCGGGCGAGTTCTGCGCCCGCGGCTACTGCGTCATGAAGGGCTATTACAAGCCGGAGGAAGGCTCCTTGCCGGTGATCGACGCGGACGGCTGGCTGCACACGGGCGACGTGGCCGAAGCGGACGAGCACGGCTATTACAGGATAACGGGCCGGATCAAGGACATGATCATCCGCGGCGGCGAGAACATCTCGCCCAAGGAGATCGAGGACATGATCTACACCTTCGACGGCGTGAAGGACGTGGCAGTGGTGGCCGCGCCGTCGCGCGTCTACGGCGAGGAGGTCTGCGCCGTGGTCGTGCCGAAGGACGGCGTGACGCTAGACCCGGACAGGATACGCGCGCACGTCGGGAACAATCTGGCGAAGCATAAGGAGCCGAAATACGTGGTTTTCGCCGACGAGCTGCCGCTGACCGCCAGCGGGAAGATACAGAAGTATCTGCTGAGGGAGAGGGTGAAAAAGATAATTGGGATGGAAGACAGTGAATAGTGAAGAAAATATAAACGGAGGCGCTTAAATGATCGTCTGCTATTCCAAAACCGGTAAGACCAAGGTCTTCGCCGAGGAGCTGTCCAAACTGACCGGCATGAAGCTGTTCGAGCTCGCGGAGGAGCGCCCGCACAAGGGCTTTTTCGGGAGCTTTCGCGGCGCGTGGGATGCTGTGCGCGGGAAAGAGTCGAAGGTGAAGGCGCTTCCCGATCTCGCCGGGGTCAAGAAAATCTTCGTCTGCTCGCCCATATGGGCCGGGAGCGTCGCGCCGGCGGCGCGCTATTTCATGAACCACGCCGATTTGACCGGCGTGGAGGTCAGTTTCCTGACCACCTGCGGAAACCCCGGCGGCTGCCGGAAGTACGCGGACGACGCGCTCGCCGCCTTCGCGGCCTCCGGCAAAAACGGTGTCCCGGGGGCGGCCTACGGCTTTGTCACGGCGGGGAAGAAGCCGGTCGACCGGGAGACTATCCGGGAGCAGATGCGGAAGATGATAACAGACCGATGAAAATCGCGGCGGTGACGCTGGGGTGCAAGGTCAATCAGTGCGACGCCGGCGAGACGCTGAGGCTGTTCGCCCGGCGGGGCTGGGAGATCGTGCCCCCTGGCCCGGAGGCGGACGCGATCCTCGTGAACACCTGCGACGTGACGAACGCCAGCGGGAAAAAATCCAGGAGGGCGATCCGAAGGGCCGCCGGGCTGGGCGGCGCGGCCGTCGTCGTATGCGGCTGCTGCACGCGCACGGCCCCCGGCGCGGCCGCCGGGTTCGAGGGCGCGGACCTGGTGGTTTCCTCCATGGACAGCGCCGAAATCGTCGCGCGGGTGGAGGAATACCTGAAAGAATCCGGACGCCGGACATTTGGAGGCCCCGGGGACGATTACGGCGGCGAACCGGCCGAAGCCGGACGCGCCCCGGCAGTTTCCGGAGAGCCCACACCCAAAGCGGCCCCGGCAGTTTCCGGAGAGCTCATTCCCAAAGCAAGCCCGGCAGTTTCCGGAGAGCCCATGCCCAAAGCGGGTCGGACGCGGTATTTTCTCAAAATCGAGGACGGCTGCGACATGTTTTGCAGCTACTGCGTGATTCCCTACGCCAGGGGCAAGGTCAGGAGCCGCCCGCCGGAGGAGATACTCTCGGAAGCCAAAGCGGCCGTTACAAATAGTTATCGGGAGATCGTGCTGACAGGTATACACATCGCCTCCTATGGAAAAGATTTATATGGAAAAAACACGGGCCTGCCGGCGCTCATGCGGGAGATAAGCGGTTTGCCGGGCCTCGCGCGGGTGCGGCTCGGCAGCGTCGAGCCCCGGGCCGTTACGGCGGACTTTCTGGAAGCCGCGGCGTCGCCCGTGATCTGCGGGCACTTTCATCTTTCGCTCCAGAGCGGCTGCGACGCGGTCCTTAAGGCCATGAACCGGAAATACACGGCGGAGGAATACGCGTCCGCGGCAAAACGCCTCAGGGAGGCCAAGCCGGAAGCGCATCTGACCACCGACGTGATCGCCGGGTTCCCGGGCGAGACGGACGGGGATTTCGATGAGACCTGCCGTTTTGTCGAGAAAATAGGTTTCCTCAAGATACACGCGTTCCCGTTTTCCGCTAAGAGCGGGACGGCCGCCGCCTCGCTCCCGGGACGCGTGCCGGAAAACGTGATAGCCGCGCGGGTCAAGAGGCTTATCCGCGCAAGCGAAAAAATGTCGGCGGACATATACCGTTCGGCTGTCGGAAAGACTGTGGAAGTGCTGTTCGAGGAGGAGTCCGGCGGATATGTCTGGGGCCACACGCACAATTATCTGCGCGTCGGCGTAAGGTATATCAAGGGTTCGGATCTTATAAACAGAACCCTGCCCGCGCGCCTCCTGGAGGCGGGCGCGGACAGCGCGGCCGGCGAGTTGATAACGCGGCAATAAATAAATTTGCAATGCGCCGGAATATGTATTATACTGGACGCCTGGAAAGGCCGGGGTTCGGTTTTCTCTGGTTGGGAGGCTTTCGCGAGTGGGCAACCTTTCTGAAACTCAAAGAGTGGCAAATCTCGATAAGGCGGTCAGGAACGAGGCCAGGGACATTCTGGTGAAGGTTTATTCCGCGCTGAAAGAGAAGGGATATAACCCCGTCAATCAGATCGTCGGCTATATCCTCTCGGGCGACCCCACCTATATCACCAGCCACAAAAACGCCCGCGTCCTGATCAGCAGGCTGGAGCGGGACGAGCTTTTGGAGGAGATAGTCTGCTTTTACCTGCAGGAGAACGATGAGCGCTGAAAACGGCCGGACAATGGCCCTGGATTACGGGGATAGGACGATCGGCGTGGCCCTCTCCGACCCGCTGGGCATAATCGCCGCCGGGCTTGAGACCGTCCGCCGCGCGAACCCGGACGACCTGAAGGGCAGCCTGGCGCGGCTGGGCGAGATCGTGAGCTCCTACGGAGTCCGGGAGATAGTCCTGGGATATCCCAAGAACATGAACAACACGGAGGGGCCGAGATGCGAAAAGACGCTCGCCCTGAAAAAGCGGCTGGAGCGCGAGTTCGCCGGCGTGCCCGTCGTTCTCTGGGACGAGAGGCTCAGCACGAAATCCGCCCTTAGGACGCTGAACGGCGCGTCCCCGGACAAAAAGAAGCGCGCGGCGGACACGCTCGCGGCCGTCTGCATCCTTCAAAGCTATATGGAGTATAAAAAGAAAAATGAGGTGAACGCATTGGACAAGAAAGACAACGACGCGGATTTCAACGACGAGTTCGACGATCTGGAAGAAGAGGAGTACGAAATAATAACCTTGCTGGACGACGACGACGAGGAGGTGAGCTTCGCCGTCCTGGACTCCAAGGAAGTCAACGGCGTGACGTACCTGCTCGTGCTGGAGGAGGAAGACCTCGACGACGACGAGGCGGAGGCCTCGATCCTGAAAGGCGTCCCGGTGGACGGGGAAGAGGATATCGTGTACGAGTTCGTGGAGGACGACAAGGAGTTCGAATTCGCGGCGGGTTTGTTTGACGAGGAGAACGAGGATTTTGACATCGAGTAATACCGATCTCAGTATAACGATCTCAGTATAAACGGTTCGCGTCAGAATCCCGGCGGCGGATGTTTAACAGCCATAGACGGTTAAAGGGAAAACCGGGACCACGGATTTTTGGACTTCCTCAAATGACTTTTATATACCGGCGGGCGGCCGCGTCATTCCGAGCGAAGCGAAGCAGGGAGCTGTCAGAAAATAAGTTCTACCGGAGCGCGAAAACATTAGCCTCCTCTGTCCAAGTCGTCGGCAATGTTTTATACATCCGGTATGTGCAAGTTATTTTCCGGCGGTTCCCAGGCCTTTCGCCACGCTCAGGTTAACTCTAACGCGGTGACAAACGCCCGCCGATTCCCGAAGAAGCCTGACAGGAGATCCGCGCCCCGGAGCTTTGTCTTTGATCTTTATTTTCGGCTCCGAAGGAGCTTATTTGCGCTGTTTTCTTAAAGTCGACCCTTTGGCATTCCGAGACGCGCAGGAATGCTTTTTATATGTATATTTATCCAGGTTCCAGGTTCATGTATTTATTCCAGCATCCAGTACGGAGGTGTAAATTTGGCTTCAAAAAAGAACAAGCTGAGAGTTTTCATGCTCGGCGGGTTGCAGGAGGTCGGGAAGAACATGGCGGTCCTCGAGTACGGCTCGGATATAATCGTCGTGGACTGCGGAGTGGATTTTCCCGACGACGACATGCTCGGCGTTGACCTGGTGATTCCGGACTATTCCTATCTGCTGAGGAACAAGAGCAAGGTCCGCGCGGTTTTCCTGACGCACGGGCACGAGGATCACATCGGTTCCATCCCCTATTTTCTGCGGGATTTCAACGTCCCGATCTACGGGACGAGGCTGACGCTCGGGCTGGTGGAGAACAAGCTCAAGGAGCACAGCCTAACCCAGACGGAACTGGTCTGCGTCACGCCCGGCGAGACGATCAAGGAGGGCGTGTTCGAGGTCGAGTTCATCCACACGACCCACAGCATCGCCGACACCGTGGCCTTCGCCATCAGGACGCCCGTAGGCGTCGTCGTCCACACCGGGGACTTCAAGGTGGACTACACCCCGATAAACGGCGGCACCATCGACCTGCAGCGCTTCGCGGAGCTCGGCAGGAGCGGCGTTTTGCTCCTGATGTGCGAGAGCACGAACGTTGAGCAGAAGGGCTACACAATGTCCGAAAAGTCCGTCGGGGTGGTCTTGGAGGGCATATTCCAGCAGAGCGCGAACCAGCGCATAATGGTGGCCACCTTTTCCTCCCACATCTACAGGATCCAGCAGATCTTCAACTCCGCCGTCAAGCACAACAGGAAGGTGGCCGTGGTCGGCCGGAGCATGACCAGCACGGTCAAGACGGCCGTGGAGCTGGGTTATCTCGAGATACCGCCGCATGTGCAGATAGAGGCGAACGAGCTTAAAAACTACACGGACGAGCAGATCGTCATCATCACGACCGGCAGCCAGGGGGAGCCCATGTCCGCCCTGTCGCGCATGGCCGCCGCGGAGCACAAGCAGGTGGAGATCAAGCCCGGCGACAAGATAATAATCAGCTCCTCCGCGATCCCCGGCAACGAAAAGACCATCTCCAAAGTCATAAACGATCTGATGAGAAAGGGCGCGGACGTCATATACGAGGGGCTGATGGAGGTGCACGTCTCCGGCCACGCCAAGCAGGAGGAGCTGAAGCTGATGCACGCGCTGACCAGGCCCAGGTTCTTCATGCCCATCCACGGCGAGTACAAGCACCTGAAGCACCACAGGGACCTGGCGGTTTCTTTGGGCATGGCCAAGGAGGACATTTTCGTCCTGGGCAACGGCGACGTCCTGGAGCTTACCCGGGAATCCGCCAAGGCGACCGGCACCGTCCCGTCCGGCCAAGTCATGGTGGACGGCTTGGGCGTCGGCGACGTGGGCAACGTCGTCCTGCGCGACAGGAAACACCTGGCCCAGGACGGGCTGACGATCGTCGTAGTCACGATAGAGGAGGAGACGGGGCAGATCGTGGCCGGGCCGGACATCATATCCCGCGGGTTCGTGTACGTGCGCGAGGCCGAGACGCTCATGGAGGAGGCGCGGAACGTGGTGCGCGCCGCGCTGATGGAATGCGACAACCTCGGCGAGTGGTCGTACGTCAAATCGCTCATCAAGGACACCCTCAAGGAGTTCCTGTGGCAGAAGACGAAACGGTCACCAATGATTCTGCCGATAATAATGGAGGTTTGACCGCATGAGTGAAGTTCTGGCCCTGGCCCGCGCTCTGGCGGAGGCTTTCAGGGACAGCCCGGAGCTCGCGGCCTACCGTTTCGCCAAGGCCGCCGTTCTGAGCGACCCGGCCCTGGCGCGCCGGCTTGCGGAGTACAAGCAAGCCCTTTTCGGCCACAGGATGAAGGCCGCGTCCGGGGAAACCCCGCCGTTTGACGAGGAAAAGATCCTGAGCCACATGTATTCCGAGCTGTTCCTGAACGATAGGACGAGGGAATTCTTGGAGCGCGAGGAGGCCGCTTTCGGCCTGGTCAACGGGATCGGGGAAATACTGGGAGAGGCTTACGGTGAGATGGAGATGTAAACGTTATTATGTTACCGTCATCGCGAACACGGCTTTCTGCTCCGTCTCGGCGACGCCGACCGTTATCACGGCCGTCCCCCTGCTCTTCGGGGAGAGGAGCCCGGTGTTCGACACGGTGCAGACGGCCGTGTTGGAGCTTGTGTAGGTCAGCGTTCCGAAGCCGTTGTAACTGATGTTCGCAATCTGGAGGTTTTTGCCTACCTGTCCAGACATGCTGAGGGGCCCGGCGAGAGCGGTTTTGACAAGGCCAGCCATCGCCGCCCTCAGCGCCGCCGCCGCGGCGGAGCAGTCGCCGTCCGCCGCGCCTGCGACGCCGTAAACCGCCAGAGCGCCGGCCAAAGCCGCGTCAAACGGCGCGACGCTCGCGGCGGTGTACTCATATCTGTTCAGCCCCTCCGCCTTTCTTATCACCGCCCCCAGGATTACCCAGGGAACGGCCCTGTAAGCCGGTTTCCCGGCCAGGGCAATGTATTCCGCCTGCTTTCCCCGGACAAACGCCGGCTGATCCGCAAGGGCAACGCCGCCCGAAGCGATCATAGGATCACCGCCTGTTTTTTTTATGGCTTTCGATTGAAAATGAGTTTCAATACGAAACTGAGTTTCAATACGAAACTGAGTTTCAATTCGAAACGACTATAGCAGAATAATCGTCTCAAAAGGTCTGTAAATTCGCGGGAAGCCCAGGGGCGTCATTCTACAATGTACAACTGTCATTCTGAGCAAAGCGAAGAATCTTTAAGACCCTTCGCTTCGCTCAGGGTGACAGCCGATGACGTTGCGCATTTGGGAACAACCCGTCCGCAAGCGCCGTTGACAATGTAAGCGGAATCGCTTATAATAGCAGTACGAAAGGGGGCGATAGCATGGCAAGCGCGAGCGTAACCGTGCGCTTGGACGAGAATTTGAAGAAACAAGCCGAAAAGCTGTTTGAGGATATGGGGTTAAATATGACCACGGCGGTTACTCTGTTCGTGAAAGCGGTCGTCCGTCAGAATAAAATACCGTTTGTGATAACCGCCGACCCGTTTTACAGCGAATCCAACCTGGCGCATCTGGACAAAGCCATCGCGGCCTTAAACGCGGGCAAAGGCGTGGAGCACGACCTGATCGAGGCGGATGACGTATGAAAAAAATCTGGTACGACGAGGCGTGGGAAGACTATCTTTACTGGCAGGCGCAGGATAAAAAAACCCTCGGCAAAATCAATCGGCTGCTGAAAGACGTCGACAGAAACGGCTATGACGGCATAGGCAAGCCGGAGGCTTTATCAGGCCGCCTCGCGGGTTTTTGGAGCAGGCGCGTGGACGACAAAAACAGGCTTGTCTATCGCATAAAAAACGGCATGATTGAAATCGCGCAATGCAAGGGGCACTATGACGATAAATAAGACTGATTGAATAAGCTGCGTACCTTGTGTAGGCTAACGCGCCGCATGTAGGGCGGGGGCTTGCCCCCGCCGTCACCGGTAAACGGGGATTTGTCGTTGCTAACAAACGGGGGCTGTAGGGCGGGGGCTTGCCCCCGCCGCCTACTGTAAACCGGGATTTAGCAAACGGGTAGAGCGGTCGGGCATGGAAGCCCGACCCTACAGCATATTCACATCCTGGCAAAATCGGCGTTCGTAGGGTCGGGGTTCCATCCCCGACCGATTTCCGGTTCCATCCCCGACCGATTTTACCACACCGTAAAATCATCGTTTGCCGGTGACGGCGGTAGCAGAGCCCCCGCCGTTTTGTCACGGCCGGATTGCCCGCCGGTTTGACCGCCGTTTTGTCACGGCCGGATTGCCCGCCGGTTTGACCGCCGTTTTGTCGTTGCCGGATTGCCCTGGCCGGTTTGACCGCCGTATTGCCCGGGGATTTGCGTGTGCCGCCGCATAATGACGGAGCGGCGGGAGCAGAGCCCCCGCCCTGCGGCCATTCTATATTATAATGGCCGCATTGTCATTCTGAGCGAAGCGAAGAATCTTAGACCCTTCGCTTCGCTCAGGGTGACAGATTAACAGATTAACAGACATTTTTAACGGACTTTCCAGAGACAAAAAGCCCTCAAACCCGCACGGGTACTGGCTTAGATGGTATTTATGAAATTCATCGTAGTCAACAGCCTATTGTGAAACCCGCACTACGAGCGGGTTTCTAGGTTGTCAGTATTTACCATTTCCAACATTGTGAATGTTGATAAGTGCTTCAAACCCTTGCGACGCCTAGGTTTGAGGCATGTCGGCTTCTGGAAAGTCCGTTATAATGGTTGCATTGTCATTCTGAGCGAAGCGAAGAATCTTAGACCCTTCGCTTCGCTCAGGGTGACAGATTAACAGATTAACAGACATTTTTAAGTGGAACAGCGATACAATGACAACAGGTTTTATGGCGGCGGGGGTTGCCGTTTGCCGGGAAGACCGGCGAAATGCGCGTGGGCCGGGAAGGCCGGCTGAATGCGCGTGGGCCGGCCGCTTGGCACCAATAAAAACCGCCCCGCGAAAGCGGGGCGGTATCCGGGGGTCTGCTGGTAGGTTGCGGGCCCCCGGTTAGGTTATAAATTCATCAAAAACTGGGCAGGAAATTACGATGTCACTGTAACCGCAAACACGTATTTACCCCCGCCGGGCTGGGCGATTGTGATTACCGCGACACCAGCTTTAAGCGGAGTCAGTACCCCGTTTTGGTCAACGCCGCAGACAGCCGAGTTCGAACTGGTAAACACAAGTGTGCCGGCGCCGTCCCATGTATACGGTATCTGTTGCGGTTTAGCGATCTTTACCATCATCGACAACACCGTGCAAATCAGCGTGCCTTGTGTTAGGCCGTCTATTGCCGCCTGAAGGTCTGCGGCAGCCTGATCCGCTTCAGCCTGGGTTGCTCCGGGGTTGGCCGCGCCCGCCCGCCCGGCTGTAATAGCGCTAAGAAGCGCCTGAACGCTTGCGAGAGTATAAGCGCCTCCGTTGGCATACAAAACTTCGGCCTGTGCCAAAAGCGCCTGAAGCGCGGGGAAACGCGTCACCGGAACATTGCTTGGCGTAGTCGTACCGTCTCCAAGCTGTCCATAGGGATTCCAGCCCCAAGCCCAAACGGTCCCGTTGTCCTGAACCGCCAAGCTGTGCCCATATCCTCCGGCTATGCCGACTATGCCGCTAAGCCCTTGCACCGGTTGAGGAACTATGTTTGCCAAACTAACAGGATCGCTCGGGTCGCCTCCGACCTGCCCTAAGCCGTTGTAGCCCCACGCCCAAACCGTGCCGTCATTCATTAGCGCCAGGCTGTGGTTGCTGCCGGTGCTGATTTTCGCCACGTTATTCAGTCCCGGAACCTGCTGCGGCACGTTTCTTTGCGTTGTAGTGCCGTCCCCAAGCTGGCCGGAGCCATTGTATCCCCACATCCAGACGGTTCCGTCGTTTTTTAGCGCCATGCTGAAGTTTCCCTTGCTTGCGACCTTGGTTATATTATCAATGCCAAGCGCCTGTACCGGTTTATTCTGCCGCGCCGTCGTGCCGTCCCCAAGCTGGCCGCTGGTGCCCTGTCCCCAGGCCCAAACCGTGCCGTCCGCTCGCACGGCCAGACAGTGGTATGCGCCCGCCGCGATAGCGACAACGTCGCTAATGCTCGTTACAGGCTGAGGAGTGCTCATGTTTGAAACGGTGCTGCCGATACCAAGCTGCCCGTTATCGTTGCTGCCCCATGTCCAAACGGTGCCGTCATTTTTCAGCGCCACGCTGAATAAGACGCCAGCCGCGATTGCGGTAACGTCGGTCAATCCTGGCACCGGCACCGGGGATAGCCTGCGCGTGAGAGTGTTGTCGCCGATTTGCCCCTTGGAGTTATCGCCCCAGGTATAAACAGTTCCTCCGCTCAGCGCCATGCTGTGGTTTTGACCCGCCGCGATTGCCGTAACTCCGGTCAACCCAGTTACCGGTATCGGGATCTTGCTTTGCGTGGTTGTGCCGTTCCCAAGCTGCCCTCCGCTGTTGTCGCCCCAGGCCCAAACAGTGCCGTTGATTTCCACGAGGGAAAAATTCTGACCCGCCGCGATTGAAATATCCGGAATTCCGGCGGACAATGGTTCCAAAAGGAGACTTGCGTCTCCGGCGGGCGTGGATTCTGAGGGATCCTCTGTATCGGCGAATACGTTCTGAACAAGCGCAGTGCACATAACCAGCGCAACAGACGCGCATGTCAGACGCTTGAAAAAAGACCTGCGATTTTTGAACACAAACACACTCCCTTTTCATATAGATGTGATATCGTTGAGAGAGGATGGATAGTAACGAGATCGTTCAGTAGCTTTTCCTGATAAAAACCGCCCCGCGAAAGCGGGGCGGTATCCGAGAGCCTGCTGGTAGGTTGCGGGCCCCCGGTCAGGGTTATTAAGAATGAAGATATGTATGCGGATCATGTTGCAAAATATGTGATTGACTTGTTACTTGGCGCGGGCGGCGTTGAGGACATCAATGTACCCGGCGAGGTCAACAAACGGAGCGCCGTTGGCCAGAGCTATCCGCTGCAAATTCGCCCTTATCTGTGCCGGCGCCAGACGCTGCCTGGGAGTAAGCATGGTCTCATTCAAACCATAAAGGTGCCAATGGCAAAGGATGAAGATCAAGCTATGAACCTGGTTATCCGGCATCCAACCGGACGGAGCTACTCCCCAACTCGCAGGCGTAACATACGCGGGCATTAAGTCAGGTGAAAGGTTTACTTTTAGGATATCTTTTATTGCCTGTTCGTCAAACTGTGTCGCGAGGAAGCCAGTTCCGAAGTTGACTTTTGTTCCGGGATAAGGCACGCCAGTAACAGGATCGACATAAGGCTGGAAAGATCCATCGGGTAAGGTATCGTCCATTACGTCGCTCGCGCCGTTATTGTACCAGTTGTCGATGTATTTGGCATTGGTCTGCCAGTCAAGGCCGACTTCCTGTACAATCGGAACTGCCTTGTAATTTACATTTCCCGGCATCAAAGCGTAGATATTGGGGTCCGCACCTGTATCATCTATGTACAACTGCGCTTTTGTCGCAACAGCTATATCACTGCCGGGCTGACCACTTCCGCCGCCTAAAGTATCCGCATCTAATCCAGCCTCAATCCAGCTGAGAACCGAATCAGGATCGATCAAGCTGTTGCATCCGACCAAAGAGGTGACCGGCATTCCCGCGTCCGCGGACGCGCCGTCCAACTGATCCTGATAGCCGGGAATGGTAGTGTCCGGAACATAATTCGGCGCAGTCCCAAGGACGTTGCTGTCATCGGGCTGTTCCCTATAGTAGTAAATACTCGCATCAGCAGAACCGGCCAACGGAGCGCGCTCCAAAACATCAATGCTGGGAGCGCCGCTGAGCCTTACAAACGCGTCAAGAGTTCCGGCGTTTCTGTAGGTTACTTGCAGCGGCGGCTCGCCGTTCGCAACATCGGGATACATGCCATAAACGCTGCTAGGTTCCATGCCGGCCCATCTCTCATAAATCGGCGGCATTGCCCACGTGCCGGTGGCGGGGTCGACAATGTCTTTCAGCGGCCAGCCGAAGTTGGGGCTGGCGGGATCGGTGTCAAAAGAATAAATGCTAGGGGCCTCGCTGTACGCGATCTTCAGCGAGCCGGACGCGTAAACGTGCTCGGCCACGGGGCTTTTCGCCGTGAACCACGCGTATGTAACGCCCGCTACGAGGGCCACCGCCGTCAACGCGGCGGTCATGGAAATCAGCAGTTTCCTTTTCTTGCTCATAGAACACTCTCCTTTTGAATAATATAGTTTGAGGGCTTGTCCAGCGGCGCCGCGCATCCGTCCCGCGCGGCCGCCCGGGCCGCCGTCCCCCTACCGCTTGCGGACGGAGACCCGCCCGCAAAGAGACGACATCCGGCGCGCGAAAACATCGGCCTCCCGCGTAGTCGGCAAATGTTTTCCGCATCCGGCATAACCCATGCCGATCCCCTTTCCGCGCCGTCGGCCCGGAACCGGGACCGGCCGCAAACCGCGCGCCGGTAATCCGCCGGCCCGCCGCCGGCTTGTCCATTGTTGCCTCTCGCCCAGGGGGCGCGGTTCGCGCTTCCCCGCCGGTTACGCGTCAGGCCGCTTGCCCTTATAAGGTTTTCCTTACAAATTTATTCGCCTTTTCCTTATAAGCCTTTCCGCAAGCGGCCCCGACCGGCATGGCCGAGATCGCGGCGGCGCCTTGCCGCCGTGTATAATTCCTCAAAATCTGATACCATTATACACCCTGGACAAACTTTTGCAACAGTTTTTTTTCAGCGCCGTAAAGCGCTCTGGTAACAATTCAGCCGGAAACGGGGCGTT
>JGI20166J26741_10062226_pt1 | contig 17468 bp, 16 predicted proteins | sample TergutCu122P5_FD_26741 | JGI IMG/M metagenome (IMG submission 26741)
GTTCTGCTTGTTGCTGGCCATCCTGATCTCTCTTCATCAGTGACACTTTCTCTTCCCTCAGAAAAACGTTTCACCCACTTGTAAACTGCTGTTTTCTTCACAGCATTATCCCTGTAAACTTGCACTAACATCTCTCTGGTTTCGTTTCCACTCTTTCCAAGTTTAACAAGAAATTTAATGTTCGTTCGTTGCTCTAATTCAAGCTCTGACATTCTTGCGGCGGCACACCAAAACACACGCAGACAGTAATAGATGCCACTCGGAAAAAGACAGCAATAGATCAACAACAACACAACTGTGAAACGCTGATATGTCAACATCATCAACCCATACTAAGGCTTTTGTCCAGTGCTGCCACGACAAGGACAAGGTGGCGAGTTCACAAACTTTATTGTCCAAACACGTAGAAGTGTTCAGTTGTGATTTTGGACCCAGAAATGGCACAGAAAATGTCAGTGACATTGTACAATGCTTTGAGTTGTTTTTTTGACAAAGAAATCATACAACAAATTGTCAGAGAAATTAATACAATACAAGAATGCCCCAGGCAATCTTTTCTCACTTAGATCATTTGTGAGGTCATGGACATCTGTCAGAGAAAGTGAAATTTACTCAGTTTTAGATCTGTTTTTATTGATGGGCATTGTGCAGAAACCAACAGCCAGGTCACACTTTTCGAAAAAAAGAGTAATCCTATATTGTTCAAAATTTATCCTGTGATATGTCATTTGAAAATAAACTTTCGAACTCTGTATCTGCCAAACCAAAACACTGCCATCGATGAAAGCTTGACACTCTGGAAGGGGCGTCTGTCAATAAGGCAGTACCTACCACTAAAGGCTTCAAAGTTCGGAATAAAAACTTTCAAACTATGCGAATCAAGAAAAGGATATATGTGGTGTTTTCTTGTATATACAGGCAAAAACATGGTCCTACAGTCAAGTGTGATTATTCCAGACACTCCCAAAACAGGAGCTGTAGTACTGGAACTTTTAGAACCCTTGTTTGGTCGTGGACATACACTGTGAATTGACAACTTCAACAGTCCAGAATTAGCAAGGAAGCTAAAGATCGAACATTCCACTGATTGTGTTGGCACACTAAAACTGAACAGAAAGAACATCCCCAAGGAACAGAAAGATAAGAAACTGGAAAAGGGGGAAATCAAAGCCAGACATTCGGGTCCAGTCACAGTACTAAAATGGCATAACAAAAGAAATGTAACTATGGTGTCAACATACGACAGTGCAGACACACAGAGGGTTTCGAACAAGGGCCAGGAAACAGAGAAGCCGTTGTGCATGATTGATTATAATAATAACATGGGGGGAGTCGATTTGAAGGACCAGTTGCTGCACATGTACATGGTCGAGGGAAAAAATGACCAAATGGTACCTCAAACTTTTCAAAAGGCTAATGAACTCTGAAGTTCTCAATTCATTTGTTGTTTATCAACAAGTGATGGGAAGAAATATACAGCAGCTCTCATATAGAATTCAGCTACTGGAAGGTCTGTTTACAAAATATGCACGTGCTGCGGAGACGCGGAGTGTACTGGTGCGACAGGCATCCGACAACACAGTTCCACGGCTGACTGAAAGACATTTTCTGAGAAAAGTGGCACCCAAAACTGAAAAATTAAAAATCTCAGAGGAGGTGTGTTGTGTGCTCAAAGCATGGAAAAAAGAAAACTTCAGTGCACTGCTGCCAAATATGTGATGTGGGCCTTTGCTTGGAAGATTGCTTTGAGCTGTATCACACAAAGCTCAATTACTGAGGTAAGGACAATTTTTTTTACTGCAACTATATAGTTTTAAGATTTCTCTGCTAAAATTTTAAAAAACTGGATCATCAGTTTGCGAATAAGGTTTTTTTAAAAATAGATGGTTGTAATTTCATCACAGGGAATTTCACACTCCTCCATCTGTGGAGAACGTAGGAATTTAAATGTGCTTCATCGTTGCTGGCCTTTTGTATGATGTATAGTGGCCGGTAGCATGTGAAGAAACAGAGGTCTATACCACATATACAGGGTGAAGCTGAAGGGTTAATTCCTTTCATTATAGATACACAAGAATGTGCTCTACAATATTTAATTTTTACCGTATGAATTTTAATGGTCTGAGGCTCCATAAAGATTTTTAATGCCAAAAGGGCTTCCTAGCCAAAGAAGTTGGGTAATATTGTTTTAGGATTTCTCCACAGCATACTAACTAACACTCATTATCCCAGAACTTTTTCGTGATTCACTTTGTCCCTGTTTGTTACAACCCCGAAAACATTTGGCTCAGTGCACATTAGTGTTTGTAACATTCCGATATTCCTCAGAACTGCGTGACAGCTACTGTTTCTTAAAAGATGGATCAAACAGCATTGTTAAACGTGGTTTCTGCCTGCCTGCATCGACAAAATGAATCATACTTCCGGCCTTAAATATGAAAGAGCTGGGTAAAGTGAGCCTCTGCTGTATTAGGCAATCTGCAGAGATTCTGGTATGAAGAATAAAAGCTATTTTTTTCTTCTGGAAAATCATTTTATCACAACAGAAACTGTGAAGAGGAATTTGTTCTATTCTTTACCCACAAGTAGTTCATTAATCTTTTGCAATATTGCTGGATTACTTACTATCCGGTAAGCTGTAGCTTTTCAACTGATGACAGGGTATTTCACTGATTCATCCAAGGGATGACTGAATGCTTTTGTTACATGTAATAATCATTAAGTTCTTCTTAGGAAAGTTAAATATAATGAACATGAATCGGTAATTAACAGACTCTGGTTACACAAAAATGCCAAGTATTTTGTAAATGGGACAGCTGAAAACACAGCCAGCACTGGATGATGCAGAAAGATAACATCAGCAGCTGTCATCTTTATATTTACAGGCCAGTGCAAGTGACATTCTTTCAAATGTATCACCTGAAGCAGTGCCCAGTCCTCATGTATCACCCATTCTGGCACATTCTCAGGTTCAGGCATTGGCTTAGCAATGACAGGAGGTTTAAGTCCTGGCAAAGCTGACGGAGAGCGCACAATTCCACGGCATCGCTGAAGCTTCATGTCTCGGCGCATCTTTGCCAGTGCTGGCGAAGGACGATCAAACAATGAACGAGGTGCATATAAAGACTCCTCTTTCCTCATCTTCATTGGCCGTCGACCTGCATGCAATAAACAATTGGTGTGATTATTACATTTACATTAAGCTCTAACACCATTCAATGTCATCTAGATATGAACACTGATGTAATACAGAAATATCAACTCTGTAAGAAACATGCCAACCTATGGCCTACCCACCTACAGGGCACAAGCATCTGTTATAAACAGCAGAATATAAGTTGAATGAATGTGAAACATTACAATGTACATAATTTAATTGTAAGTCTGTAAGGATGAGTTCAAATATTTGGGAACAACCTCAACAATTCAAAATTCTATTCAGGAAGAAATTAAGGGCAGATTGAAGTAAGGGGATGCTTGCATCATTCGATGCAGAATCATCTGTCTTCCCGTTTGCTATCCAAAAATATCAAGATTAAGATATACAGAAACATAATTTTGCCTAGACTTTTCAAAATACCAACTTAATGCACAATTCTTTTATTCTTCAACAATATAGTTACACTACGCTCCTCAACATGTTTCGAGCAACACGCTGCTCATCATCAGGAGGACCAATTGTATCACCACAGCCTCTGGTATCATCAACCTCTGTAAGCAGCCGTTACAGTATGCGGGTGGAGAGCGGACACCCGCATACTGTACAGCTGCTTACAGAGGGTGACAATACCATAGGCTGTGGTGGTACAATTGGTCCTCCTGATGATGAGCAGCGTGTTGCTCGAAACATGTTGAGGAGCATAGTGTAACATATATAGTGTTGAAGAATAAAAGAAATGTGCATTAAGTTGGTATTTTGAAAAGTCTATGCTATGATGCACGGTCAGAAAAACATCAAATAATTTTGCCTGTTGTTTTGTATGGGTGTAAAACTTGGTCGCTCACATTGAGGGAGCAATGTAGGCTGAGGATGTTTGAGAACAGGATGTTAGGGAGAATATTTCGGCCTAAGAGGAACGAGGTAACAGGGGAGTGGAGAAAACTACAAAATGAGGAGCTTAATGATCTGTACCCCTCACCCAATACTGTTCAGGTGAAAAAGTTAAGAATGAGATGGGAGGAGCATGTAGCACATATGGGGGAGAGAAGAGGCATATATAAGGTTATGATGGGGAAACCTAAGGGGGAAAGAGACCACTTGGAAGACCCAAGTGAAGATGGGAGGATAATATTAAGATGGATCTTCAGGAAGTGGGATGGGGAACATGGACCACACTAATCTGGTTCAGGATAAGGAAAGGTGGCAGGCACTTGTAGATACAGGAATGAACTTTTGGGTTCCATATAATGTGGGAAATTTCTGGACTAGCTAAGAAGCAATTATATTCATAAGAAGGACTCTTCTCCACGGAGTCATTAAGTAAGTCTGTAAGGGAAGTTCCCAACTGAATACTACATTCTGGGAAATAGTTTGCTTATTTATGCTTTATTTAAGAGTGCTTTCAATGGCTTAGATTACACAGCATCAGATATCAAGATTCTGCTGACAAAGAATTTAAAAGTATTTGAAAGGAAGATGTCAAGGCCCTATTTGAGGTACTATTCCAATATCTGCAGACAGCAGTTTTTCTCACCCTCTCTTGAACAGAGGAACCCCTCAACTAGTTTTCTATATACTGAGGATCCCCTACCTAGGAAAACTTTTCCATGCATGAAAACAAAGAGGCAGTCGATAGCACACAGCTTAATCCAGTATTGCCAATTGCCAGACAAAAACTCCTGCAATATTTAAAAATACATTTGGAAATGGAATTTGTTGTATTTCAAAATTTCATGTATCTGTCTCATGATTTCCCATGGAACCCCTACTGATATTCTGTGAGAACATGGTTGGCAAACAATGGCTTAGACAGATGAAGAAAACCACAAACACTCAAGTCTGGATAGTTGGTCTCTGGGTCAGAAATTGAACCCAAGCCCTCCCGAATACAAAAAAGAAATGCTACCCACTTGAATGCAACATTCATTTTTTGAAAATATGGTGAAACAATGGACATGGTATATGCCAACTGTGAAGATTTATAGTATTATGTTGCGTAACTGAAATCTTAAGACAGACTTGTCCATTCACTCACAGGAGATATTTTTTTCTAAACTGCAGAACTACAAATCAAAGCTATTATCCTTGCTTTCTTACCTCCATTGTTGTGGCCTAATGATGTATAATAATACAATTGTGTCCTCTAATTTTTAAGGCACAGTTTCTTAATTAATGTAAAACTATATCAATTAAATTAAATTACAACCCTCAGGTCTGAAGCAGATTAACCAAAACTTGAGTACACCTAATGCAATAATATAATACATGCTAAACCTAATCAGGTTGGAAAATCAAGTGTCCTTTTTGGGATGGTACATCACATATATCTATAAACAGTTAACATTATTTTGAAGGAGTGTAGTGCCTAAGCTAGGCAGTACATGGAGAGTGCTTGACTACAAAGGTGAAGACACTACATGCCATTAGTAACTATTCACTAATTTACAGCATAACATCCCTAAATACCTGAATCTACAGGAACCCCACAGTCAAAACATTAAATTTTGTAATCAGGTTAAGTTCGGTCAACTGCTCATCTTCAGCTATTACTATAATAAAAGTATACACTGCCATCATTATTCCTACCTGGACATGAAACAAAATGGTCTTTCGTATTAATGTAACATTACAGAACTAAAATTCCTTAACATTCTATTGTGATGGGATTGGTGTCAAAACAGAACAACTTTCAGAACATAAAACAATACTGTGTTTGACAAAACAAAAAAATAATTTTATTTTAAGGTTACATATACCAACAATTACCTTCTCTTTCTACAGTTGGAAGTGTATCAACTCTCATTCGTTTGTGTTCCTTCTTCACATACACAACCGGAAGCTGTGACTCAGACATGATGGTTTGTTCATAAAGGAAGCCCATTGAGTGGTCAATGTATACATCATTTTCATCTTGAGGAGGAGTTGGTGGACACCACATCTATAAGGACACGTAAGAAATGCAACAGAACCATATCCAGTCATTTTATGTGACTAAAATATGCATGTTACCATGTACATTTAAGTATCCTTCTCTACTGAACAGTGTACATGAATCAGAAAAATTTTGAAAGCAATCACAGCTTAATTTAAGGCATTCCCCTGGCATCTGTCTCAACCAGGGGAGGATGAAAGAGAGCAGAAAAGCAAAAATGTCAAAATACCTGCTTGCTGGGCCTTATGAGTAAACAGGAATGCTAACCACTCAATGGCAACACCCAACCACTGACATTACACAAGATCAGTACCATATGCAAATTTGATATGTTATGTCTACAGAACATAAAAATGTGAGCCAGAAGTGTACCCCAGCATCTTTTGAGCAGTACATTCCATGCATGAAGAAAATTAGAGACAATAATATAAGAATGAAGTCAAGCACACAAATGGCCCAAACACACTTTTTATGGAACATCAGGGACAGTGTACTTAGTTTTAAATTACACACCTAAATTTATAGTATTGGAATATAAAATAAGAAAAAGGCGCAAGACAAAAGTAATTACAAGAAGAGTATTAAAAAATAAAGAAAATGCCTTCATATACTTCCCTTGTAATTTTACTAAGCGGAATTTGTTACAAAGGTCAATAAGTGGAAGTTCTGTATGCAACAATTCCAACACATGGATTACTGAGCAACACCTATGGTAAAGGAATTTCAAATGAACATGAAACCACGACACAGTGAAACCTATGTTATCTGATACTGCTTGCCATCCACTTTTAGTCTATGGTTTAGTGGTTTAGCCTACCGATAATACGTCAGAAAGCAAAACAACCAAACCTAGGCAATATTTTAGGGGGGGGGGACTATATATATGGACAAGAAGAAGACAAGTCCTAAAATATAAATATGTCAGAAGCTTCCACACTTAACCAAAATTGACGTGTGTTGCACACACTTAACTAGGTCTGGAATGGCTGAAGTGTCCTCAGTTTGTAGTAGTAGTTCTGTAGACTACACAACTGGCCGCCACAAAAATAAGATATGTTACCTAAATACCAACTGCTACACAAATAATTGAGGTCAGTTAACATGATGGTTGGCTGATTGGAAGTCAGGCAGAGTTAAATGTAAGTCAAATGGCCAACACTTGCCAGGAGAGTGATGAAGGATGTTTCCTGTTACACAGCGTTCTGGTTATTGGAATTCACTGTTAAGCCACTTCAAGATGCTTCACACATAGTAAAGTCTGCCATAGGAAAATACATTTTGATTTTTGCTTCTATTTGGCGGAGCACTTTATTTTAGAGAAATAAAGTACAAAGGGTTGGAAAGAATTCGTACAGGTGAGCAGAAGTACAAGCTGCAGGCTGCTGTGAACATGGTAATGCAATGTCAAGAGTCCATAAAAAGCAGAAAACTGTACTTGGTTACCTACCATCTGCTTCTCAGAAAGGACTCTGCTCCAACTTAATGTTCATTTTAAAATATTAGTAAAACAGAAGTCATGTACGAACGTATGTGATAATGGAACCAACTTGATCTGATATGAGTGCCACATCGGAGTTGAGGATATCTGTAATTTCTTCAGTTGAGGAAAAATGCTGAAATATCCACACATATTTCCAATTCACTACTCATAATTCAGACATGACAATACACTACCTCTACAGTTGATGCCATAAACCAAATGGATTATGCAATGTGAATTATAAGGTTCAGCGGTGATAAAATATCAGTTGTATACATCCAAGAGTAAACCTTATCAGTGACTGCCCAGTCGTATCAAAGAGGAAACGTTCTGTTAATGTCAATCACAATGGCATTGAAAGGCTGGAATTAGTTTTGTTATTGATGACACAGACACCAATAAAAAAATAAGTGCATATAGAATGTAAATCTAAACACTTATATGACTGCTCTAGTAATCTCATGGAAATATTTCTTAGCACACTGTCCAGTGTAGGCATAAAAACATACATTTTGGAACCTCGCTTGCCCAGCATTCAGAACCCAATTTTATTAGTTGTATCACAAAAACCAAGTCACTTGGTACTGTTAATGATTAAATGCTAGCTATACATACACATCAATGGGACACCGTGGCTTGAACTTGACAGACAAGAACACATAGTAAGCAGCTACATTCTAACCAGGAAATAAATAAATCCGCTGTAGAATGTGAAACCGCAATAATGCACTCTGTACTGTAAATCAAAATACGCAAGTCGAGCAAAGTGAGGTGTTGTTCCATATTTCAAGCATGCAACATTAGTTGCAATGACCAAACACAGCCAAATTTCAAGAGGGATCTCAAAGGATCATACAATTAATCAGAAGACACAACTGTCTACATGGGGCATGGTCTTTGCTGAAAGCCTCACTTTCTTGGCGTAAATACAACAGTAGCCACAGATTGCAACACTGTTCTGAAATTTGGGCTAACATGTGGAGCAGCAATGACAAGAAATAATGATGAATACTTGATTTATCTTCCATGGCATTTAAAGGAAATTAACATACAACAAAATAAGATGGAATGTGTATTTTCCTAAGTATGCAGACAGTAGCCCTAAGAAACAACAGGATAAGAAAATGAAGGGAAAACACACAAGGAGAGGCTGACACCTGGATGGAAACAACTGGTTAAAAAAAAGTAACACAAAACCAGAAATGTGGGCAGGAAGCAGCTCTGACAAGGTAGATAGAGATACTTGGTTGGGAGACTAAGCTTGTAAATATGTATGTCTAAAGGAATTGGTGGAATGACACTGATGGGAGAAAAATAAAGTATCCAGAGAAAAACTTGTCCCAGTTCCACCTCCATCACAAATCCCGCAACAGGCAAGGACCAAACCCAGACTCCACGGCAAAAGGGGTAACAACCAACTTCCTAAGCCACGCAACAATCCTCTATATATGAAAAGAACCATAAAGTTATGCTAACTTTAAAACACAACTACTGCTTGTTTAAAAATACAAATAAACAGCTGTGTTTGATATCTGATTACCAAGAACGAAGGGGGGATCAAATCCCAATAGGAGTAACAACAAAAACATTTAATACATGAAAAGTGCTCTTACTGAGACAAGATTATACTTACCGGCATTTGCTCCCTAGCATTCTGAGACACCCAAACCTACAAATCAGAAAACAAAAATCAAAGAGCCAAGTTCTGATTTTTTCAGGAATATCATTAAAAAGTGAGCTGGATTTCAGCTTTGTCACAATACATTTGACAGTACTTCTGTTCATGTGCACTGTTTTTTAGGAAAAGAAAATGATTTTCAATGTACCAAGGACATAGCAAACTGTAAGCAAGTTATTAAAAGGAGAAAGCATTCAGGTACATCTGAAAACACTAACAATGTCTGATAAGTTTGATACGCCACTGTTTTCATAACTGACCGCAAAGATTCTTATCATGGAAAGTTTTTGTAAATGAAAAAATAAATGCCAGAAACGTTATAAGACATTCACAGTGAGTCATTACAAAACAGCACAAAACTCTTCTTCAGAGCTTGTGGTATGGAGCTTCAACATCATGTCTGCACACAGAAAAAAAATGAAAAATGGATAACAATGCATGTTATCAAGATTCCACATAACTTTTAATTTTTATAATTTAGTTATTACAGTACACCGAACAGGTAAAAATATATCAAAATAAGGATTATCAAAATATGACTAGCACATAAATTTTCAAGCATCTAATTGTCAGAACTATTACTAATGGACGTAAAAAGACCTGAATTTTTAAGGTTCTACATTACCTTACACGCAACTTCAAATTTTGCTTACAGTAAACCACACATCAAACTCAAAACACTAAATGTCAGTTTTAAGAACAGTGACCATTATTTCCATAATTTTTTTATAAAGAGAATTATTACCTAATTCAGTTCTGCCAATGCTATCCAAAATCACTTCTTGTCTCGTATATATTAACAACATACTGTATAAATTTAGTAGGTACAAAAATCAAGTAGCAGCCCCCAGTGGCTGATGTCAGTACTTAATATGAATAAAACTGTTCACTTCCTCTCACACCACAGACCACTAATATTAATATTCAGGGACCTTTTTTTTAATGTAAAAATGAACAGTAAATGAACAGTAAAGATGGCTTGTACTATTAACTTCAATCAAATGTGTGTAAATTCACCAACACCCCAAAAATTGGTTTTACACCTCCACTCTGTCACAGTCTTTAGAAAATTCTGAACATCTTCAGTGCATCATAAACAATTATTCTATACCAAGGTTTTTCGCAATCTTGTTTGTCCTATAGGATGGAGTATAGTTGCAGACTGCAAACTGCAGCAAAAAAGATAAGTACCCCAATTGTTAACTGATCAATGTATACAGGCCTTTAAAAATTCAGTTTTGCCAAACTCCTGCATTATAATTTACCCTGCACTTCATGTTTGTGCTTATGTTACGACATAAAATTTAAAAAAGAGTTTATTCAGTTACTCTCAATGCTTACACTCCACCTAGATCTTTCCCCAGTCATATGAAATATTTCTCTTGCAGTTACCTTGCCATTTTCAAGGGAACAATACATCGCACATGGTAAACAAGAAAAAAACAAGGCAAAGATAATGTGGCCTGAGGAGGGTAAAATATTTAGATTAAAAAAATATGCCAGACATAACAAGTCACTTCTTTGCTTACAGTCAGATGTAGCCAAGGTAAGTTGTCGTGCTCAGCTTCTTGCTCACTGTGCATGCTTATATCTTGGGTCGTCTCCAAGTTTGGAATGGCAAAGGCAGGCAGGGTTTTGGTGCCACTGTTCATTGGTTGTAATGGATGCCAACTGAGACGAACCATTTTGCAGGCTTAAGGTAATGATAAGCCTGTGCCACACCAAACTAATTTTGACAGTCAAAGCAAAATATAAACAAGCACACAGAGCAAAGTTTGACACCAAAACACAGCTCAACCTTTGAACCCACTTGGAAACGTACCAAGAGATAAGTAAAACACAGGTCATAGCAAGGAAAGAAAATTAACTTTATTTCCTTTGTAAGTCTAAATTCACAGAACAAAATTGTTTGTTGACTTGAAACATTTGTGACAACATGTCACATTCTAGTTTACAATAGGACCACACAGTCTGTGACCACATGGTAAAGTAACACTAACACTCACTTCTTCTTTCTCACACTTCTATCACCCACACACTCAAACATAAATTATACTAATTACAATGTAGTGATCATGGCAGTCTGCAGTCCAGATGTATCACAAAGTCAAAATACGCTAATAATTTGGTTCAATTTATTTAAATATTTACAAGTCTTCAATTAGATTTACAACTAAAACAGAGTAAAAAATTCCAGATCCAGAAATGGCCCTGGTTTAACTTAAGTTATATACAACTTGAGTGACCTGTAAAGAAACGACTGTCCTCTGAAGGGAAGAATTACATCCCCATACAGTATAAATAACTGTTTTACATTATTAAAAGTTGCAATGCTTTGAAATGGGTTACACGCACATATTATAACCATCAATTATAAGATGGTTTATTAAGCCAAACTCAAGAAATTGGTCCATTACCCTCCACTCTATTTTCAGATCTACGAGTCACCCTACTCATTCGGCCTCCTCCTCTCTTGGATAAAACTGACTCTGACATATCAATTTCATTGCCATCAGAATGATGAAGTGGCGTGGCTAATGCCCGCCTTGTCCGTATAACAAGATTCGGATTGGAGTATGGAACAGAAGGTGGAGAATTGTGAGCAACACCGTGGCTACTAATATTGGATAATCGCTTAGCTGATAGAGAATGTGTATCAGGAGACTTTGTAGCAAAGTTATGAAGTCCACGCCCACTTCCTCTTCGCATCTTACCTCCCCTGCCACCTCTCGTTACAGTTGTCTGATTTTGTGCACTTGTACCTATAGGTTTTACTCCAGGTAAAATGGGGCTTACATCTAATGTCCACAGATTGATGCTTACTGTACCACTTGATCGTGTCCGTGGGCTATTTGGACTGATAAGGCGGTGATTGTTTGGTATAGTGCATTTTCTTCTACCACTACGATTATACCTAGAACCACCAATGTAACTTTCATCACCTGAGCTGCTATCTTTCTCATCACTTTCTTCCAACTCATCATCCTCTTCCTCCTCCTCCTCATCATCATCATCATCATTATCATCATCAACTGACGATGTAGCATTTACATCATTGCAAAAGGATGTATCACTATCACTTGTAGAATAATTCTGAGCCCCACTATAGTTTCTGTTTCTACCCTGCCCCCTGCCACCACGACCCCTACCACTTCCCCGTGATCGTCTATTACCACCTGTCACTGATTTCTTACTATCATCAGAATTTCTTGGACCAGTCGAATTATTAACCTGATTATGGGCATCCTCATGAGAGAAAGTCAAAAGCTGCTCGTCATCGTCTGCATCCCTTGTATGACGGTCTGCCTCTTCTTTGAGAACCTGCAGGCGTCCCAACTCCCATTCACGCTTTTGCTGTTCTATTTCTGCCTCTGCTGCAGCCAGCTGTTCTGCAGACCATACTGCTTCTGTGTCCTCCATGAACTTCATGGCATATCGTTCCACTGGAGTGAGCTGTAAAGAAACAAAACTTATGGGAGTGGTATTCAGAAAAAGCATAAAATTCTAAATGATAGGAATCACTGCCCCACATCTTATATTTGGCACAGTAACAAATGAACTACTCCATTTTTTTTTTACAATGTTATGGAATTGTAGACAGCAAGCTTTCTAAACTAAGTGTATACAGATGACTATTTGCAATAATTTATCATTACCATCTTGGAGGGTCTGTGATACTATCACCATAAACAGAACAAAGAACCACTGCCATGGAAGCATGTTACTTCAAACCATAACAAAATAACTCTGTAAGATTCTGACACTGTTAAATCACACATGGAATTATCCTCTACTTTATAAGTTTTGTCCACTGTATCATGTTAAAAGGTAACAAAAAATTAAAACACTATATTTCATGGACAGGAACAACGCTAAAAATGCATTTTACTAGTTTTTATCGCTTAACAAATAAAAATGGACAAAGCCCATGAAGTAGATGATTCCAAACTATAAAGAAGTTCACTGTGTAACATCTGTAGGACAAACAATGGGGATATCCAGTGTCATTCTTCAAGACTTAATTACAAGATACATTGAACTATTAACACAGCTGCGTACCAGGACACACCAACAAAGTACATGACACCAATTTGCAAAAATGGGAGATCTAGTTTCAGACAGCCTATTGCCGCACGAAAGTGCAACCTCAAATGATGTACTAACACACTGCACTCTCAAAACTGTTAAGTGCCAGGAACCACTCACCCAATAACAGTATCAAAACTGAGGGGACTTCATTTCCTTGTGAGAAGTTCTTGAGCATATACAATGCAGTGACCAACTTGGCCCATGGAACACTGTAACACCCACCTATTTAGCAGGTTACAGAAAGACAGGCTAAAGATTTTGTTGTACTGTCCTCTGCATATACAATGTCTACCAAGAAGTGAATCCAACCTCAACAAACAGTCCAGTATAACTACGTCAAAAATAATTTCCTGCAAGTATGTGTATGTGCTGATATAATTTCTTTCTTGTTCACTATTTGATTTGCTTACTGCATTCCATCCTACGCATTCTTCGTAGATGTCTGTTCTGCAGATCAGTGATATCAATGTTGGCATCTTGAAGGGATTCACCCAGTGCCACACAATGTTGGCACACAAAAGCACACACCTTCATATACAGAACAGAGTTTATCAATCATGTGTGCAGCCAAACTACTATCTGTTACAAGAAATTTAATCACAGCATGTTGACACAATGGAACATCAATGACAGTAATTTTGTTGCAGTGGTTTGTGGATACACTGCAGCTGGGCTTGTATTTCAGGTTGGAGGAAGATATGTTTTCACTACCAACCATGTAATTTTTTCCCACAATAAGTTGCTACCACATAATATGATATTCATGACTTTCAATACCAATCACATATGCAGGCTGTCAGTGGCATATACTTCACAGTATGTGTCAGAAATCCTTATCTCAAGCACAGACATTTGTGCATACTAACAGAGCAATGCTGCAAACAAACAACAGTCTCTGCACCTCAGTTATGTTTGCACTTTCACTGCGTGGAAGTAACACAATGCGTTCAACAGTAACAACCTCGGAAACAAACTGCAGTTCCTAACCAAAAGCAAAGAAGACCTTCACAGATAACCTCACTCCCATTACCTTCTGCAATTAAACTTCCTGGTGCAATCTTATAAACACTGTTATTAATCTAGGTTATGGACAGAAATTCAGTTCATACCTCACAGAAAACAGTCTGTAACCAACAGAAAGACCAGTCAGTGAACGCTGTATGGGCAAACAACGGATGTTTATTATATAGATCACATGGAACACATAAACACACTGTGTGAATAAAATGGAAGAGTTCTTACTGTTAATCCAGAAGCACCTGTTATGTCACTACAGCATTATTTTGCCTTAAATAATCAAAATGTGTTACATTGTGATGAAATTTTACCACTGAAAAATACATTCCAAGATAATATTAACAACCACCACCACCACACACACACACACACACACACACACACACACCCTCGCCGGCACAGTATTTGTTTGAAATGTGCAAATTTGAGTACATCTACCCAGAATGTCAATTATTTTACAGGCTTATGTACTGGTATGCAAAATGACGTATGTATTCACAATGCATACCTGCTGAATAAGGTTATGGACTTCCAACTCCGCTTTGCTCATTTCTTGTTCACCGCCAGTTTCACCATCTTCAAATGGAATTGTTTCATCAAATTCTGCTAAATCTGCAGCCGCCTCTGCTTTGGCAGTCCTTGCAGCCTGAACATCAGTTTCATCTTCTGCTGCTGCCAGTGCTGTCTCCAGGGCACCCAGTGCTGCCTTGTCCTCATTGGGTGACAATGGCAACTGCTATAAACACATTACAACATCCAAGAAATATCCATTTTACAACCCAGTTTTTTGGCCCTGATAGCTGTCTACTTCCCAGACTGTAATGTTTTCACAGTAACAATGTGAAAAGTTCAAGTCTTGTGTATGTGATGATGTCATTTGGTGTGTAGTTCCCAATATTTGAAATGTACTACAATCCCGCAAGACTTTGACATTCAGAGAACTGTGCATCGTAACATATTCTTATAATAAAACCAATGAGATGTTCTAATTTCTTAAATTTATTTTGGAATAGAACTCTACATGTTTCGGACAGTTTCTCTGTCCATCATCATGAGTCCAGCACTGCACACATAGCAACAGGTGTATGTCATGCAGGTTTTGCCGACTGCTTGCTAGTGGGATCAGGATGTATTTGAGAAATTAGTGCATCTCGTTGATTTTACTATAAGAATCCTGCAAGGTGTTGGGAACTACTTAACCCATGAGAGAGCATCACATCCACAAGACATGAATCTTTGAACAACTCTTTAAAACCATGTCAGATATACTGGCTAGGACTGACTCTTGAATTCTTATATAATTGTACACTTCCTAAATTGAACAGGTTCTGCACTACTGAATGACAGGATGAACAAGAACGCTGAATTGGAAACATGTGGATTAACCCCTTTTTCTTCTTCTTCTATGGCGCTATAACTCTGGTAGAGTCTTGGCCATCTCAACAATATCCTCCCATTTAAGGCGATCTTGGACTTGTCCTGCCCATTTTATAAGTTTCAACTTTTTCAAGTCATTCCTGATGTCATCTTCCCATCAACCCTTTCTTTACCTACTTGAAAATAGAGCCACACAGCAGGTTAAAGGTACCAAAATTCAATCCCTGGACATGAATATGAAACAGGAACGCGAACCACTCAGTTGGACACACGTCTAAATGATCAATGCAATGCAAAATATACAACAAACACCAGTACAGCATCTGGCTGTCATGTGACTTTCCCCCTTCTTGCAATTGCACATATCACTCTCAACCCAGTCGAGCTGTCATTTAAGTGAGGGCGCTACTTCCACACCTCACGGAATGAGACCCTGCCTACATAATGTATTTTATGCTTTTAAAAAAAACAGTTTGTGTTTTATTAAGTATGAACTTTCATGCTTTTAAGCTTTGTGAGGAAACTTCATATTTTTATTACTATTTGTAGTCTGTAAGTTCTTGAAACCAAATATGCAATTTACATCAAAAACAGATTCCAAGGCTCTGCAACTGCTTGTATAGGAGGACAAATTGAGTTTTTATGTACAAGCGGTACAACTATATTATTAAAAAAAATTGCTGTACTTCAGCTTTCTGGTTTTCAGAGTTGTGAAGATTCATATTTTGGCCTTGTGCATTAAGATAATATGTAGTCCACTAGGTGAGTATCAAAATTTTGGAACATCATACCACCTCCATCTTCAGGGTGGATGATGAAGGCAGTAAGCCCCCCTGAAACACTTGCATACCACACCACATGGTGTCATATGCCAGCGGATGACAACACAAAGTACAGAATAGTCTTTATCCTATCACATTTGGGTGCTGAAGTAAACAATAATGTCTGCTCAAATCCAACAACAGATGGGGCTGGACACATATGCTAACAATGGCACCAGGAGCTGTGTAAATATGAGTCTCCTTGTTATATCAGTTCCTTATACAAATGTCATTACACTATAACAAACAAGAAGAAAATGAAAAGAAATACATATCCACTGTCAACTCAGTGGTGTCATTACTGTTATAATGTTATAGCTGCCAACTCTGTCACAACAATGGAATGACATACAGGAAACTATTTGCAGCTACAGCACTGGCCAACAAAGGAGGCTAAGCTCCTCCAACAAATAATGTGACTAACCATAAACAGCCAACATTTGAAATATATACATATATATATATATATATATGCAAAGAATAAACAAAACTCAACTGTTATTCATTAAGTAACAAATAAGAATGTATGTTTTCCAACTTAGACTTTTTTATAAAGCTGAAGAGTAAGTGCATAACTTTTATACTGCATCTTTAACATCTCATCTTGTATCCCTTTTCAAACTCTTTGGTTCATGGAACAGAGTGACAACTGATAGTATACGACAGAACAATAAAATAAAATCAAGAGAGGGGAAAAAAATTCACCCATATATACAACCAGAATAAGGCAGATACTTGTCATGATTCAAAGAATATGAATCCAGAAGTAGGTGGATACTGATCACAAGTAATTATGGGTGTCCCAGGAGGAACAGACAAAACTTTGGGAGAGTGTTCCTTATGTTGAACTATACCGATATAACCCAAAACACCTATATCCAAAGTTGAACGGTTACGGAGATAATGGCCAGAGA
>JGI20166J26741_10063337_pt1 | contig 17468 bp, 12 predicted proteins | sample TergutCu122P5_FD_26741 | JGI IMG/M metagenome (IMG submission 26741)
TTTTAAAACGTCTGGATAGTTAATATGTGGAAATAAAATGCCAACTAGATGCAACAGGGGTTTTTATTGCAGTTCTTATTGCGTGCTCAGCATGTTTCGGGCACCACTATGCCCATAATCAGCAGCTCAAGAGTTTTATACCCTATAAAACTCTTGAGCTCCTGATCCGAAACATGTTGAGCAAGCAATAAGAGCTGCAATAAAAACCTCTGTTGCATCCAGTTGGTATTTTATTTCCACATATTAACGACGATGCACGGTCAAAACTACATCAAATTTGTCTGGATAGTTGTTCAGAAAGTGTGTAAACTAGCAGGTAAACGTTAAGTGCACATTGTGCGCATACAGAAGGCAGCGACATTTTGCTATTCCATTTCTGAAATACTTTGAATTCATTTGCGCGTTGCTGTGTTGTTTGTCGCCTGTGGATGGTTAGAGGCCACGTTACCTGTTGTTCATTATTATACTGCTTAATACTAGTTGTGTTTGTGCAACGGAGATAATCACATGACTGAAAACGCAAATAGATTGTGTGTGTTTGGTGTGTAATGGAGTAATTGATTTGAGCTTTAATACAAAAAAAAATATATCTTTTTTTGATTGCGTAATCCAGTTACTGCCTATGATGAACCAACTGCTTGTTGTATTCCTTATTTTGGGCGATTCGCCCGGGGAATCACCCAAAAGAAAGAATACAACATTCAGAACACGGCGAAAGTTTGAAATCAAAAACTGACTACTTGTGTGACGGAGTTGGTGGAGGGCTTTATAAAATAAGTCAACGTGACGCGGTTTGGTGGTTCGGAAGTTTACGTGGGCTGTCTATTCGTCGGGTTTTAATTCGTGAATCTAATTAGTTTTTACAATTTTCCGATTAAACGTATCAAATTAAATTATTTAGTTCATTGGTTCCTCATCTGTGCCTGCCAGAGCCCACAGGCTTCGCCTAGGGCATGGGCGTCCAACCTTTTTATAGCACAAGGTCACACCCGTTACTGTGGACTGGATCGTGGGTTGCACTTGGGAAAATAACAGTAAGTGGTATACCAAACTGCGGAAATAATTTTGTAATTTTTGCAGTGTATACATAATTTATAAATGTGGCCACGGGCCGCGGTTTGGAGACCTATAGCATAGGGTATTCAGTGCGTCTGGACGGTCCGGGGATCAAATCGCGGTGGTGGGCGAGATTTTCCGCAGCCGTCCAGACCGGCTGCGTAGTCCACCCAGCTTTCCATACAATGGGTAGCGGGTCTTTACCTGGGGTTAAGCAGCCGGGTCGTGGCTTTGACGACACACTCCTGTCTACTTTGGGAAATATGTACCAACGTTTCGGAAGAACCTGCTGACTTCTTTCTTGCCCTGAATACAGAGAGGCAAGCGGATTCATTTGAAATGTTACTACTTATCTGCCAAGTTCTACGGCGGCATGGCCCAGAATATCGTAATTTCTTCCTTGAAAAGTTGATACGTAATTAATAAGACCCTGCACTTTCAGGGCTGTTTTCAATAGAACCAACTTTCTGACCCTGTCCACTGGAAAAGAAATAAGCCTACCCATGCGATCAGCGTCTAAGTGTTCCAATTCAGCATTCTTTTCCTATCTCAGCAATAGACCGTGTAGTATTTATTGAAGTGATCAGTCATTTGTTTGTGATGACTCTTGGCTTACCCATCTTATCGCCCTGTGCCGCATGGTGCGCGTTCCGCCAGAAGGTGTAATGCATTGTCCGCGGTTGGTCAAGTCGTCTGCTGCCTTTCGTCCCCGCCCACACGCACGCACACACACGCACGCACGCACGTTCCAAATCAGACGTATGGCTGCTTGTAGGAAGGCACAGTAATTTGTTCAGCTTCTACCATATGTTCAATGGAAGAGAAAAACTGGATGAAAGATATTACTTTCTAAACCGACGTGGAAAATATCCCGCTAATAAAAAAGGGCGAATCACTACCACCAGTTGAAATTGGAATTCATAGTTCACTAGCGCATCGTATTGAAAGACAAATGACACACAGACCCTTTCCGATATCAATATGAACGCATAGTTTCATCTTAAACTTTTGGGAATTTACAACTTGAATGAACTTCACCACATGTTAGTAAACTTTCAAAGAAACGTCCAATGTATTAGAACGTTACGTTGCGCACATCATTTTGTTATTGTTGTTTTTGTTGTTGTTGTTATTAGTATTATTGTTCTATCTTATTTTAACACAAGATTTAGCCCCAGTGCAATACCGAAATATCAGGTTTGCTCATGTTTTCTTCGCTCATTTCATGTTACATTATCATTAGTGCGCATCCCACTGACTATAATTGTTGTAATTAATCACCCCTTCTCACAGACCTAATAAACTGTCAATGAATATCATCCCAGATTTCACCACTGTCTCAAAACCAGCCACTGAACAGGATCCGGAGTTATTTCAGCCCAGTTTACATGAAAACCTATTTCCGTCAGATTTATTTTAATACTGTGTTTCTACCTATACTTCTGTGTTCTTAAGTTGCGCTTTCCAAGACGTTCCCCCTATAAAATCATGGACATTGTTTGCTGCTCCACTATTACGACTGTTTATCATTAACGCCTCAAACCGCTTCGCCCGCCATAATAAGAGTGCTTTAACGCGGAACCTTGGTTTTGCTGTGAAATGCGCGTTATTGCAAAACTGACGGTCGTTATTGGGAGCACCGCAGCTAAGTCGTTATGTTTGTGTTGTACTCAGCACGTGTTCTGAATAGGGACACTCTGCAGGTCAGCGATTGGCTTCGCATTCCCGCCACTTTACTAATTGGGACTAAGCCTGGAGTAGTGTAATCCACGGGGAAGGAATAGGCCGTGTGTGGCGCAGTGTCCCTGTTCATGTGGTGGGGAACAGAAGGTCCTGCTGTAGCTGGGGTTCGATTCCCGTTTTTTCCTCCCATATGTTAACATGATTTAAACTGGGAGTGATTTGTTTTATGAATTCGAAATGCTGGCATAAATGTCATTGTTAAATTTTGGGTATTAGCTTTTGCCCTCAATCTTTGCAATATTTTGTGCACTGTGATAGTGCTTGTCTCGAACTTTAGGGTTTATTCTCATACTTTGCAGTGTTTTCGTTTTACAGCGGCTTGGTTGTATTTTTATTTGTGTGTTCCGTTGCTGTGAGTTTCCATCAGCTGTGTGATTTTGTCATGGCGCTCCTGGTCTGATTAGCAGAGACGGCTTTCGTACTGCGAGGTTTATGGGCGTTTTAATGCATGTTAATGTGACCGTGAATTGTGTATCTAGTAGATGTTATGAAACTCAAGCATGACGTGCGCGTCCCGTGGGATTGCCCGAAAGGACTGCAGAGAATTTCATTGGCAGTCGACGAAGGTTGAGGAATTTTTTTCTTATGATAATGTACTGGCGTGTATCCATAGTGCGATGCGTTGTGTCCACAACGGCCTCAGTTATATCGCTCGTGACCAAGCCGTGATCAGTGCCAGAAAGGCACAAATATTCTGTCCGTATGGACGTGTGCTAGTCCTGTTATCAGACTTGCATGTCTGCGGATCATACATAATTCTTATGAGTTAATTAAAACTTTCGGGAGAGAGGAAATTAAGGCTTTTATTTTTCCTCTTTCATTCTGTGCTGTTGGTACTGTTCGTACAGTGAATGTGTCAGTTTGGTTGACACTCATGGACCAGAGTGCTTGAGAAACCGGTAGTAACTGATGTTGTTCACGTTTTCGTCGGTTTTTATGGAACCCACAGATCCATTGTCTGTTCACACAAGAACACGCCTTTGGTGTCTGCCGTGGTCCTCGTGTGTGTCTTGTCGACATTCTCACATCCTATTTTCTTTTTTAAATTTTCATTTTAATATTATCATCCTATGTTCACGTCGCCCGTGTGGTCTCTATTCATATTGTCCAGCCAAAGTTCGAGTATGTGTTTGACATCTGCCGTGCGTTCTACATGCCCTACCCATCTCATCCTTGATTTCACCACCCTAACAATATTAGGCCGAGAGTACGTACTATGAAGCTTCTCATTATGGATTTTTCTACAGCCTCCTGTTACTGCCTCTGCCTTCAGCACAAGTATTCCCCAGAACTCCTCATTCCCATTCCGCAGTTGTACAGACGCAAGTTTCACACCCATATAAAAGTTTTGGAATGCAAACAGCATCTCATCGACAGAAATATATATTTAAAAAAATGTTTGTGTAACTGGATTTTGCATCATGGCAGTGCACCTTCCCAGACAGATCAGTTTCATAAGGCAGTTTGGTCGCCATGTAAGAACCAGTTGTGGGCCACTCGTTGCGTTTGCCAGATATTTTTCAGTCGTTGATTGCAATCACAGTCAGTGTTAGAGTAGGTTTATGATGTTTTGACGGTGGCGAGCATTGGCATTATGGTCTGGGTTGTGACGCCGTTCAGCTTGCTAGGTGGTTGGCCACCAAATTTTCTGTGTACACATGCTGACCTCTTGACTAGGGTACAGCATCTCTTTTGCCTTGAATTTAGTGCCCTTCTGCCACGCTTGTTACTGGCCATCGGCTAGCTCTTGTTGTGGGACAATCTTAGGGATCACGGGCGCGTGTTCTTCGAATCATTTTGTTGTAAAAATTGTATAATTACTAACACCACTTTTAATCTCAGGTTCCGGACTTTAGTGTTTATTATTTTCCAAGTCACAGTTGTGCATGTGACAGCACAGATTGTTTACTTGTATGTTGTAATATCTTCTTCCAGCCCGACAACTCCATCAGCATCCAAAACTCTCCTTGTTGCCCCTAAAATTTCCTGCTGTTCTGTTTCTGTTACGGTGTTGTGAAGGCCTACCTACGCCTTCTCGTATTGGTTGGGTCCTGAACTCTGGATTCGACGTTCTGTCTAAACCTTCAATCTAGCTAAATATTTTCACTCTGATTTCAACCTTGCTTCAAGCGCCAGGTCATATAATATCAAGTAAGGTGTGTATAAGTGTCTAGGAAGGAATTTGGAAGAAGTGGTCGCGGTTTATTTAAGACAATCCCTTGTTACCCAGCTGGGCATACCTCGTAGAGCAGGAACATGTCTATGATGAGGATGACAAATCGAATGCCAGGCTGCTGTGCGTGTCGACATTGCTGTGAAATTGCTCGTATCAGTGATTCGTCTGGACCGTTCGAGTTCAGTTATTTGCATAAGTGTGGATTTTTAGGCGCGTTCACAAAGTCACGAAAAGCTCCTGTTGGCTTCATTATGTCTGTCCGTCTGCCCTTATTTATCCTTTCGGCTCCCACTGGACTTTTTTTTTAATTTTTTTTTTTTAAATTTCATGTTAGGGTGTCTTACTAATGCCTCTCGAGAAACTGCAGGTTTGGTTAGAATCGGACGAAGACATCGTGTATGTATACAGAAATGGCTGGCTGCGGGTTGTTCAGTCCTGTTCCATTCCCGGCACCCAGCACACCGTAAATAAGACACCGTACAACTTGACTACCCCATAGACCTCGCTGACACCTGCTGCCTCTAATTTGGACAGTCATACATTTTACCTTTTATCTTTTTGTCTTTTTTATCCTGTCATCCATTTAAAAGTTTAATGAGTGTATAAAAAAGAACTGCAGAAGTTGTGACAGTACTGTGTCAGAAATGAGATTTCATTTCCAGCAAATGTAATTTGTATGTTCTTTTTGAAATTTTCTAACGCTATACTGATGAAGACTTCCCGAGGTCGAAACATGTAGCTGTATTGGTATAAAAATTTTGTTGTGTTCGACGATCTTATTCATTCTTTACCGTATATTTTGAGTTGCTTGTTTTCGAAATGCCTGTTATAAGAGTTTTGCAGCTGTAGGTGTGTGCGCTTCGCAAGTGCGTGGGGAATGTTTTGAGTGGCTCTTTCATACTTGTATTTTGAGACAGGCACGAGGGTTCTTTTCCTTTTTTTCTGGGTAACAACCAAGTGCGTTTTATTCTTTTTCTTTTATTGTTTGCAATGTGTGGCTCCTTCCCAGCTTCGCGTTTATCAGCGCTTGTTTTGAGAACGTTAATGGAGCGTTCACGTAAGTGAAACGACTACATGCAGCTAGCTGACTGCTTTCCACAGGACCCAAAATGCCACAGCAGTACGACTTAAGGTAGAGCGCCCTCTTTCCACTTTGAAACACTTCGAAAACGTTTCGTAGGTTTTTTTTATCTCTTCATCGTTTTTTGCGTTTTCGGGTTAGGTTGTGTTGCCTTGCGGTAAGCCGTGTGCATGGTAAATTATTTATAATATGGTTCGTCGGCCTTATGACTTACTTTATTAGCGTGCAGCATATCTCCTGTTAATACGTACAAGTAAATCTCCGTCCGATTTGCGCGGTTGTGTATTTCACGTTAGACCGTTGGGCTGCAGCTACTGGAACAGTCCAGCCATGTATACCTCTACCACAATAACCAGACTTCGGTTACGTTGCAGTGGTTTTCTGCTGAATATTGTGGCATTACATTCAGTTTTATGAAGATTTATGATAGTTATTCATTGTGATAGATAATATTATGTTGGATATTACCCATTGTCTCAGTTATATTTGGTTCGCACGACGTTTCTGGAGTTGGCTGTTCATCCATCTTCAGATGATTAGCTGTCACTACTTTTACGGGCAGATACTTTAGTAGGCCTGTCATACAGTAAGTCAACACAGTAGTGAGGGGTCTTGTTGAAGAAGATGTGGAATTAATTTGACAAACAGAAGGTCCCTGATTTGTAGCACGACGCCATTCATAAGTGTGGGGGAGTGAGGCAAGGCTTTGGGAATTTTTAACCTCAGCTGTAGATGGGGGTGGAGGGTGAGTGGTCAGCTACACGCCTCGATTGCTTGGCGCTCGGGGTAAGAGGCCTGGGTATCCGTTGATTGGGAAGCTGAGTGCGTCCAGGGTCGGTCTGAACGTGACGGTTGTCCAGCGCGTAGGCAGCACTTTCTCTCTTTCCCTCCCTCTTTCTCTCTTAGCATCCTGTTCTCAAGCACCCTTCAGCTATGTTATTCCCATAGAGTGAGGGACAGTTTCATATTCATACGAAAAAACGCGTCACCTGATAATTGTGTGAGCAGTTCCTGTCACAGACGGTCAGCTATCTACGCTTGGGATGTCTGCATGCACCTAATTGAGTAGTTTTCGCTCCAAAATATTTGAACATTGCCAGTTTTTAAAGGATTTATTACTTACCTCTTATCATTTACCCCAGGATGATGATACGGGCGGGGAGTGAGACTCACATGGGAGGAAAGAAACGCATGCATGCTCTGGCGAGAAAACATGAAGGAATGAGGTCTGTTGAAAGATCTAGGCGAAGATGGGGCAGATATTGCACTGAATCTTACTGAAGTAGATAAAGAGAGTGGACTGGTTACCCTCGCCCGTGAAGTCTCTGGTGGACACGGAAATGAAATTTTGGGCTCCATAAAATACGGATATTTCTTGGGTAGCTGAGGATGTGCTGGCTTCTCAAGAAGAAAGGTGTTGCATACAGTTGGTTATTATTTGCCTTGTTCTTATTTACTTTTGACGACAAATTTTCATGTAGGCCTACTAATTTTTCTCCATATTGACCGGGATACGAATGTCGTTACTAGTTCGTCCACCGCTCTCCTTCGTTTGTAACTGTGGTATTTATGTTTGCTCTCCATAAACCGACTACAGCATAGGCCATAAGCTGGCATGTTTCTTCCAATTACAAGCTGCCTTGTTTTTGTAGGACCTTTCACATGGTGCTGTACTCGGAAGTGAGTCTGAAAATGCTGGCGATACATCAGCAACCTGTCTTGAACAGACAGATGGGTTGGTTGCATGTTCTGACTGGTACAGTTTTCCTTCAACACATTACAGCTTATGAAGTTTTATAGGCGTACAAAATTTTATGACAATATTGGGCAGTATTTCTGTATTAAGTGCGTTGTTAACTTTCCTGAGGTCTTCAGGACAAGTATAGATCTTCACTCACAAGGGAAGTTTTGCCCTAGATAGTGATGGCGCAAAGGGAAGTCGTATCATGAGATGTGTTGAACAGTAACGTATGCCTGCCAGTTTAAAATATTTTCGGATAATGTGCAGTCGTGTTGTAAAGTATGCGCTGGAGTTACTCAGACCTTTCGGTAGGACCTATATGTTTTTCCGTAAGATTAGCTTTGGAGGAAAAAGGGACCTCACACACGCTGCGAAAGACAAAGCTGTACTCTGTAGTGACAGGAGATGTGCTGTCCCACCGCACTCCGTGTTTCGGCCGTACGTTATGAATGCTGCAGGCTGTCTCATACTTTCGAATATGACAACTTGTACCGGTTATTTAATACTTGCAACGCTGATGTTTAACCACGCTGCTTCTATTCCTCTGGCTGACAGTTATGGCCCGTGGGGAGTGGGGGGAGGTTGAATAATGGTCTACTCAGAAGCGGATAATTATCCGTAGTCCGAATTGTTCTTGATGGCAGGGAGAGTAGGATTTAGTGATAATGATATGGCGGCTGGGCTTATATTGTTCTTAGGATGTCTAGTTGTGGCCTGTTCAACAGTATGGAAGCGTTTTGTTCGTAATTCCCCTTTTCAAATAGACGAAGCATGCGCAAGTATATTATTTTCATAATTAACAGCTCTTTTATAGGCGCGTTAGCAAAATTGCGAAAAACGACTGTTAGCTTAGTCATGTCTGTCTGTTCGTCCGCTTGGAACAACTTGGCTCCCACTGGACGGATTTTCACGAAATTTGATGTTTGAGTATTTTTCGAAAATCTTTCGAGAAAGGTCAGGTTTGATTAAAATCTGACAAGAATGACGGGCACTTTACGTGGAGACGTACATACGTTTTTCATATCTCGCAGAATTCGTCTTAGAATGACATGTTTCGGACAAAAGTGTAGAGAATATCTACATCCATATAATTTTCTTTTCCGAATGTCACGCCGTATATGAGGTAATGTGCAAAAATATGGAAGAGCCAAACAGGCAACAGATGGAAATGTAATGCTGCGCAGCAACGATGCGATTTGCATTGCGGATAACTAAGGAAGAATACCGGAAGTTCGTGGCAGATTGTACCCTTGCGTTATATTGATAACGAAGCTGCGGATTTCAGTGTACAGTCATTCCTACCAAATTGTTCCAGCGTTTCTTATGGTAATTCATTATTGTGGTCTCACTAGTTATGAAGTACCTTCGTTTCCTTTTTGTTCCATCATTGTGCATCCTCTGATCGCTCTGAGTGGAATATCATCAAAATCCATGCAGGTACGTTGCCCTGGACAGTAATTTACGGGAGTCTACAAATAACAGGAATTAAGAACCCCACAGACAGAATATGACACCTTATATCAGTTTGAGATTCCTTTAAAGGAGAAACAGTGGTGCTAGGAAAAGAAAGAGGATTAGAAGAGTAGATGAGGAAGGACATTAATGGGAGAAATGAGAAAAAATTTTCTTCTGTTGAGAGCTCCGCTTGTCCTTCTGATAATAGTGTGAGAGTGAAGTCGGTACAATGAATACTAAATATAGGTCTCTGCCACTTGCTGGAGGGAAATCAATACTTCACGTAGGCTTTACGTACATCTCGACAGGTCCCGGCTCTGAAACAAAGCTCTGTAAACGAAGAATGTCTCGTGCAGTCGATGCAGTAAGGCACAGTAGTAACTATATGAATGCCAGCTGCTTCGGCGTAGGAAACATGCGTTTTGTTGACAGCGAGAGTTTGTTTCAACCATTCTTGGAATAGACAGAGGGTTTACGTCAAAGCAGCGATAAACATTTTTATCTCTAATGGAAACGTAATGTTTTCTGTTATGTTAGGAAATGACTCTTAGGCGTTCGTTGCTAAGGAAGATGGATCACCTTATGTGGATGCCACGTCCAACCGTGACGCAGTGTCAATTTGTCAGATTTCGTGAAAAGCTGTCGAGTAAACATGACTTTCGTGGAAATCGGCGCAGTGAGTGTCATTCCTTACTTTTGTACATTAATTAATTTATTTATTTCGACCCTTAATGTCCATATTTCTCGACCATCGTGGGATAAATCCAGTACAGGGATCTAGATGTGATACCTTTAGCTATGCAGAAGTTCGTGAAAAGCGGCGCTGTAAAGGACATAATTTACTCATGCGCAAATGCATATCCGCCATTACTTTTCACATTTGTTGTCAGATTTGAGTGAAAATGGACATAAGACACCTGCATATACTATAATGCTGTTGATCATTCGTGGGTTACGTGAAAATCGTCTCCGAGTTGCACTGTAGTAAGAAGGTTGAGGTTATTGGACAAGTTTTGTAATTTCGGATACTCTCCTCTAGATGATAATGGTGCCGCAGTCGTTCAGGGAACGGATGAACTAATTTCTGCTACCATAGGAAACCTATTATGCCCTGTCGCCATATTGGTAAAGTGAGTTGCTGTGGTTTTACAGCCCACTTTATGTGTTTCCGAAAATCGAAGATCAAGTACGCAGTTATTGTGACATTTGTCGCTGTTCAAATTACTGCATTTGAATGAGCTGTATTTTAACTACAAGATGCACTGCGAATTACATTGCTAGCGCCAGTAGGTTTTCCATGACGATTCATATTGCATACTTGAGGTGATAGTAAATATCGAACAGTATCGGACCGTACCTGCCACATTTCACTTTTTCTTTCGTCTGGCAAGTCAAAGGCATTGTATGAAATTCATCATACTAAGAAAATAATCTCAGAATAACCTGATTATAAGTGTTCGTTAGTCTTGGTTGGTAATGTGGGATAGGATCCGGGTCCGACATTGCCAACCACTTGTTTCATAAGCTTATTGTGCACTTTTCCTTGCTCAAATCATTGCATGTCCGATTATGTTTTTTTTAACGTCTTGAGACTTTTCAGACCAATCAGTAAGAAACGTGAGATAATATTCCGCCATAACAAAGTTTGCCAAATTATTTTGACTTACGAGAAAACTTTAAAAAAAAAACAGTATCGGATAATTACCCCCGTTGAAGTCATATTTATCCGTGTAACCTGAAGCCGTATTTTGAAAGTAAACAACTTTGTTGTAAAGTCTGTTTACCACGTCAGTCAGTAATGCACTATTTACAAAATTTTTAAACACAGTAGAGATGAAATTAAGGCTTCTGGAGATTGTGTTATGGTTTATGTTTTCAAAGGTAGCGGTGCGGCTTTACCAGCCGTTAGGATTTCCAAATTACATGAATGAAGCAAAGAGTACCCTCTTTTGCCAAAAGTGTAGCTTTGTTGTCAGTAGCCGGTGGCCACTGAGATAAATTAGCTTTATAATAAGTTGCTTCGCTTTATTATCTCTGCATCGCCTACTTCTCTGCCGAAGAGTAATCATGCCAGACGTTAGGTCTGTATTGATGTGTTGTACATTGGGTGTGGAAATCTTGGAACTCGGGCTTACTGGTTTGACAAGGATGATGGATGACTTGTACTGTAAGTCTTCCTCCAATGTACGTGTGTGTGTGTGTTTATATATATATATGTGTGTGTGTGTATATATGTGTATGTATATATATATATATATATATATATATATGCAGACTTTATGTAGGATTTCGTATATGCCTAGACAAATTTGCTACTGTAATATAAATTAATGAACAATTACCTGTAGAATGTTGGTGCAAGTTCAGTGTTCAGTATTATTCGCTATTCTTAAACGGACTTCTCTTACGCCTGCGGTTAATGATCCCGTTCTGTAAATGAACATAATGGTAAATACTGCAAGCAGTAGCGTTTGGTTTTATTTATCTTAGGGTTAAACCCGTGTTAGTCGTCTTGGTTTATTCGTGTCTTTTAACTATCATTTCTTAACAGTTTACAAGCTGCAGTTCATCTAAACAAATTAAAATTTTCAATTTCTTATCTCATATAAAATATCCTGCGTCTTTATATCAAAGAAGATCAATTTACCCATAAATACACTGTGTCTGAAACTGATTGTTTATGCCAGCAAATTCATACGCATTATGTAAAATATTACACAGTATTCGTACATACAATCCCTTCTACATATTTCGGCCGGTTTTTGTTATCTTCAGGGAGACGACGCAAAGGAATTTATTCGTACATAGAGTTCAAAGGTCATAAGTTACATTCATTGCTTAAATAGAAGTATTAGCAGCTATAGACATATTATAAATGTAATGCCGTGGATGTATCCATAGTTAAAAATCATTTAATATGTCGTGTGTATACGATGTAAGATCTGGCTGTAGCTGGTAATATTTATTTTTATGCACCAATGGACGCAGTGCAGACTAATCTACTGACAGCGTCGGTAAGTAAACCATTAATGTATAAATAAATACTTGTTTACTGTTTCTGTTGATGATTACAGATGCCACTCGATTTGTGTGTAATCCTACAGTAACAGTCATTGGTACAAAGCCCGTTTAAAGTAGCGCACACCACCTGACTCGTTGGGCCAGAGCCCTAAGCCGATAGTACTAAAGCAAACCCTACAAACTACAAGTATGTAAGTTAAAATCAATAAAAAGTAATTCGTCCGTAATTGCGAATTTCCAAGACCTAAAATCGCGCACTCTACATACAATGGCGGATCAGCAGGCTGCAACTCACAATTCAATTATGGATTAATTTTAAATTGATTTACGACAGGAGGAGGAGAAAGTAAGTGCAAAGAACAAAATGCTAAGGAGGAAAATGGCACGAGGAAAGAAAGAGATAAATAAACACAATGAAACTTAAATTTACGATGCAGTGGTGATTTAATTTCTTATTATTGGCTTATTTCTTCTGTGTCAGAACGTATGATAGACTTTCTCGATTTTTGTCGTTTTCATAATTTTGTATTGCCGAACTATTGCAATTTCAATATAACATTTTCGCATAAATTTAGGATGCTTTACATTTTACGTTTTGGGAAATTGAATTTTGTGTTCCTTCCATTGTAAATCAAATACTGAACGTAGGTGTTTGTCCTTGAAGTTAGTTTGAACCATTCTTTGCCTGATAAGGTACGTAAGTAAAGTACTTAATTTTCAAAATGTTAGGGTTCTTCCGCGCAGAATTTTTACTGCGGCTCCTGTTGTAACCGGGTAGTTCTGTGTAAGGGTATGATATATATTCTGAGGTTTATGAGAGGCTTGGAAGTACACCGTGTAGGCAAAATGCAGAGTGTTACTTCATGTTGTCAGCGCAGAGTTAACCCATATTGATAATATTTTGAGGTACTACAACACATAAAGGGGCACGCCGTGGCCCATTTGTTTCGATTCCCGATGGTGTCACTGGAATTGTTCATTGACGTAATCCTTCCGGCCGCACTATGGCCCTGGGGTCGACTCAGCATCTAACAGAAATGAGTACCAGGAATATTTCCTGGGGGATAAAGACGGCCTGTGCGTGGGCTGACAACCTTACCACCTTCATGTGACGATTGTCATGAAATCTGGGAGCTTGAACTTTCTGGAACCCTCAGGGCCTGTCCAGGCCTATGCAGGGATTGCTTTGCCTTTTACCGCACATAAAATTAAAAATAACCATAGATTGAAATCAGGCAAGCTCGCTGGTCTTACATGCTTTGGTCCTTAATGCTTTGTAACTTCAACATCTTAATCAACGCATACATTTATTCCTGGTTACTCGTAGATATGAATGAAGGGTAATTCAAAACCTTCGTATAGCTCAGGGCTCCAATTTACATTGCAGTTTCCTAATTCTGTCGCAGTAATGTCGTGTTGACTCGGAGAAGGGGCTGTTGCTCGACAAGTTTGTCTTCGGCTTAGAGCGTGGACACGGACAAACGGAACATTGCAGCCACTGCAGTGTGTAATTGGTTCAAAGTCGTAAGACGAGCCGGCCTCTTTCATGTTTTCTGAGTAACTAGAAAGAGATGCAGTAGATTTAGCTAAGTGTTACGGGCAGTGAACTTTTTCGCTAATTTTCTCGTTGTGCCTGTTTGAACACGAAGTGATACGAAGAATATTTTGAGCTGTGACGGAGCGTGGAGAACAGAGGACGTTACACAACAAGCAGTTGTATGGGGATCGCAGTGAACACATAGGAGTGACACATTAAATGTGGACGACTTCTGGTGTTAAACACCAATGCGAACAAAGTAGCTGGTCAGGAACGTCTGTGAAACCCCTGCACGGTTCATTACCGCGCACCAGCGGTGATTATTCTCAGCCAGTTGAATCAAGTTGACATGGTGACACCCTATTATTTTGCGATCACTCGCAGTGCTTTCTGTCCATGTACTTTAGGTTTTTCAGTTTCTTGACCGACATTTTGTGAGAAATGTTTGGGCTTCCTCGTGTGTGCTACTTGCCCGCCCGTATTTTTTTTTTAAATTGCCCACTAGTTGCTCCACCAATCTTATCTTTAATTTGTTCTCCATAATATTTGGTGAAGAATACAAATTATGAATATCTTCATTATGCACATTGCACAAACCTGTTCCTTCTTCACGCCATGTCTCGTGCTAATAATAATAATAATAATAATAATAATAATAATAATAATAATAATAATTGCATCGTCATCTTGTCATGGGCGTATATTATACCATGTCGCCTTTTATGGTAATACGACATCTCTTCACTGACCTGCCTAATTTTCCCTACCTTTTTTCAATAATTCATTTATTGTTTTGGTAGATAAACCAGGACATGATAAGCCTATACTTCAGCCAAGAATCCCACGATTGTGACACCATCTCATTTGCCCTTCAACCCTCCAGTTTGCATGTAAATTGTTTATGTGATATTACAACCTTCGAGTCACTGTAAGTACAAACCATACATTTTAAAGGCTTGGTGTTTACAGATTAACCTGTTATTTCTGTGTGTTAGAGTTGAACGTTACTATTTGTGGAGCAGAATCAATAAGTGGCATCTATTTTACTGCAGAAATTTGATGGTTTTGTGTTTATTTTGCGTGGTGTATCAATAATGTAAACAAGGTTGGATTATAGGCATCGAGAATACGTGAAGCGAACATGATATATTGCAGGCTTGTGTTACGATTGGCATTTAAAGAATTAATGTTAAAAGTTCGTAGCGGCAGATGGGGCTTATTGAAAATAATAGTGCATTGGTAAAGTCGAGACACGGTGAAGTAGGTTTTGGGAGCGGGTTGGAATATCTCTTGTACCTCCAGTGTGATTTATTCAGCTCTGCCTCGCCACTGAACTGCGCAAGTTCAGTTACGATGGCAATGATGAATGATAAAAAATCTCGTCTCCCTACTTAATGAGGCAAATTCAGCCATTAATCCAACGACACTTGCTTCACTGTACCAGTAAAGGTTCCGAAAGAACTTCTATATATTAACTTCGCTAATTCGGTCTTTTAATGGTTACTTTAACAGTGTTTAACTTACTTCCTCTCGTGCACTTTTACGTACTGTTCAGTGAAATACAGCTGTGAAAGTTCGGTAAATTGCCCGACTTCTACTCCCTACAGGGGAACTGATATCTTACATGCGACGTCATGTAATCTGGTCGAAGTTTACCGATGTTTCGGAAGAACGTAACTACCTCCATCTTCAGATGTTACGACCTTTTTCCTCAACGTTTCTTAATTTCTGCAGACTACACGGCGTCATGTTCCAGAAAACTAGTACTGTTCACGGTAAATGCCGTCAAGACCTCGAGCCTTATCTTCTGTTTATCACCTGAGTGGCCCTTGTGTTTCCGGTCCAGCGGATAGGGCCTAGTCTGCAGAGAATGTACGAAATGTACGTAATTGATCAGAATTGCCCATCTAGTTCTAAAGTTAACCTTTACGTCACAGTTGTAACTATATGTTCAACCTGCCTTAACATTCAAGCTGTTTGTGTTTTACCCATTCATTCATGTTCCGTTCTCACAATAAATACTGGTTATTTCCCTAAAGGGCATTAATCGGTTGGTCTTGGTAATGGAGGCTGATTGTGTTTATTGTGAAGTGGAAGTTCCACTCACCTTTCATTTCCTCTAACGTCCAGATACGCGTTTCCTCACCAAAAATTCTGTGAGAAGTTGTTAAACCCGCTCGCTTAGTGCCATACAGTGGTAAACTTGTTTCAGTGAAGTACACAACTAGACAGACTTCTTAAGTGCATGACACAACAAAGCTATAAAATATTTAAGAATTTACATTTATCGCAGTTGACAGTACTTGTTTATTGGACGTGTTGGTATGTAACGTATAAATGAATTCTAACTGGTTTGCTTTGGTTGTGATACAGTCCAGTATCATTAATAACAGGGACTAAATTCACTTTGAAAAGGTTGTTGATGTGTTTACTTCAATTGTACAAATTTGTGACAGTTTATATGTATGTACTCGTATATCGGTTTCAAACCGTTTTTCTACGTTGTCCGACACCTAGACTCCGTTGCTTCCTATCTTCCCACTGGCCGTCATTTAGGTTTCTTTCGTTCATGGCCCTCTTTATTCCTTCCATCCAGTTTTTTTCGGTCTTCCTCGTACTCTCTTTTGTTTTGGCATCCACTTCAATGCTATTTTGGGCAATATTCCTTCTGCCATTCTTGTGACAGTTTACATTCGTATACAAAATTATGTTTACAAAGTAAGTGGTTTTATGTACAGCCATAATTTTAATTCCGTGTGTGAAGGCTTATTTTGGGTTTATTATCACACTTCTTTGTGTTTTTGACACGCAGTGCAACTTGGTGATTATGGGACTGTTTGTTTTGACGGTGTCGTATATACAGCTGACTTTGAGAGGGCTGTTGTCACTTTTCGCTGTCAGCCAGTTGCATTACGCAGAACAGTACTGCCTCTGTATGACGCAAGGTATTGTGATCCATACGTGACAACGTTTCGGAGGAACCTGCTGCCTCCACCTTCAGAGTGAAAGTGTAACCAGCGCGAGGAGAGACGGCCAATGGTATTTAGTTGTTTGGTTACTTGGTTCACAGTCTTTACGTCTCGCTATGTAATTCTCTTCCTGTCTTTCTTTGGACCCTTTTAAGGGCCACAAGTTTCAAATAATTTTCACGGTTCCCATTGATTCGTTCCTTGTCCTTCCTTCCATACCATCATTGTCTTTCCCTGCGTGCGGTTTACTCTTCTGCTGTGAAGATGGAGGTAGCAGATTTCTTCGAAACGTAGACGGCTATCTACCTAACTATACGGCATCATTTCGCAGACACTGATATTTGTAACTGCCGCCAAAAGAACGTCAAATGTAAGTTCCATCAGTTTCGTCTAGTCAAAAGCAATGGTTTCGTCTTGCGTTACGGTTGAACCCGCATCTCTCATATCGGTACATCTTACAGCGTACGTAGCACGTCAGCAGCTACGAGTTACTGTACAGGGGTGCTGATAAGTCCCTAGCCCGACCTACTTCCCGGTGTATTTTGTTTGATGGTGAGAATGTTTCGTTTGATGCTAGTCTTGTTATAACTAGTACTAATATTCCTCCAATTATGATTATAAATTGGATATATGAAACTCAAAATCTTCTGTCGCTGTAGCTTGTTTCCTTCCTGGTCGGGCTAAGGACT